>Ga0129297_10000642_pt1 | contig 17004 bp, 17 predicted proteins | sample I18A1metaG_FD_94708 | JGI IMG/M metagenome (GOLD analysis project Ga0129297, IMG submission 94708) | Lake sediment bacterial and archeal communities from Gulf of Boni, Indonesia to study Microbial Dark Matter (Phase II) - ​I18A1 metaG | ecosystem: Environmental > Aquatic > Freshwater > Lake >... | reverse complement strand
GGAAAATCCAGATGATCTCATCATCCTGGCGAACCCTGAGTTCCTCGAGGCCGAAGGTGAGACCATCCAGGAGGAGGGCTGCCTTTCCGTCCCCGGGATTCAGGAGAAAGTGAAAAGGCCGGGCCGGGTTCGTGTGAAAGGGATCGACATCGGAGGCAAAGATAGAGTCATCGAAGCCAGCGGTCTTTTGGCGCGTGTCTTCTGCCATGAAATCGATCATATCAATGGAAGATTGTTTATAGAAAACCTGTCTCCCCTGAAAAAGGCTCTTATCAAGAAAAAGCTCAGAAGGGAGCAGTCAATCGGCCCAGAGGGATGAGGGTTATATTTTTTGGAAGTCCGGCCATCGCTGTGCCGTTCTTGGAAAAACTCCTGCTGACGGGACACACAGTCGAGTCCGTCGTCACGCAGCCGGATCGGCCGTCCGGAAGAGGAAAGATCACCAAGGCTCCCCCCGTTAAGCAGTTCGCCCAAAAACGGGCAATCCCAGTTTTTCAGCCCGCCAAAATCCGGCAGGCTGAAGAGGTCACGGCGGAAATTAAACAGATCAACCCGGATATCAACATCGTCGTTGCCTACGGGCAGATCATCCCAGCTTCAATAATCTATCTGCCCAGGTTCAAATCGATCAATGTTCACTTTTCCCTTCTTCCGAAATATCGAGGGGCCGCGCCGGTTCAATGGGCCATCCTGAATGGCGAGAAAAAAACTGGAGTCACCATCTTCGAGCTCAATGAAAAAATGGATGAAGGAGACATCCTGGCTACCGAGGCAACAGACATCCTCGAGAGCGAGAATGCCCCGCAGTTGGAAGCGCGGCTTGCTCAAATGGGGACAACATTGCTTATTGATACACTCGCGAGAATCCAGGATGTTCGGCCCATCCCTCAGGATCACTCTCAAGCGTCATACGCCCCTCGCTTGAACAAAGAGCAGGGCCGCATTGACTGGACGAAAGACGCTCAGCGGGTGGACAGAACGGTTCGAGCTCTGACTCCCTGGCCGGCGGCCTTCACTTTCTTCAAGGGTCAGCGAATCATTGTTCATGCTGGCCGGATTAAAGCTGACCGAGGATTCTCGGGCCTGCCGGGCCAGGTGCTCGAGGCAAAAAAAGCCGGGGTTGAGGTGGGCTGCGGACACGGTGGCGTTTATGTTATAGAGCGTCTCCAGCAGGAAAACAAAAAGGTCTTGGATGCCGCGGAGTTCCTGCGCGGGACGAAGATCAATCCTGCAGATTTTCTTGAATGAGGGGGGAACGGCGGATTCTTATTCTTCGAGGATATAATTGTAGGGGTTTTTGGGACGGTTATTCACCCGGACTTCATAGTGGAGATGGGGACCTAAGGCCTTGCCCGTTTTTCCGACAAGACCGATCACGTCTCCTCTTTTGACTTTTTGCCCTCCCCTGATCAGAACCTTGCTGAGATGGAGATAGTGGGTGGTTACGCCGCTGCCGTGGCTCAGGACGATATTTCTGCCCGCCATCTTGTCCAGTCCGATGGAAAGAACGATGCCGTCAGCAGTCGCGACAACCGGGTTTCCAAAATTTGTGGCGATGTCGATTCCGTAATGGAACGTCTTCTGACCTGTGAACGGGTCAAGCCGCTGAGTGAAGGGGGAGCTGACCCAGCCGATGGTCGGCCAGATCGTCGGAGTAAAGGCCAGCTTCACGGCCTGCATTTCAAAATAGCTAGTCAGAACGTTCAGATCTTTCCCGATGTCCTCAGCTTTTTGGGCAAGTTCCTTGGCATCCTGGAGGGTGACGCCTTGGGCTGAGGAGGGAACGGCCGGCACGGCCTGATCATCTATTCCCTCTGTTGGCCCTCCTCCGATTCCCATCTCTTGCATGACTTCAGGGGATTTGAGTCCAGCCATGACACTCAGCTTCTTGGTGTAACTCTCGTAATCCTTGATCGTTTGCTTCAGTTTCCTGACCGAGTTCTCGTAATCAGCCAAGAGCTGACCTTGTTCAGTGGTCTGCTTGAGCAGCTCTTTATACTTCGCACGAGTAACATTCATGGTGAAATAATCAACCATAAAGACAATCACAACAAGGACGCAAGAAACGCAAACGCCCAAGAGGGCCTTAAGAGCTCGATGGGAAAGGGTGATGGTCTTAAACCTCTTGGCGCAGTGGGGAACAATAATCAAAGAAAATCGCTTTTTTGCCATAAACCCTCCCTTTGATTACCAGATTAAAAAATCAAAGTCAAGGGGTTAACTTTATTTTTTTTCGGAAGCAGGGAAATTTTCCCTGATCCACCTGACAATATCTTGAGTGGATGTGCCTGGCAGGAAGATTTCCCGGATGCCTAATTTTTTCATTTTGGGGATGTCTCTTTCAGGGATGATCCCACCGGCAATGACAGGGATATCCCCCGCGCCCTTCTCCTTGAGAAGCTTGATAATTTTGGGGAAAAGAATGGGATGAGCCCCAGAGAGAATGCTCAGGCCGATGAGGTCCACGTCTTCCTGGATGGCGGCATTGACAATCTCTTCGGGCGTTCGCCGTAAACCTGTATAGATAACTTCCATCCCGGCATCCCGCAGGGCGCGGCAGACCACTTTGGCGCCGCGATCGTGCCCGTCGAGTCCAGGCTTGGCCACTACGATCCTTATTTTTTTGCTCGACATCGCTTCCTCCCTGACTTGGCCCTCCCCTTTCAAAACATGATGGGTTCCTGATAACCTCCGAAGATTTCTTTCAATGAATCCATGATCTCTTCCAAGGAGGCGTATGTTTTGACGCAGTTCAAAAGATAAGGCATGAGATTCAGGTCATCCGCGGCCGCCTTTTTCAACTCTGCAAGAGACCGCCTAACCCTAGCCTGGTTTCGCGAACGCCTGACCTCCCTCAGCCGGGCGAGCTGCTGGCGGGCAACGGCCTCATCAATGCACAAGATCGGGATCGGCTCGTGCTTCATCTCAAAAGCGTTTACCCCGACGATGATTTTTTCCTTTCTGTCCACGGCCGTCTGATACTGATACGCGCTATCCGCAATCTCTCTTTGCGGGAATCCGAGCTCGATGGCTTTGACCATTCCTCCCATATCGTCGATCTTCTTGATGTATTCACCGGCTTCCTTCTCCATGTCCCGGGTCAGAGCCTCCACCATATAGGCTCCTCCCAAAGGATCAATGGAGTTGGGCACGCCGCTTTCGTGGGCGATGATCTGCTGGGTCCTCAGGGCAATAGTGACGGCCTCTTCCGAGGGCAAAGCATAGGTTTCATCAAGCGAATTGGTGTGCAGGGATTGGGTCCCTCCGAGCACGGCCGCCAGCGCCTGGATGGTGACGCGAACAATATTATTATACGGCTGCTGGGCCATTAGAGAGACTCCGGATGTTTGGGTATGGAACCGCAACCACCAGGACCTGGGGTTTTTGGATCCAAATCGTTCCCTCATTATCCTCGCCCAGATTCGTCGGGCGGCCCTGAACTTGGCGATCTCCTCAAAAAAATCATTGTGCGAGTTGAAGAAGAAGGACAGACGGGGTGCAAAATCATCGAGTTCGAGGCCTCTCTTGAGGGCCCACTCCACATACTCGATCCCGTCTCTGATGGTGAACGCCAATTCCTGAACGGCGGTCGCGCCCGCTTCCCGGATATGGTATCCCGAGATCGAGATGGTGTTCCAGCGAGGAACTTCCTGAGCCCCGTATTCAAACGTGTCGACGATCAGTTTCATCGAAGGCCGCGGGGGGAAGACGAAAGTCTTTTGGGCAATGTATTCCTTGAGGATATCATTTTGAATCGTCCCGGAGATAACCTTGGGGGAAATGCCCCGCTTCTGGGCGACGGCAATGTACATGGCCCAGAGTACGGCCGCCGGTGCATTGATCGTCATCGAGGTGGTGATCTTATCCAAAGGGATGCCTTTGAAGAGGATCTCCATGTCGGCCAGGGTATCGATGGCCACCCCACACTTGCCGATTTCTCCCCTCGCCAGCGGATTATCAGAGTCTATTCCCATTAGGGTTGGGAGATGAAAGGCGACGCTGAGTCCGGTCTGTCCATGGGAAAGAAGATACTTGTAGCGTTTGTTTGTATCCTCGGCCGTCCCGAATCCGGAGAACTGACGCATCGTCCAGAGACGGCCCCGGTACATGGTCGGGTGGACTCCCCGAGTGAAGGGATATTCACCGGGATAGTTCAAGTCTTTGAGATAATCAGATCCCAATATATCGGCAGGAGTATAGAGTTCTTTGATTTGTCTTCCCGAGACAGTAGTAAAAGCTTTCTTCGGGAGGCAGGCGTCCACTCCGGCCCGGCGGTATTTTGTTTTCTTCCACTTCTCATAGGACGCTTCCAAACTCGCTGCCTTGGGCTTCCGTTCTGCCAACCCCGTCTCCTCCTTGTTTTCGAGAAAACCTAGAACATCAGAACTGAGCGAGAAAAATCCTGAGCCGAGTCAAAGCCCAGGCCCGTCAGTCCTCTGTGACAATGAAGACCAAGTCGTGTTCCCGGACATGCGATTCCACCCGCAACCCGAATGATTCTCCCTTCTTGGCCGAAGTCACGTTGCAATGTTCGACCTGCATGGATTCGACTTTTTGGTAGAGGTCAGTTGTGTGCCCTTTGATATGAATGGTGTCGCCAACCTTGAGGCTTCCCTTTGTCAGCTCGACCACGCCCACACCGATCTTGGAGAAATAATGGGTAATTCTTCCGATCTCTTCCTCCATCTCGTCCTCCTTCCTGTGGATACGCCAAAAGTTACCAGAAAAGGCAAATTTTGGCAAGACGCAATTTTTATCAGGCGCGTCTTGGGATTAAAGCTATCCGCTCAGGACGGCGCCGCCGTTGACGTTGATGACCGCCCCAGTGATATGCCTTGACAAGTCTGAGGCCAGGAACAGGATTGGCCCTGCGATATCCTCAGGCGGAGGAATTCTCTTCAGGGGGATGGACTGCCGGACGCTCTCCTTGAACCCGGGATCGCTGAAGACCTCGGCGCACATGTCTGTGTCTACCCAGCCCGGCGCGACAGCGTTGACCCTGATATTGTAAGGGGCCAACTCTACTGCCCAGGACTTGGTCAAGGCGTTCACCGCACCCTTGGTCGCCGCGTAATGCGAATGGAACGCCTCTCCGCGGATCGCCGCGGTCGAGGCGACATTGATGATCCAGCCTTGCATTTTCTTTTTCATGTGCGGGACGACGGCGTTGGTGACATAAAAGACAGAGTCAAGGTTGATCTCCATCGTCTCTTTCAGGACCTCGCTGACCATAGCTCCCATCTCCAGGTATGTCCAGACCCCGGCATTATTCACCAGGACATCCACGCCGCCAAGTTCTTTGATGACGGCCTCGACCATCTCGTTCGCTTTTTTTTCTTTAGAAATATCGGCTTTCAGAAGCAGACATTTTCGTCCCAAGTCCTCGACTTCCGCCCTGACCTCCTCGGCCGCCGCGGTATTGGACACATAATTTATGGCAACGTCGCTTCCGGCTTGGCCGAACAAAATAGCGGTGGCCCGGCCGATGCCGCGCGACCCGCCCGTGATGAGTGTTCTTTTTCCGGCTAAATCGATTACCATCATACCTTCTCCTCCGGCTTTGCCCGAGCAGGCATTGAATTCATCCTGAATTATCTCACGGCCAATTCAGAACCTGGCACCGGTATAGTGCAGAGTAAAATCGCCCATCTCATCGAATTGCAGATAGCGGTAGATCTTGTCCTGATTGGGCAGGAGTTTTTCTGCCACAATCGATAGATACTCTTCGGCCTTGGGCAGACAGCCCTTGATTGCGGCCACAGCAGCCAATTCCGCCGAGCCCAGATAAACCCTGGCTCCGTCCCCCATCCGGTCGTCGAAATTGCGCGTCGATGTGGAAATAACAGTAGCGCCCGGGCTGACCCTGGCCTGGTTTCCCATGCAGAGAGAACAGCCGGGAATCTCTGTGCGCGCCCCGATTGAAGAATAGATGGAATAAAAGCCTTCCCTCATCAATTGAGCCGCATCCATTTTTGTCGGAGGCGTCAGCCAGACCCGCGTCTTGACACAGCCCGCGCCCTCAAAAATCCTGCCGGCGGCTCGGAAATGGCCGATATTGGTCATGCAGGAGCCGACAAAAACTTCATCAATCCTGTCGCCGGCGACTTCTGAAAGAAGCTTCACATCATCGGGATCATTGGGACAGGCCAGGATTGGCTCGCGGATCTCGGAGAGGTCCACCTCGATGACTGCCGCATACTCCGCCCTTTCGTCTCTTCGGAGGAGGACGGGCTTTTTAAGCCACTTTTTTGAGGCCTTAATTCGCTTCTTGAGCGTCTCCGCACACTCATAGCCTTCTTCGATCATCTTCTCCATCAGGGCAATGTTGCTCTTCAAGTATCTGGCGACATTTCCCTCATTAATTGAGATAACCGCTCCGGCCGCCGACCTTTCGGCCGACGCGTTAGTCAGCTCATAAGCTTGCTCGACAGTCAAGTCCTCCAGCCCTTCCATCTCCAGAATCCGGGCGTTGAAGACGTTTTTCTTCCCTTTCTTGGCCACGGTCAGAAGGCCTTGTTGAATGGCGAAATATGGAATAGCGTTGACGACATCCCGCAAAGTGATGCCGGGGTTCAGTCTGCCCTTAAATTTCACCAAAACAGACTCGGGCATATCCAGGGGCATGAACCCCAAAGCACCGGCAAAAGCAACGAGCCCGGAACCAGCAGGCAGGCTGAGTCCGAGGGGAAAACGTGTGTGGGAGTCGCCGCCCGTGCCCATGGTATCAGGCAAAATAAGCCTGTTCAGCCAGGTATGGATAACGCCATCGCCTGGCTTGAGGGAGACGCCTTTGCGGTCGATGATGAATTGCGAGAGCGTCTTGTGCATGTTCACGTCGGACGCCTTCGGATAGGCTGCCGTATGGCAGAACGATTGCATGAACATCTCGGCCTGGAATTCGAGGCAGGCGAGCTCCTTGAGTTCTTCGGCTGTCATCGGTCCTGTCGTATCCTGGGAACCCACGGTCGTCATCTTGGGCTCGCAGGCGCTTCCCGGCAGGATTCCTTTGCTGCCGCAGGCCTTCCCGACTATTTTTTGGGCCAAGGAATAGCCCTGCCCGCGCCTTGGTTTCGGGTTCTCGGGCAGGGTGAATATTTCCGCTTCGGGCAGTCCGAGGGCTTTGCGGGCTTTATTGGTCAAAGCGCGGCCGATGATCAGGTTGAGGCGGCCCCCAGCGCGGTACTCATCCTTGATAGTGGGTGGCTTGAATTCAAATGCGGCAATACTCTCCCCGGCTTCGTTTTTGATAAGGCCGGTCTTCGTCTCGATGGTGATAGCATCGCCTGTCCTGAGTTTGCCCACATCCGCCCGGAGCGGCAATCCGCCGGAATCCTCCGTTGTATTGAAAAATATCGGCGCGATCAGGCCTCCGATAACGACCCCGCCCCGGCGTTTGTTCGGGATGAAAGGGATGTCCTCCCCGATATGCCACATCAAAGAATTGCAGGCGGATTTCCTGGAAGAGCCAGTTCCAACGACATCACCGACAAAAACAACATTGTACCCTTCGTCGCGGAATTTCTTGATCGTGGCGAGGCCGCCGGGAAATCTCGTTTCACCCATAGAAAGAGCATGAAGAGGGATATCCGGCCGGCTCCAGGCATTCTTAGCCGGGGAAAAATCATCGGTATTGATCTCGCCCTCAACTTTAAAGACCTTAAGCTTGAATTTTTCGGGCATTGCCGGCCTGGCAAGAAACCATTCCCCATTGGCCCAGGAGAGGAGGACCTCTTTAGCATACGGATTCGTCTTCGATTTCTCGGCCACCGTATCAAAAGCGCCATACACAAGAACGGTCTGCTTGAGGGCTTTCGCAGCTTCGGTCGCGAGCCCGGAGTCATCCAGACACTCAACAAGCGGATTGATGTTGTATCCGCCGAGCATCGTTCCAAGGATAAAAACAGCCTCTTTTTTGGAGACGACCGGAGACTGAACCAGACCACGGGCGACTTTGTCCAGCCATTCAGCCTTGACTTTGGCGGCCGGGTCCACCCCCGGCGAGACGCGGTTCTTCAGGAGGTTGAGCAGAAGCTCCTCCTTTCCCGCGGGCGGGCTCTCCAGATAACGACAGACCTCGGCGGTCTCTTCCGGGTTCAGGGGCAAAGGAGGTATCCCTTGTCTTTGCCGCTCGGCTTCATGCTTGAAATAAGATTCCAACATGGCCATAACTCCCTTCGTTGAGAATTCCATAGAGCGCATAACCTGTATAAAATGTTTGAGCGTTTTTGTCAAAACCATTTTTCCAGCCGTTGACAAAAAGACCGGCTGAAAATATATTTTCTGCAATTGAGAGGAGGATGAAATGAAAATAGGCATACTCGGAACAGGAGACGTTGGGCAACGGCTTGGCAGCGGATTTGCCGCGCTCGGTCACAACGTCAAGATGGGTACGCGCGATCCCCAGAGCGAAAAGGTTAAGGCTTGGGTGGCGAAGAATGGGCCGGCCGCATCGGCCGGAACCTTCCAGGAGGCCGCCGCCTTTGCAGAAGTCGCGGTCTTGGCCATCCTCTGGAGCGGGACGGAAAATGCTATCCGGTTGGCCGGTCCCAAGAATCTTGCGGGCAAGATAGTCATTGATACTACGAATCCCCTTGTCTTTTATCCTGACGCCCCGCCGGCGCTTGCCCTTGGCCACACCGATTCCGCGGGCGAACAGGTCCAGCGCTGGCTGCCGGAGGCACGGGTGGTTAAAGTGTTCAATATTGTCGGCAACGCCCACATGGTCCATCCCCAATTCCCTGGCGGGCCGCCGGACATGTTCATTTGTGGAAACGACAAAGCGGCTAAGGCGAAGGTGGCCGAGATCTGTTCTGCCTTTGGCTGGCCGACGATAGATATAGGGGGGATCGAAGGAGCGCGGCTGCTCGAGCCCCTCGCCATGCTCTGGATCCTTTACGGCGTGCTCTCAGACACCTGGAACCACGCCTTCAAGCTGCTGCGAAAATAGCTCCAAGATTGAATCGGGCTAGAATTTCTTGGGTGAAGATCTGACGGCAGGGAATTCCGTCTAATCCAGCCCCAGCTGCTTTCTGATCAGGGCACACAAGGTGTTTTTGATTTCGGGGTGGTGCGGCACGGGAGCTTTGCGGCTGGTTTTTGGGTTAATAAAGATGTCGTGATTCATCCCCTGCCGCTTTAGATAGCGTTTGGCTTCACGGAGTTCCTTGATGAGGGCGTCTCTCTTCATACTTCGACCTGGATCGCTTTTATTCTGCTCTTAACGACGGCGGAGAGGACCCTTTTTTCTTCAGCAATCATCAAACGGTAGGCTTCAAGGATATTGACCTTCAAGTCTTCAAGGGTTTCTCCCTGGCTGAAAATGCCCGGTACTTCTTTGAGGCGGCCAACAAACCAACCCTCATCCTGCCAGTATTCTAGGGTAAAAGACCTTGGCATTTTTTCACCTCGCGGACGAAAATCATACTGTTTTCCGAAAATTTAATCAATGCCGATGGACAATTGATTTTCGTCGGCCAAAAGTATAAAATCTGATTTCAATTTTGATGGCAAAGTTCAAAATTTGAAGGGAGGAATAATCATGGATCTTGCTGCCATTGAAAGGGCGAAAGAGCATTTCGGCAAAATTATCGAGGCGCAAATGCAGCGCATGGAGAGAGTCAAGTCTGCGCCCGACTGGATCGATTACGCCAAGATTAAGCCCATCAAGATTGGTGTTCTGGGCGGAGACGGAATCGGGCCGCATATCGCTAAAGACGCCAAAAGAGTCCTCGAATTCATGCTCCATGACGAGGTCAAGCAGGGAAAAGTCGCCATCAACGACATCGAGGGTTTGACCATAGAGAACCGCGCCGCCTGCGGAAAGCCGATCCCGGATGACGTCCTGGCCGAGATCAAGAAATATCATGTCACCCTCAAAGGCCCGACGACAACGCCGCGCAAAGGCGATCCCTGGCCGAATATCGAGAGCTGCAACGTGGCCATGCGGAAAGAATTGGATTTATTTGCCAACGTCCGGCCGGTCCGGGTTCCCAGGCTGGGGATCGACTGGATCTTTTTCCGAGAGAACACCGAGGACATGTACGCCCTCGGCCCGTTCGGGATCGAGGTTGACAAGGACATCGCCATTGATTTCCGCCTGATCAGCGCGCCCGGAGCCGACCGCATCTGCCGGCTGGCCTTCGAGCACGCCAAGAAGAACGGCCGCACCCGGGTGACCTGTGTCACAAAAGCCAATGTTGTCAAGACCACGGACGGCCGCTTCCTGGAGAATTTCTACCGCATCGCCAAAGAATACCCGGATATCCAGGTTGACGATTGGTACATCGACATTATGACCGCCAAGCTCGTTGACGAGAAGCGCCGCCGCGAGTTCCAGGTCATGGTCCTGCCCAACCTTTACGGCGACATCCTGACAGACGAGGCCGCCGAGTTTCAAGGCGGCGTCGGCACGGCCGGAAGCGCCAACATCGGAAAACAGTACGCCATGTTCGAGGCCATCCATGGCTCCGCGCCCCGGATGGTCAAGGAGGGCCGGGCTCAGTATGCCGACCCGGCCAGCATGATCCGTGCGGCGGCCATGATGTTCAACCACATCGGGTTCCCCGAAAGAGGCAAGAACCTGGAAATGGCGCTCGACATCTGCGGCCAGTATGAAAAGAAGCTCATCATCACCGGCCGTCCCAACGGCGCGACCGGAACCGCCTTCACAGATTATCTTCTGGAGACCCTCCAAGACCTGAAGCTCAAGGAAAAATGGAAGAGTTATGTCAAGGCCTGACCATGGTCTTAGTTGCGTAGAATAACACCGCCGAACTCGCGACAACATCCCGCTTGACTCATCAGGTAAATTTAAATATATTCTGAACTTCTCAATTTGAAACGTAAAATACGGAGGAGGTTTTAATGGCTTATCAGAGAAAAAAGATTGCGCTGATCGGCGGAGGCCAAATCGGTCAGATCCTGGCCATGCTCGTTTCGCAGAAAGAGCTGGGAGACATCGTTGTCCTGGATATCCCGGCCTACGAAAATCCTGTCAAGGGCAAAGCCCTCGACCTGATGGAAATGGCGCCGCACGGAGACTATGATGCCAACATCATCGGCACCTCGAACTACAAGGACATCGAGGGCGCGGACGTCGTCATTGTCACGGCGGGTAAGCCCCGCGAGGCCGGGATGACCCGGGAAGACCTGCTCAATGTGAACCTCAAAATCATCACCGAGGTCGCCAACGGCGTTAAGCAGTATGCGCCAAAAGCCTTCTGCATCATCCTGACCAACCCGCTCGATGCCATGGTTTATGCATTCTACAAGCTGACCGGTTTCCCCAAGAACCAGGTCGTCGGCATGGCCGGGGCGCTGGATACGGCTCGATGGCGCGCCTTCATCGCCATGGAACTTGGGGTGTCGGTCGCTGACGTAGCCGGAACGGTCCTGGGCGGACACGGCCCGGATATGGTACCGCTGCCCCGGTTGACAACCGTCGGCGGAGTTCCTCTGGCCGAGATCGCAACCAAGGAGCAGATTGACAAGCTGGCCTTGCGCACGCGCGAAGCGGGCACAGAAATTGTCAAGCTCTTCGGCAAGGGCAGCGCCTTTTTCAGCCCGGCCTGGAGCGCCGTCACCATGGCCGAGTCTTATCTCAAGGACAAGCGTCGGATCATCGCCTGCGCGGCCCTCTGCGAAGGCGAATATGGGATCCACGGCCTGTTCATCGGAGTCCCCTGCTTGATTACAGCCAAAGGTCTGGAGAAAATCTACGAAATCAAACTCACCGAAGAAGAAAACGCCCTGCTCCAGAAGACCATCGCCTCTGTGAAAAAGACCACCGAAGAAACAAAGCTGTAAAAGCTGAGGCCGGCAGAACAGTCAGGCGAAGGTTCTGAAAGATTAGGATCATGGCAGAACACAGGATTCAAACACCAGTCTCTGATGAGGTGATCGCGCAACTGCGCGCCGGGGACAAAGTTTTTATCACCGGCTATGTTCTCACCGGAAGAGACGCCGCCCATAAAAAACTCATCGACTTGATTAAAGAGGGAAAAGACCTGCCCGTGGACATCAGGGGCCAGTTTATTTATTACGTCGGCCCGACGCCGGCACGGCCCGGGAAGCCCATCGGCTCGGCCGGCCCGACTACGAGCTACCGGATGGATTCCTATGCTCCTGCGCTCCATGCCCTCGGCCTCAAAGGGACGATCGGCAAGGGCTCGAGGAGCAAGGAAGTCAAAGACGCACTGAAGAAACACAAGGCCGTGTATCTAGCTTCGGTGGGCGGGGCAGGAGCCTTGATCTCCAAGAGCATAGTGGGCTCGGAAGTCATCGCCTATCCGGAGCTCGGCCCGGAGGCCATCATCCGGCTCAAGGTCAAGGATTTCCCGTGCATCGTGATCAACGATATGTACGGCGGCGACCTCTACGAGGAAGGCAAGAAGAAATACCGGGTCGCTTAGCGCGGCGATCCGAACTAAAGGGCCATTCTCAGTCAAACCCGCAAGGCCAAACTGAGACGGCATTAGTGCGCTTACAAGGCAGCTTTGATTTTTCAGTAGGGAATACGGAGGTATTAACACAGTGAAAATCCACGAATATCAAGCCAAAAAAATCCTCAGCCAGTATGGCGTTCAGATTCCGCGGGGCGACGTGGCCGAAACTCCGGCCAAAGTCCGGGAAATCGCGGGGCAGATTGGCGGCCGCGTTGTTCTGAAGGCCCAAATTCATGCGGGCGGGCGGGGCAAAGGCGGGGGCATCAAGCTAGCCGCCAACCCCGAAGAGGCGGAAATGCTGTCCCGGCAGATGATCGGAATGACCTTGGTGACTCATCAGACCGGACCCGAAGGCAAGAAAGTCAAAACACTGCTGGTCGAGGAGGCTCTGGACATCGCCAAGGAGCTCTACATCGGGATCGTCATCGACCGGGCCAAGGAGTCGTCCGTGGTGATGGCCTCCCCAGAGGGCGGGGTGGAAATCGAGAAGGTCGCCGCCGAGTATCCGGAGCTAATCTTCAAGGAATGGGTCAACCCGTCTGCCGGTTTTCAGAGCTTTCAGGCTAGAAAACTCGCCTTCAAGCTCGGGCTGAGCGGCGAAACGCACAAGCAGGCGATCAAGTTCATCACCAACCTTTACAAGGCCTTCCAGGCCACCGACGCCTCGCTGGCCGAGATCAACCCCCTCCTCATTACCCTGCAGGGCAATGTCCTCGCCCTCGATGCCAAGATGAACTTTGACGACAACGCCGTGCCGCGGCATCCCGAAATCCTGGCCATGAGGGACCTGGACGAGGAAGAGCCCCTGGAAGTCGAAGCCTCCAGGTACAACCTCAATTATATCAAGCTCGACGGGAATGTCGGCTGTATGGTTAACGGCGCCGGACTGGCCATGGCCACCATGGATATCATCAAGTATTCTGGCGGCATGCCGGCCAACTTCCTGGACGTCGGCGGCGGCGTGACCGAGGAAGCCGTGACCAACGCCTTCAGGATCCTCGTCGCTGATCGAGACGTCAAGGCGGCGCTTATCAACATCTTCGGCGGGATCGTCCGCTGCGATATGATTGCCAGCGGCATCGTCAAAGCAGCCAAGGAACTCGGGACCAAGATCCCGATCGTCGTCCGGCTCGAAGGCACGAACGTCGACCTGGGAAAAAAGATCCTCGAAGAATCAGGGCTGGCTTTCACCTCCGCAAAAACGATGAAGGAAGCGGCCGAGAAGGTCGTCGCCCTAGCGAGAGAATAAGAGATAAAGGAGAAGACCATGAGCATCCTGATCGATAAAAAGACGCGAGTCGTTGTCCAGGGGATCACGGGCGGAGAAGGAACGTTTCATACGCAGCGGATGCAGGAATATGGAACCGACGTCGTGGCAGGGATGACTCCCGGAAAAGGCGGGATAATCCATCTCGGAGTTCCGATTTTTAATACGGTGGCGGAAGCGGTCGAAAAGGCTGGTGCAAACGCCGCGGCGATATTTGTTCCTCCGTTTTTTGCCGCCGACGCGATTATGGAGGCGGCCGACGCCGGCGTCAGCGTTATCGTCTGCATTACGGAGGGCATCCCAACCTTTGATATGATCAAAGTCAAGGCCTACCTCAAGGACAAACCAGTTGCGCTCGTCGGGCCCAACACTCCGGGAATCATCTCGCCAGGAAAATGCAAAATTGGGATCATGCCAGGCCATATCCATACGCCTGGGTCAATCGGCATCATTTCCCGCTCGGGAACCCTGACTTATGAAGCCGTCCAGCAGGTCAGCAAAGTCGGATTCGGTCAGTCCACGGCTGTCGGCATCGGTGGCGACCCGATCGTCGGCCTCAATTACATTGACCTCCTCAAGCTGTTCAAAAAGGACAAAGGGACAGAGGCCGTCATCCTCATCGGAGAGATCGGCGGCACGGCCGAGGAGGAGGCCGCGGAATACATCAAAAAAGAGTTCTCCAAGCCCGTGGTGAGCTTCATCGCCGGGCAGACCGCTCCTCCGGGAAGGCGCATGGGTCATGCCGGAGCAATCATTTCAGGCGGAAAGGGAACGGCCAAGGAAAAAATGGAAGGCCTCGAAGCGGCCGGAGTCTTTGTGGCCAAAAGCCCGGCGGAGATCGGCCTCAAGGTCAAAGAAGCGCTGGCCAAAGCCTGAAAAAATTCTATCGCTGATGACCAAGAAACTCAAGGTCGATTTCCATACGCATACGGCTGATGACCCGCAGGACTATATCAGTTTCAGCTCGACGGAGCTCATCGACAGGACCAGCAGACTAGGTTTTGATGCCCTTGCCATTACAAACCATGACATTGTCACCATCAGCCCGGAGCTAAAAAGGCACGCCGACGAACGCGGAATCCTTCTCTTGCCCGGGGTCGAGCTTACGCTCTCGCACAAGCACGTGGTCCTCATCAACCCGGAGCCCGAGAACGTTCCCAAGATGAAGGAACTCGAAGACTTGGCTGAAATCCGGAACGACCGAAACCTCATCATCGCTCCCCATCCTTTTTATCCCGGGTTCAAGTGCTTGTGGTCGAAGCTCGAAGACTATATTTCCTTATTCGACGCCGTCGAATTCTCATTCTTCTACAGCCGCTTGATTAACAGGAATAAGAGAGCCGTTGACGTCGCGCGCAAACATCATAAGCCTCTTGTCGGGTGTTCAGACTGCCATAATATCTGGCAGGTTGGGTTCACATATACCCTGGTCGAGGCCGAGAAGAATATTCCCTCGATCATCGCTGCCGTAAAGGAAGGACAGGCCGAGGTGGTGACCGCCCCCCTCTCCCTGGGGATGATGATGAGAGTGGCCGTGAATTTTGCCCTGGGAGATCGCCTCAAGATTCATCTTAGGGTATAATAACCGGGGCGTTCTCAGCTGACGACGGGTTCGCTCCCAGTCGCAATGACTGAATTCATATTGGGTAACCAGGAGGTTCGATGAAAAAAGTTTTTGACTCGAAAAGCCCTATTTTGTTCTTGATTGTTCTGGGCCTCTTTTCTTTTGCGAGCGCGCAACAGACGCAGAGTCCACAGACACAGGCCCAGCCGCCTCAATATCAGCAGCAGCCCGCGCCCGTCTCGCTTGAAAAAATCAGCGCGAATATCTACGAAGTGAAGGGCGGAAGCGGGGCCAACGCGGCCGTTTATATCGGCGAAAAGGAAATCCTGATCATCGACGCCAAGATGAGCGAGGAAACAGTCCAGCAGATGCTCGAGCAGGTCAGGAAATTGTCTAATAACCCGATCGTTTTTATAGCCCTAACCCACAGCGACGGAGATCATGTCAACGGCCTGCCCGGGTTTCCCGCCGGAACCAAGGTCGTCGCCCACGAGGAGACCAGAAGGTATATGACCGAGGCCTTCAAGGAGGAGCGCCAAAAAGCCTGGCTTCCCCGGGTTACGTTTTCCGAGAGGCTAAAGCTTTATTTCGGGGACCATATCGTCGAGATGCTTTATTTTGGCCCGGCTCATACGAGCGGAGATGCGGTGATCTATTTTCCGGAAGAAAAAGTGGCTGTGCTCGGCGACCTGCTTTTCATCGGCCGCAATCCCCTCGTTCACCGGCACAAGAATGGGAGTTCCTTCGGGCTGGTCAAGGTCCTCAGGGCCGTGCTTGAGCTGGATGCTGAAGTCTTCCTGTCCGGTCATGCCCCGAAAGGCACACGATCCGATATCGAAGCGGAAATCAAGCTCCTCGAAGACGAGCAGGCCAAGATCAAGGCTCTTGTCGACCAAGGAAAAACCTTCGAGGAAATAAAGGCAATCTATAAAATTGAGGACCGTCCGGCTCAGCCGGGCCGGCCTCGCTTCCTCAGCCTTCCCGAGGTCATCTACCTTGAACTGACCGAAAAAAAATAGCTCCCTCTACCGTTTCCAACTCCGGTACAGGATCAGCGGAAGGCTCTCGGGCTTGACGACTCTATAAAAGGCAAAAATATCCCCCTTTTCGGGAACGAGCTTGAACGACCAGTAGCGAATCAGGCCATACTGGGATTGGGGCTCGAGCAGGTTGGTTATCAGGTTTGTCCCGGCCTGGCCGCAGGAAATAAAATAATCCCCTTTTTTGGCCACGATCCCGAGCATTTTCTTTTCGACTTCTATTTTTTCCGGAGGAAGGTAATCTTCCCTGGAGGGGATCACCTCGGCAACCGCATACGCTTCCACCTCAAGGGGGATGTCTGTGGTGAATATCCCGACCTCAAACCCGTGATCCAGCAGGTTTTCGACCACATCCTGATGTTTGGCCGGGATGATGTACCCCAGAGGCCGCGGCACGCTCAGAGTCGGGACGACATTGGGAAACCAATCCTTAATGACTTCGGGGCGGACTTTATATTTAGCCGGATAGGGAGGCCGCTCGAGCTCGGAATCCAACACAGCCTCCCCTGCTTTCTTGTCCACTTTCAGGATTCCAGCGACCAGGCTCTCCGCCTGCTCAAAGGCTTTTATCATCAGGACAGGATTTTTCTCATCCCGGGCAAACACCATCCATAGATGCACTAAATCATCCATGGCCGGGGTTTTGGTCTTTTCAAAGAGACGCTCACGGGACTCTCTGACCATGGTCAT
>Ga0129297_10000640_pt1 | contig 17018 bp, 17 predicted proteins | sample I18A1metaG_FD_94708 | JGI IMG/M metagenome (GOLD analysis project Ga0129297, IMG submission 94708) | Lake sediment bacterial and archeal communities from Gulf of Boni, Indonesia to study Microbial Dark Matter (Phase II) - ​I18A1 metaG | ecosystem: Environmental > Aquatic > Freshwater > Lake >... | reverse complement strand
GATTAATCCTTATAATTTCTAAAGATAAACCTAGATTTAGAGACTAAGATGAACAACTTTGATCTATAACACATGGGCGGTCATAGCCGGCACACCAGCCATTTCAAATGAAAACCCATCGATTATGCACCAGAAAAAGGGTTAACGTTTTCGGAAGTTGAAGAATGATAGTTGAAGCGTACACACTGTAAAGAATATTGGGGAAATACCTTAGATCTTGGTGTTAATACCATGAGAAATTAAATATCGAGGGGTCTAGAAGGTATCATAAATTAGGAGATGATGGAAGTGTTTAAGGACGGTAAGTTCTTCACTGCGTTATCTAAGGATCGGATTAGTCCCGGCCCGTTGGGAATTCGCACTTACAACAGGGATAAAGCATTCAGAGGCTATACCCTCTTCTCCACTGCTTTTGGAAATGTAGAATATCTTATCGATATGAACGGAATGGTGGTGCACACATGGCCGGTTATTCATAGCCAGTTAGCTGAGATTCTTCCCAACGGACACTTGCTGGTCGATGACTATGGTCATGGGCTGTATGAACTACTGCCTGCTGGGGACGTGATCTGGTCGTGGAAGCATAACTACCATCATGACTTCTGCCTTCTACCGAACGACAATATTATAGTGCTAATCTACAAGCATGAGCCTGTGGTTGAGGGCTTCTACGTCCGAGCGCATGCACCCCAATATATGCAAACCGATGTCGTGGTCGAGATCAACAGAAAAGGTGACGTTCTATGGTCGTTCTCTTTCAGCGAGCATGTGGAAGATCTCTGCGCCGTGTCGGGTCTCAGTCTTTCAGTGTCTTACGTTCGTGAGCTTCCAGACGGCTCCCTTGTCGAGTATGGTTCTGCTGACTGGGCTCATACCAACACCATCGAAGTTCTGCCCGACACGCCTCTAGGCCGCAAGGACAATCGCTTCGGTGCAGGTAATCTGCTCTTCAGCTTCCGCCATCTAGACATTATTGGCATCATCGACCGAAAGAAGGAGGAAATAGTATGGGCGTGGGGCTTGGGCGAATTGGACGGTCAGCATCAACCCACTATGCTCTCTAATGGCAACATTTTGGTATTCGACAACGGAACCTACCGTGGCTACTCCAGAGCCGTTGAGATCAACCCTGCGACCGGAGAAATTGTGTGGGAATACAAGGACGGTGAGAATTTTTTCTCTCCCTACAGGTCAGGGGTTCAGAGATTGCCCAACGACAACACCCTGATCTGTGAGTCGGATGCCGGGCGAATATTTGAGGTTACACCCGGTCAGGAGATCGTATGGGATTATTACTCACCGTTCATGGGTCAGGGATCGGGTAATCAAGGACGACACATCTACAGAGCAACCCGTTACACCGATGAACAGATCGAGGCAGTTATCGCTGCCCGTAAGGAAGAAATGATCGTTGCTGTTGCAGATGCGCGCCGCCAACCCAAGCGCACATTTCCCGAGGCACTGCAGTTCTATCGCGAAGGTTTCGGCGGATAAATGATAATATTCAACGATACGCTGAACAGGTATCCCTATGACATAAGTGCAGACGGCTTTCGATGCCGCAAAGCGTAGGGCGAAAGCCCTATGAAGTTTTGTCCCAAAAAAGGAAATCAACTTTGGACCCAAATCTAAGCCACAAAAAAACAGTGTTGCGTGATAAAAGTTATATCGATACGCCGGGTAAGCTTAGAAAAAGAGGGTAGAATCATGTCATCAAAGAAGAAAGTACGATGCACGGTGGCTCAGGCGCTTGTAAGATTCTTTGGCAACCAATATATTGAGATTGACGGCAAGAAACGAAGGTTCGTCCTAGGCATGTTTGGAATTTTCGGTCATGGAAACGTGTCGGGCCTGGCGCAAGCGCTAGAGCAGAACCCTGAGTATCTAAAGTATTATCGAGTACAGAATGAGCAGGGCGGCGTGCTCGCTGCCATTGCGGCTGCAAAGCATCTGAACCGGTTGGGATGTTTCGCGGTGACTTCTTCCATAGGACCTGGCGCCACTAATATGATTACCGGAGCGGCGACTGCTACAGTCAACCGAATCCCCGTTCTCCTCTTGCCAGCCGACATTTTTGCCGACCGTCAACCGGATCCCGTGTTGCAGCAGATTGAGCAACCTTGTGATCCAAATGCGGTGGCGAATGATTGCTTTAAGCCCGTCTGCCGCTACTGGGACAGAATTAGTCGTCCCGAACAGTTGATGACTTCTGCCATCAATGCGATGAGGGTTCTCACAGATCCTGTGGACACAGGTGCCGTCTGTCTCTGTCTTCCACAGGATGTCCAATGTGAGGCCTATGATTATCCATATGAATTCTTCAAGGAACGAGTTCACCGCATCGATAGACGCCCAGTTTCAAAAGAAAAATTGAAAATCGTAGTGGAAAAGATAAGATCAAAAAAGAGACCCTTGATGATTGCAGGCGGCGGCGTACATTACTCGCTAGCCACCGAACAACTTCGGGAATTTGTGGAGGCAACTGGTATCCCTGTGGCATTTACTCAAGCAGGGAAAAGCGCCCTCCGCTGGACCGTACCCCAAAACCTAGGAGGCATGGGTGTAACTGGCACCTTGGCAGCAAACAGAATAGCCAAGGAAGCTGATTTGGTCATTGCGGTTGGGACTCGTTTGATGGATTTCACAACTATTTCCAAAAGCGCGTTCCAAAACCCCGACGTCGAACTACTGGCCATCAACGTGTCAAACTTCGATGCGTATAAGATGGAGGCCATCCCAATTCTCGCCGATGCAAAAGAGGCCTTGATCTCCTTGACGGAAGAACTGAAGAGATGCGGGTATCATGTTGATAAAGCCTATGAAGAGGAATACACCAGATTGGTGGCTGAATGGAACAGGGAGGTCGATGGGCTATTCTCTTGTAAACCCGAAGATGGTAGCCAATACCTACCGCAGCCCGCTGTGATCGGTTTACTAAATGAGTTCTTGGGTGAAGATGATGTGATAGTAAATGCGGCTGGTAGTGTGCCAGGTGACCTGCACCGCTTATGGCGGAGCAAAGGGCCTAAGACGTATCATGTCGAATACGGTTACAGCTGCATGGGATACGAAATTGCTGGCGGTTTAGGAATAAAGCTGGTCGACCCCGCCCGAAATGTCTTTGTCATCGTCGGTGATGGATCCTACTTGATGCTTCACACTGAAATCGTAACCAGCCTCATGGAGGATAAGAAACTGATTATTCTCTGTTTCGACAGTGAGGGTTTCAACTCGATAAACAGTCTTTCCAGAAGCTTGGGCAGCGAGGGCTTTGGAAACGAACTCCGCGACCGAGATCCCGAATCTGGTCTGCTGAATGGGCCCTTCCACCAGATTGATTTCGCTGCGAACGCACGTAGTTACGGTGCAATCGCCTACAAGGTCAATAGCTTGGAGGAATTAAGAGAGTGTCTGAAAAAAGCCAAACAAGAATCCGAGACAACCTTGATTCACATTAAGATCAAACGTTTCTCCCAGACTAAGAACTATGAGTCGTGGTGGCGGCTCGGCGTCTCTGAAGTCTCTTATATGCCCAAGGTTCAGGAAGCCCACAGAAAGATGGAAGAGCTAGTGAAAACAGCCAGAGAATACTGATATCCTTGAAGGTTAAGAAAGAGCTGGGCATACCTTGGCCTCGTGCTCTAATGTTTCGAAGGTACTCTCTTTTGCAAAGGAAAAAAGCACCATTTGACCAACGTGCAAAATCTTCTTTTGACCAGTCAAATCAACGCTCATTTGAGTGCCAGATGAGGATTTCTTTTGAGTACTCAAATCAAAAGTTCAGATTGCAGTCTGGATACAGCCAGAACAACAGCCATTTGGCGAGCGAGCCAATTTCATTTTCCAATAGAGTATCTTCCGTACTTTCTTCCAACTTCAAGCATAGCTAAATAGTTCTTCAGCGGTATGTAGTTCGCCACAGTGTTCCCGCAGCCTAAGGCGTAACCGCCTTCTGGAGCACATTCATGGATAATGCCTTTTACATAAGGTCGTATGTTAGCTTCTGATAAACGGCCGAGTTTGTCCATGTCAACGCCTCCCAGAATTGCTATTCTATGACCGTATATCTTTTTGTATTCCGTGACCGGATATGAGGAGTCCTCATACGAATGTTTGGCGTCAATTCCTACATAGTCGATAAGGTCGTCCATCACAAGCTTCAAGTTCCCACAGGAATGAAGGATGAAAGGTTTTCCATGCTTGTGAACGTTCTCAACACATCGTTTCTGCCAAGGAAAAACGTATTTTCTCAAGTTTTCGGGAGATATCATGGGTCCAGTCTTGTATCCCATATCGTCTCCCATAGCCAAGGCTCCGACCATGTCCAGATCAGCAGCCAAGTCACAGCAATAGGAGATCAGGGTTCCTATCTTTTCAAACATATCCTTGAGTAGGAAAGGGTCTCTATATAGGGCTCTGAAGAATGGGACGGCTCCCATAAGCCACATAACGTTTTCCAGGACGCCACCGCTTGTACCCGCTATAATCATCATTCCACTGGGAAGATTCTCCTTCACAAACTCGTACTGGGGTACGTAAAACTCATCAATCTGGTCTAAGTCTGGCCAAGGATATTGTTCGAAGTCTTCCCTAGTTTCGATAACGCCTCTATTCTCGTCCTGCCATAACCTTTTAGGACGGGCCATCTCGGCAGTATCATCCGCTGAAAGAATGTTATCTCTTGAAAGAAGAGAAGGGACGCCGAGTGGAACATAGTCATAGCCTAACTTAGAGTAAAATTTTATACTAACCTTTAAATCGTGTTTTATCAATCCCTTCTCCATAATATCTTTTAAGTGGCGTACTACTTCTATTCTGGACCTTAACTCTATCTTTGACAAAGATTCCCCAGTAATGGCTTCCATAATTTCACGGTCAGCGAAGAGCTCATAGAAAGGAACCCTGTCAGGTTCTCCGTCTAAGAAAAGGACCCTACTTAGCCTATCAAAATTTTGGCAACCCATATGACTTCACACGTTACCAATTAAACTTCTTCTCCCTTATTCTTTTCGGAATATTTTTGCAGTTTGTTCGATTCTAAAGTCAATTTAGTTTGTCCTCGATTTTTCTCGCATCATTTATCTAAAACCACCCATGCTTTCTATAGATCTCATTGTTTTTGAGTACCATGAAATTTACCAACGATTAGAGCGCCGTAAACAGCATATGTTACATTAATATTGACGTTTTCAAGTATGTTTTTAAGGTGTGGATGTTTAAAAATGGGAGGCTATGAGAAACAGATTATGTATTTTGATCGTCCAGGAGAAGAGAACACTGAAGAGATTTTGAGGCTGACAAAGAAGCGAGCCCAAGAGATCGGGATAAGGGATGTGATTGTTGTCTCTACAAGAGGAGAGACAGGAGTTAAGGCTTCAGACCTCTTCAAGGGGTTCAACCTAATTGTGGTTACTCATCATACAGGCTTTAGGGAGCCTGGCACACAGGAACTTACGTCTTCATGAACGTGGAGAGAGCTATCAGGAACAAGTTTGGCACTGCTTATCCAACCGAGATAATCGCCCAGACTTTAAGGCTCTTCGGAGAGGGAATGAAGGCTGCGGTGGAGATCGTGGCTATGGCTGCTGACGCAGGTTTGATACCCGCAGATAAGGAAGTGTTAAGCATCGCGGGAACCGGAAAGGGAGCCGACACAGCCATAATAGTCCAACCGGCAAACTCCACTCGAATATTCGATATGACCGTAAAGGAAATCATAGCTAAGCCAAGAACAAGATATTTAAGTGCCTGCACTGGTTCACCTAAAAAGAACTTATGTGCTAAACTTTTTGTTTAGGTGAATCAACAAAGAAAGATTTGATAAGCTGATTAATCATTTTATTATGTGAAGTAGGAGAAGATTGATTTGGAAGAAGACAGATTGAAGAAGATCGCTGGGCTGAGGGAAATCCTAGAGGAACGTGTTAGAAGATTAGAAACTGAACTTGAAGAATTAAGAGTTCTCCTCGAGTTTGTCAATAACATATTATTGGAGCAAAGTTTTAAGCGAGCGGAAACCGCTAAGCTTCAGCCTCCTCTAACTGTCCGTGTAGAAGCCACTCCATTAAGAACAACGGGCGGTGAGATTTTAGCAAACTTGTATGTGGAAGCTGATTCGATGCGCGTTGTTTTAGCTGAAGATGAAAAATTCAGCGTTAACACGCCACCTTTTATGCCCTTTCTTCACGATAGAGTTTTGTTGAAGATGCAAGAGAAGGATCAAGAAGCCGCTGAAGAAGGTAAAATTCCCTACGGCAAAGTTTTCTCATTCGATGTTAAACGGGATGGAGACCTAATTCGCGAGATCACTATTCGAAATGTTGACCCTGGCAGGAAACGTGAAGTTTTATCGGCTATTCACTGGACGCTTGAAAAAATGTATGAGAAGATGAAAAGATAATAGGGTGCGATGGAAATGAGCCTTGCAAGTTATCGGAATAAGAGAGACTTTGAGGAAACTCCAGAACCTAGGGGAAACATCGCAGAATACATGGGGGGCAAAATTTACGTAATCCAGCGACATGATGCATCTCATCTCCACTATGACCTTCGGCTTGAAATAGACGGCGTCCTCAAGAGCTGGGCGATTCCTAAGACGCCGCCTGAAGAGAAGGGTGTTAAACGTTTAGCCGTCCAAGTTGAAGACCACCCGATAGGTTACGCGAATTTTGAGGGGGTGATCCCTGAAGGACAGTACGGGGCAGGAACGGTGCGAATCTGGGATAAAGGAGAATACGATCTCCTAGAAAAAAGCGAGGATAAAATCATAGTAGACATTGAAGGTCAAAGGCTCAAAGGCATCTACTACCTAGTGAAGTTTAAAGGAAGAGGAGAAAACAACTGGCTATTCTTCAAAAGGTGAAGGTCTTTCTGACCACATTATTATCATAACCTACGATGTGTAAGCATGCCTCTCAAAGCCGTATTCTTTGATTTACATGGAACGCTTTGTTTTGTACCAAGCCCTCTTTCGGAAGAAGAAGTCTCGGATTTTCTGGTAGATCGCGGCGTAAAAATTTATCCACAATCATGGCGTGCAGCGCACCATTATGTTGCAATGATCGATTATCCGAAACATGGATACGAGAACTGGTTGTCATTCATAAGACAAATTCTATACAGATTGGAGGCTAGAATCGATGATGAAATTCTGTTGCAACTTACAAAACTATTTGAGGAACGCGACGCATACCATATGTATCCGGATGCTGTAAAAGCGATTATGGAAGCTAAAAATCTAGGTTTAAAAACAGCTGTAATTACCACAATTGGAAGCTTTCGTTTCCAGAAAGCTCTCAAACCAGTAAAAGAGAGGATAGACCTTGTTGTAGATGGTTACACGGCGAGGTGTGAAAAATCTAACCCGGAAATGATACATGTAGCCCTCCGTAAACTCGAGTTACAACCAGAAGAGGCTGTTATGATCGGGGACGAGCTCCTTGTAGATATAAGAATCCCTAAGAAGGTGGGTTTGAAAACAATCTTTCTCGACAGGAAAAACATGCTCTCACATAAACCCAAAGAGGCAGATGCAAAAGTATCAACGCTTGTTCAAGCTATGGAGATCATTAAGTCGTGGCCAAATTAGGCAACTTTATTGTGGACTCAGGAGCGGGAAAAGATAATCATTCCCTAAAGTCAAAGTACCTCGATTTCCTCATCGTCCATAAAAACGTTATCAAAATAAAGATTTGAATCTTTTGGTTATCCTAAAGACGCCGTCAAGTTTGTATTGTGAAGGAGGAATTCCTACAAGTAATCGCATAACAAAAAGCAATAAAACATATAAAAAATTGGCTGAAGGCAATAGATTCATACATTGCCACCATACTTTAAACCATAAAAGATTGCTTTATGAGATAACACAATACGATCTCGGTTGGGCAGGATTAAACAACGCCAAAAATAGGGAACATTTAGACATCGCTCTTCCAAACAAGATTCTCGAATATGTTAGCGGCGGACTGCCGGTTATAGCGTTTCCACATAGGACGATTCAGCGTTTCATCGAAAAGTACGGCATAGGCTTAATAATTAAAGATGTTGACGAATTACCTGAAACTCTGAGAAACGTAAACATCCCTGAATTAAAGGAACATGTCATGAGATTACGGCATGAATTGACTGTAGAAAGTAAGATTCCCAAACTTGTTGATTTCTACGACAGGATAATTAGTGGAGATTGATTGTGATGGTTAATGAGATAGGTGTTGGGGTTATCGGTGTAGGATACTGGGGTAAGAACCATGCCAGAGTCTTCTCAGAGTTGGAAAACGCTAAATTAGTTGCTGTTTGCGACACTGATCCGAAAAGGGCTGAGAATGCTGCCAAAAAATATGGGGCAACCTCATACACTGTACCTGAGAATCTTCTGGAAAATAAAAACATTGAAACAGTAAGCATTTGTACGCCCACAACAACTCATTACGGGATAGCTCTGAAAGCTATCGAATACGGGAAACATCTTCTTGTTGAGAAGCCTATGGTCAGCACAATTCAAGAGGCAAAATATTTATTGGTGAAGAGTGAAAGGAAGGGTTTGCACGTAATGACTGGATTTATAGAGCGGTTCAATCCCGGAGTCCAGAAAATAAAAGTTCTCATTAAAGACGGGATTCTGGGCGAAACAATATTAGTTTCTGCTCGAAGAGTTGGAAGACGGCCCGAAAGAATTGGTGACGTAGGTATCGTTAAAGACACCGCGATACATGATTTTGACATCATGAGGTTTATGTTTGAACAGGAACCTCATAGCGTATATGCGCGGATAGGCAACTTGCATAACGAATTTGGAGACTATGCTCAAATAGTTTTGAGCTTTAACGGGGTTCAAACAGGCTTTGTTGAGGCAAATTGGCTAACACCACGTAAGATAAGAACCCTAACCGTGACTGGCAAAGAAGCAATAGCAACACTCAACTATCTGACACAAGAGATTACAATCGAAGATGGGGATAAAATGATTAAACCCGCCAACAAATGGGAGGAACCGCTCATGATAGAACTGAAAGAGTTTGTTCAGAGCATCATTGAAGATCGCGATCCACTTGTCACGGGTAAAGACGGTTTAAGAGCTTTAGAGATTGCTGAGGCAGCAATCAAATCAGCACATATGAATCGAGTTGTTAAGATACATTAATTAACGGAGGATTATAACGGCAATGCTAGAGAAACCTTTTACCTACACCAAGTACCTAACAGCTAAACCCCAATATTGGGCATTAGTACTCACACGGAATCGAAGCAGGATGGTTCAGTTGACCTTAAATTCAATCATAAACCAAACGATTCCTCCGTTAAGCATATGCGTTGTTGACGACGGTTCAGGCGATGACACACCTTTAATCCTCGAAATGATGAGACAAAAATGTCCTGACAAAATCAGTATAGTTACTCTCAAGGATGAAGGCTACGATATTAGAAGAGTAGTGAAGAACATTAATCTAGGAATAGAAGTCACGGGAAAAATAGGGCTTAATGCAGAATACGTGATGATTAGCGGAGACGATTGTATATATCCTCAGGAATACACTGAACAAATACTAGATAGAATGAACAGGAATCCCGATATCGTGATCGCGTCAGGAGATATCGAAGGGCTTCCCAACCCCGATGTGACCCCGAGGGGATCCGGACGTTTTATAAGGACGAGCTTCCTTCATGAGATAGGAGGATATTTTCCACCCTACTATGGATATGAAGGATGGATACTTCAAAAAGCCTTACAGTTAGGTTACTCTATAAAAAACTTTCCCGACGTCCGATATCGCCATCTTTGCAAATTAGGAGGACAACATAGATACAAGGACTGGGGATTAGCTATGAAATGTTTAGGATACCATCCTTTTGAGGTCATATATCGTTGCGTCAAATATCCATTAATAGACCACCGCGTGTCCGTGGGATACATCCGCATTCTATTCGACTATTTCATTTACTCCATGATAGCAAAGGCGAAGGGAGATCCCTATTACCACTTTTTTGATGAAAAGGCCCGATCCTACATAAGGCAGAAACAGAAACATAGAATGATTCATTTAATAGGTGACTTCCTAAAATTAAAACGAAGTCTATAAATACCATTTTCTCAAAATCTTGCAACATCTACCTACTCAAGAATAAACCTGTTTTCACACCGGGACTTAAAATGCAGTCAGAGAAGTCTCTCTTTTTTCTCGGAACGTTATACTCATCGGCTTAAATGTTTGATTCGGCGATCTCTGAAGGCTAGTTCACCATTCTCAAGATCAGCTTAATTCTTCACTTCCTTAAGTTTATCCGCGCGATTGTTGAAAACGATTTGCATTTTTAGCATGCCAAATCCTTTCAAAGATGGATATTAAATTTTTGAAAATCTCGCAAATTAGAAAGGATGAGGATAGGTTCTAATTTTTAGCCAATAGACCGTTTGGCTTAAATTCTATAAGGTTAATCTATTATACGAGGGTGTTTCTCATTGGCTACGCTTGCTTTAAAGGGCGGTCAACCCGTTAGAAATCTGCCTTTTCCTAAGTGGCCTATCTTCGATGGAAGAGAACGAGAGGCTTTGGAAAATGTTTTAGAGAGTGGATTCTGGGGCATAGGAGGCTCCCGTAAAAAAGAGTTTGAAGAGAAGTTTGTGGCTTATCAGCATGCCAAGTATGGTGTGGCTGTAACCAGCGGTACCACCGCCTTGGAAATATCCCTGAGAGCCTTGGGAATAGGTTGCGGCGATGAGGTTGTAGTTCCAACTTATACTTTTATGGCTACTGCTACAGCCGTGCTTTATGTTAATGCTATACCTGTCTTCGCCGATATAGATCCTGAAGCCTACACCATTGATCCTAGTAGTGTGGAATCCGTAATCTCAGAGAGGACTAAGGCTATTCTACCCGTTCACGTATCCGGTAGACCCGCGGATATGGATGCTCTCACTGCCATCTCTAGAAAATACGATATCCGCATATTAGAAGATGCTTGCCAAGCTTGGGGTTCTGAGTGGAAGGGTAGAAGGGTGGGCGCCATAGGCGATATAGGAGCCTTCAGTTTCCAATCCAGCAAGAATATGACCAGCGGCGAAGGCGGCATAATAGTGACTAACGATGAAGACCTATACTTTAAAGCTTTGTCTCTTCACAACTGTGGGAGGCTACCTCAGGGAGCGTGGTACGAGCATCATCTTCCAGGCGGAAACTTCCGTATGACAGAGTTTCAAGCGGCTATGCTCTCAGCCCAGTTGGAGAGACTTGATGAGCAAACTGAGAAACGTATGGAGAATGCCCGCTATCTAGACAGTAAGCTTTCCAAGATAGAAGGTATAAAGCCTTTTAAAGATGATGAACGCATAACCAGACACGCCTACCACTTGTATATTTTCAGATTTAACCCTGAATCTTTCGGAGGGATTTCTAAAGCTACTCTAGCTAAAGCTCTACAAGCCGAAGGAGTACCCGCCAGTGTAGGCTACTCTAAACCTCTGTATAAAGAGCCTTATCTAGAATACTTTAAGAAGTGCCCCTTATCCTTCCCCTACTATAATAAACCCGTAGATTACTCTAAGCTAAACCTGCCCGTCTCTGAAAAGGCTTGTTACAGTGAAGGTTTATGGCTTCCACAGTATGTGCTCTTAGGCTCTAGGAAGGATATGGAGGACATAATAGCAGCCTTCGAGAAAGTCAGGGAAAACATTGATGAACTCAAAGAGCTTTAAGTCTCCACGTTAAATCTAACTCAGCTATCTTTGTGACAAGTGAAAAATAGTATATGAAAAAGAATGCTAAAGCTCTAGTCGGAGGATGTTCTGTTCAAACTTTGGGAAGGAGCTATTTTCTTAGTTTCTTTACGGATCGAAAGTTTAGAGTCTCGTTTTTCTCAAAATCATTCACGCCTAAATGGCAAATGTAAAATATTTAGAAGATCATCTCTTATTTGCGTTAGGTGGAACTTCCTTGACTATGGAGCGAGGTCTGTCAGTTAGAAAAGCTTTTTTGCTTACATTTGCAGGATTGCTTGTGTTTATCTTATACCTCTATTTCTTCGTCGGCTTTAGTAGTATAATAGAAGTCTGGGAGAATGTTAACCTCGCTAATTATTTATTTTATTATTCATTAACCGTTGTTGCTCTCGTATTAAGTGTACTCTTCTACTCTATGACATGGCATGAACTGCTTAAGCTTCTCTCAGTGAAGATAAGCCTCCGTAACGCCTTCCTCTATTGTTGGCTAGCAAGCTTCATCGACCTCGTGATTCCCCTTGAAACGGTTACAGGAGAAATTACTCGGATCTACCTAGCCGCGCGTAACTCGGAAGGACACACGGGGAGAATCGTTGCGTCTGTGGCAAGCCAACGTATATTATCCGCAATTGTGGTTCTAGCCGGTTTAACGATCAGCTCGGCGTCTCTCGCTTTCGCATATAAAGTACATCAATATGTATTAAGCCTCTTAATGGTTGTACAGATCGGCACGGTGGCTACAATTCTTTTGATCCTCTTTTTTTACCTCAGAAAAGAGGCAACGGAGAGGTTCGTCGATTCGCTCTTGAAATTAGCTAACTTTATCTTTAAGGGGCGCTTAAAACAAGCCGATTTAAGAACCAAGGCACATCATGCTCTGGCTTCGTTCTACCAGGGGATTGAGGTGATCCGTAGCCGACCGAGAGGGTTAATAAAGCCCTTAATATTTAACTTCGCTGCTTGGTTTTTTCATTTTATTATATACATCCTGGTCTTTTTTGCGCTTGACTTCAATGTCTCTTTAGATGTCTCGCTTATTGTTTATTCCGTCAGCGTTTCAGTTCAGTATCTTCCAATAGCCTTACCTGTTGGCCTTGTAGAAATCGTTATGGCAAGCCTTTACAATCTCTTCGGGATTCCTCCCCCTGTAGGTGGCACGGCAACCGCCTTGATAAGGATCATAACATTCTGGTTCCAGATAATTGTAGGCTTTGCTATAGCCCAATGGATAGGAATTAAAACACTCACACAGAGAAAAGTAACCGAAACATAACATTGAAAAGGGACTAAAATGAAAAGGCTTTTTTAAGCCTTTGTACAATTCCTTTACGGGAGAAAATGATTGATTTCAGTCTTTCCGATCTCGCTCTGAAATACTTTAAGAGAAGGGGATACAAAATTGAAAAAGGCGTGCGCCACGAAGGCTTTTCAGGCCTCCTAAGAGACTTTGATCTCCTAGTCCTGAGGGGAGACGCGCGCCATCCCGTTTGGATCAAAGATTGGAAAAGGACAGTCGGCGTCAACATAGTTATAAACATAGATAAAGCATCTTCTGATGTAGGTTACTCAAGCCCCATATTGATAGCGGAGAAATTCAGCGACCACGCGAAGGCTTACGCCAATCGGCGAGGTATAAAATTGATCACGAAGTCTGAGATTAGAATGGAGCTAAGATGATCGAAAAGATATCGAGTGCTAAGAGGATGAATTTTCAAGGAATCAACAAATATTTAAGCGATTTTTAAGCATTCAACATATATGGTTCAAATATCTATTATAGGCGCCGGCAGTGTTATGTTTTCAGGTAACTTTATTCGAGATCTTTGCGTAACAGAAAGTCTCTGGAATAGTACAATTGTACTTATGGATGTAAACAAAGAACGTTTGAATACGGTGTATAAACTTGCTCAAAGATATAAGAAAGAGACAAAAGCAAATCTAAAATTAAAAACAGCTACGAATAGAAAACAAGCGCTGAAAGGTGGTGAATTTGTTATCTCCACAGTCAAGGTCGGCGGTTACGAGCCCATGGAGACCGAACGCAAGATTGCAGAAAGATATGGCTACTATAGAGGCATAGGTGACAGAGTTTGTGATTATTATGGTGGAGTTGGAGCTTACCACCAATTAAAATTCTTTCTGGATTTGGCTAAAGATATGGAGATTACGTGTCCGGATGCTTGGCTAATTGAGACTGCAAATCCTGTTTTTGAAGGTACTAATCTAATAAGCAGAGCAACTAAGATAAAAGTGGTTGGAGTTTGCCACGGACATTTCGGATACCAAGATATAGTGAAAGTTTTGGGACTTAATTCTGAAAATGTTAGAGTTCAAATGGCAGGTTTTAATCACTGCGTCTGGTTGACTCACTTTCTATACAAAGGCAAAAACGCTTATCCTCTTATCGATGAGTGGATTGAAAAGAAAGCTGAAGAGTATTGGCAAGGCGAGGAATACTTGAATAGTCCCCCCTGGGAAAGCGAACAGATGTCTCCTGGCGCTGTAAACATATACAATATTTGCGGCCTATTTCCTATTGGAGATACTGTGAGAAGTGCATCCCCGTGGTGGCATCATACAGATCTGAAAACAAAACAAAAATGGTACGGCCCAACAGGTGGCTTTGATTCTGAAATCGGATGGGAGATATACCTAAACAGGCGTGAAGAGGTACTAAAGAAAATGCATGAATTAGTTGAAAATCCTTCTTCATCTCTTACAAAAGAGTTTCCTCCGGTTTTGAGTGGAGAACAGCATATTCCCATAATTGATGCTATTGCAAATGATAAAGAAACCACGCTGCAACTAAACATTCCGAATAGAGGTGCAATCTCAGGCATACCTGACGATGTAATCGTAGAGATTCCAGTTATTGTGAGTGGAAGAGGAATACAGGGAGTACACGTAGGCGAACTACCTAAACGCCTCATGTTATATGTGATGACGCCTAGAATGCAAAGGATGGAACAGATTCTGCAAGCTTTCCTAGAGAAAGACAAGCAAAGTTTACTTCTAATGCTTTTGGAAGATCCTAGAACAAAGTCTCTGGAGCAAGCTAACGCATTGCTAGAAGAACTATTGGCACAGCCTTGGAACTATGAAGCAGCAAATCACTACAAGTAGGAAGTAAGGGAGCTAAGTCAAAAGATAAACTAACAAATATATCTTTAGATACTATTTTTCAGATATTCGCCTAGTTTTCCTTCGGCTTCCAGTTTTCCAAGCCAATCAACCTGTCCAGCTCGACATTCTTTCTCATTATTTAGGGTTGAAATTATATCTTCAACAATCTCATCCACACTTCTACTGGTCACATCCATCTCACAAACTTTGTCGGTTTCATACTTGCTCACTGCATCCCACAAACAAACATCCAAGATTTCCGCCATAAGATTCTCCCAGAGTTTTTCTCCGCTAAACCCGCGTCTCTCCAGTATGGTCTTCAATTCTTCTGGATTTCGTCTAAGAACAAAGACCAAATGGATCATACTCTTAGGTATAACGTCCACCGTGAAGTGCCCCTCAATTACGACGTCTCGTTCTGAACCAGAGATTATCTCCTTAACCCTTCTAGAAACCCTATCCACATCAGCGATGAGGGAGCCTCTTTTTTTATCGACCCCGCTGTATAGTCTTTCCTTTTCAACGAGTTCTCCTAGACTGATGAACGTTGCACAGAGTTTTGAGGCTAATAACTTTGAGGTTGAAGTTTTACCAACTCCTGGGGTACCTGTTATTGCGATTATTCTCTTGTTGATTTTAGCTCACCTTCTTGATAGATAAGCTCCGTTTTCAAAGTTTAATCTTCGTCTCTTCTTTTACACTTTTTAACACGATGACGGTCTCTGTTCTCGTTATCCCCTCGATTAAACCGATTCTATCGATCACCTCCTTTAGTCCTTCGTGATCTTTTGCACGGATCTTCACGATGGCATAGTAACTCCCTGTTACATCGTATACCTCATATATGTCCTCGATCTCGTTCAAAGCTTCAAAAACCTTTTCAAGCTTTTTGGGATCCGCATCAATTAAGACAAAGGCTGTTAGGCCTTTACCGACATTTTCTGGGGAAACTATCGTTGTAAACCGTTTTATAACGCCTCTGTTCAAAAGTTTTTTCACTCTTACGAATATGGTTGCCTCGCTTACACCGAGCCTCTGAGCTATCTGCCTAAAGGATGTCCGAGCATCTTCCTGTAGCATCTCTAAAATAACTCTATCTACATCATCAATCTCTGAAGACATGAGCATCTAGCTATTATTATGGTACTTTAATAATATATAGAGCTTGATTAAAGAAAAATACTTTTTCATTCATTTTATTAATGAATTTTAAACAATACGAAAGATTTATAAGAAAATCTTTATCTTTAATAAAAAGCATCCTTAAGGGGGGCGGTAACTTTAATCGAAAAGTGTCCGGAATGCGATGCGGATTTGGAGATTCCAGACGACGTGATCTCCGGCGAGATAATCAGCTGCCCGGACTGCGGGATGGACTACGAGGTTCATGTGAGTGAAGATGGGGAGGTTGAACTTAAACCCGCCGAGATAGAGGGTGAAGACTGGGGCGAGTAATGTTCAATGGAGGAGATAGGACTAGTCTACGACAGAATCAGATGGGAAGAGAAGGCTTTAATAGAGGCTTCGAGAAAGAGGGGCCTTAATCTTAGGCTAGTGGACTCAAAAGATACGTATATCAACACGTTGGAAGACTCTGGGAAAGTCGGGGAAAAATTCGGCCAAGTGGTTATACAGCGTTGTGTGAGCTACTTTAGGGGGTTACATTTAACCGCCGCTCTTGAAAACTCAGGTCTACATGTAATTAACTCGTTTAATGTTTCCTTAATATGCGGAAACAAGCTCTTCACAACATTGGCCTTAATCAAGGCTGGGGTTCCAAGTCCTAAAACGTTTGTTGCCTTCACGGAGGAGGGCGCGTTTAAGGCTTTAGAGAATCTGGGTTATCCAGTCGTAATGAAGCCCGTTGTGGGCAGCTGGGGAAGGCTCGTAGCCCTCATCAAAGATAAGGATTCAGCTCAGGCTTTGATAGAATCTCGGGAAGAGATGAGGAATGCCCTTCTTCAAATATACTATTTCCAGGAATATGTTGAGAGACCCCCTAGAGATATAAGAGTCATGGTTATCGGGAAAGAGGCAGTCGCCGCGTCCTATAGGTACTCGGCTCAAGAGGATTGGAGGACGAACGTTGCGAGAGGCGGCATCAGCAAGCCATGTCCGATAACGCATGAGCTTGAAGAGACCGCGCTTAAAGCAGCTAAAGCTGTAGGCGGCGGGGATATTG
>Ga0129297_10000639_pt1 | contig 17059 bp, 18 predicted proteins | sample I18A1metaG_FD_94708 | JGI IMG/M metagenome (GOLD analysis project Ga0129297, IMG submission 94708) | Lake sediment bacterial and archeal communities from Gulf of Boni, Indonesia to study Microbial Dark Matter (Phase II) - ​I18A1 metaG | ecosystem: Environmental > Aquatic > Freshwater > Lake >... | reverse complement strand
TCCCCTGACGATCACGATGTCTCCCACGTTGAGGGTCGGTACCATGCTTCTGCTTGGTACCACCATTATCGGCGACTCGGTACTCATGACGATTCTGAGGAGCGCCATGCCGCCGTAAGATACTATGAAGACGAGCCCGACGAGGATGAGAACGCGCGCGATCGAGTTTCTTCGGATTTTTCCGATAAGGCTCAGGATTCCAGACCCCGCAATTTTTTGGTCCCCTGTCAAGGCTGACTTAGATATCAGTTTCGCCTACGGCACACCGGGCGGATGGGCCTCGTCCTGCATGCTCTGCATGAGCTTCACAAGTTCAGCTGTCATCTTTTCGCCAGCCACTAGGAACTCGACACCATTCTCGGTGATGCGGTAGATCCGCCTGCCCCTCCCCTTCTCTGATTCCCAGACGCCCTCGATTCTGCCAGTGTCCTCAAGCGAGTGGAGTAGTGGATACAGCGTTCCGGCGCTCAGGTAGACTCTGAACCTGTCCCGAATGGCCATGTTGATTTCGTATCCCCAACGAGGCCTCGACCTCAGGAGACGAAGTATGATCAGGTCTAGGTTGGCTTTGACCAACCGTTCTCTCCAAGCCTTGTCGGGGTCTCTGGGCATGTCGGTGAACTCCAAACTAGGCCGATTGAGGCTTTTGAGCAGTCGACCGATCACCGTAATCGAGTGGCAGCTATATTTGAGTTAGGGCCTAGGACAACTCTATAATATTCCGCCGTCAAACCCAGTCAAGTACAAGAAGTTGCGCCTCGCCTATCTGACTTCGTGCGACTGCGATGAGATGCACAAGAGACTGGAGTGGTACGAGCGAGTTTCGAAGGACCTTCGGCCGGCAAAGTATCGAATAGCGAAACGCACAGCATGCGAAGTCGACGTGGATGAGGCATCTGATGAGATCCTCTGGAAAGAACATGAACGCCTAACCAGCAAAGCTCGTGCACTGTTGAGTGAAGTGGACTCTGGAAGCCGAGATCTTACAAGCCTGTCTGTGGCTCACCCAAGCTTCCTAGACCTGAAGGTGAAGCTTCTCGGCCGGATGATTCGTCGATGCACATTCTGCGAGTGGAAGTGCAAAGTCGATCGTGTCTCATTCACGAAGAAAGGTGCCTGCAAAGTTGACACTACAAGCCGGGTAAGTACTTGGTTCCAGCACTTTGGCGAAGAACCGCCCCTAGTGGGACGGGGCGGATCGGGGACGATATTCTTCAGCTCATGCAACTTCAGATGCGCCTTCTGCCAAAACTGGGACATATCTCAGGACCCATCGAGCGGCGCTCCCGTCGATCCACGACAACTGGCGATAATCATGAAGAGCCTCAGATCCGATGGCGCTTTGAACATCAACTTCGTCGGCGGAGAGCCTACCCCCAACCTTCACACAATAGTCGAGGCCATGAACCAGCTCGACGTGAACGTTCCAATGCTGTGGAACAGCAACATGTACTGCTCCGAGGAGACCATGTACATACTTGCCGACCTCATAGACATCTGGTTGCCAGATTTCAAGTACGGAAACGACAAGTGCGCAATTAGGCTCTCAAAGGTTCCGCGCTATTTCGAAGTGGTCTCAAGGAACCATGAACTTGCCCAGTCAAACGGAGACATGATCATCCGACACCTGGTCATGCCCAACCACATCGAGTGCTGCACAAAGCCTGTCTTGCGTTGGGTGTCCGAACATTGTCCAAGAGCTCTTGTGAACATTATGGGACAGTATCATCCTGACAACAAGGTTCCCGCTGAGCGCTCCAAGTACGCGGACATAACGAGAAGACCGACGGCGGAAGAGATGAGGGCAGCCTACGATTTCGCGGATGACCTCGGCATAGTCTACTCGCCAGTATCCTAGAACCTAGATCGACGCCTACTCTAGGGCGTATTTGGCCACTGCCTCTGTGAAGATATCTCTTCCCGCCACATCATTTGCGACTATTGCCGGGAAGTCACGAATGCTTAGTTTCCGGATAGCCTCAGTCCCCAAGTCTTCGAACGCAATCGTCTCCGACTTGACCACTCGTTTGCCAAGGAGCGCGCCGGTTCCTCCTATTGCTACCAAGTAGACGGCTTTGAACTTCTTCATCGCCTCTATAACCGAAGCCGCCCTTGGACCCTTGCCTATGGTAGCCTTAATGCCGAGCTCAATCAGTCTGGGTGTGTACGTGTCCATCCTGTATGAGGTTGTGGGGCCGGCTGCTCCGATTGGCCTTCCTGGACGCGGTGGCGTGGGGCCAACATAGTAGATGACTTGGCCTTTCAAGGGGAAGGGCAGGTCCTTCTTTGCATCGATGAGCTCGAGAAGGCGCTTGTGCGCTGCGTCGCGCGCTGTGTAGATCGTCCCGTCGATCAGGACTTTGTCACCGATTTGAAGAGCGCACACGTCTGAATCAGTCAGGGGCGGCTTCAGCTTGACTGTTCTCACAGCAGTTGACATTGTGATCTGCTCCTCAGAGGGTCACGCTCTTCTGTCGATGGGCGTGGCAGTCCATATTGACGGCAACGGGTAAGCTCGCTATGTGACAAGGCATAGTCTCGATGTGGACTGCCACCGCGGTGGTCCTTCCACCTAATCCCATAGGCCCAATTCCGAGCCTATTGAACTCATCTAACAGTTCCGACTCGAGCCGCGCATAGAATGGGTCCGGATGCTTCTCGTCGACCTCTCTGAAGAGAGCCTTCTTCGCAAGCATGCAACACTGGTCGAACGTTCCCCCTAAGCCTACACCGACCACGACCGGCGGACAAGGGTTGCCGCCTGCATTCTTGATTGTGTTTACCACAAAATCCTTCACACCTTCCACGCCGTCAGCTGGCGTCAGCATCTTGAATGCGCTCATGTTCTCGCATCCGCCGCCTTTGGCCAAGAACGAAAGCTTGAGCTTGTCGCCTGGGACGAGTTGCAGTGTGATCATCGCGGGGGTGTTGTCACCCGTATTCTTTCGCCTCAGTGGATCCGCAACTATGGAGAAGCGCAGGTATCCTTCGCGGTATCCTTGGGCTACTCCCTTGTTTATCGCGTCGATTAGGCCTCCGCCTTCGATCCGGACATCCTGACCCAGCTCTAGAAAGAAGACCGCATCGCCAGTGTCCTGGCATATTGGGTAGCCTTCTTCGCGTGCAATCCGTGCATTATCCATGAGCTGCTGGAGGACATCTTTGCCAAGAGGCGATGCTTCCGTTTCTCTAGCTAGTTGAAACTTCTTCACCATATTCTCGCTTAGCTTGTAACTTGCCTCGATACACATCTGCTTTGTTCGTTCGACGATCGTGTCAAACCTGATCGTTCTCATCTGACCTGCTTCCCATCTTTGAACTGCTATTCACTCAGCGGAAACTGTTTCCGCACGTCTCTTATCTATGATGAAGCGAAAGTGAATACAGTACTTACCCTTTTTCGGAAAGGACAGCAGTGCAGCACTGGAAAGGACAGAGGTTTTTCAAGGCTAGCCAATTCTGCAACATGCAAATCCGCGTTCCGCTTTGGGGCGAAGACAAGCGCGATGGACGAGAAAGGCTAAAACCAGATTCTCCTCAGTATCGTCGATGCGTGCAATGATGGTGCCACATGAAGCCTGAGTACGATGCTGTCATTGTCGGAGCTGGCGTCGCGGGGTGTATGGCTGCTGCCGCCCTTGGGATCAGAGGTAGCGGCTTGAGGACGCTGCTGATCGACCGAAATCCCCGAACTGAGGTCGGCAAGAAGACAACGCTCGGCTGGATATGTGGCGATGCTGTCGGAGAGCATCATGCCAAGTTCGTCCATGACGAGCTGGGAATCACATTCGGCGCACCGGAGATTGAGAACCGTGTCAACCTGGTGGTTGTTTGCTCACCTGACATGAAAGTAACCCACCCGTTCGAAGGCCCGGGGTACCTGCTTGACAGACCAAGATTTGCTCGCCACCTGCTCAACGAGGCGCTCAAGACAGGAATCGAGTACCGTGATCAGACCCAGGCGGTCGACCTCTTAACCGAGGACAATTTCGTTAGAGGCGTCGTCTGCCAAAGCCTGCGGGACAGGCAAGCTCGGTCATACAAAGTCTCGTCGAGGCTGGTCATCGACGCATCAGGCATGTCTACGAAGCTTAGAAGAAACCTGAGCATCCCGAGCTTCATTGAGAAGGAGATTGACAGAGACGACATTGAGCCAACGATTCGCCTAATCGCTCGGCTGGCTGACGGCTCGAAAGTTGACTCATCTCGAGGCGAGATCTACTTTGACGCAGACAAGGCGCCAGGAGGCTACCTGTGGATCTTTCCCAAAGCAAGGAACAAGGTGAACATTGGACTCGGGATCCAACAAAAGCGCACTAGCAAGTCGCTGGAAACTCTGTTGAACGCATGGATAGCCGAAACGCCACTTTTCAAGGGCATGACCGAGCTTGCTGATGACGACAATCTGCCAGGAGCGTGGCCCGTATCCGTACGACACCAGAACGACAGCCTCGTCGCCAACGGATTCATGCTGGCCGGCGACGCGGGATGGTTCCCGAACCCCGTAAGCGCTGGGGGAATAGGCCCCTCGATGACGGGAGGGGTGATCGCAGGCAGGGTGGCAGCGAAAGCATTGCAGGGCGGCGACGTCAGCGAGACATACCTGTGGGAGTACAACACCAGATATGTTGACAAGTACGGCAAGAAGACCGCGGCCCTCGAGGCGTTCAGAATCTACCTACAGACTCTGGACAATTCTGAGCTGAACTATGGGCTACGCAACTTCGTAACACGCAAGGAAGCCATCGATTTGACTTGGGGCGAAGTCTCAGAGCTGAGCTTAGGCGACAAAATCCAGAAAGTAGCTCTCGGGCTACGCAAACTGAGTGCTTTCAGAAACCTTGCCTACACAGTGTCGAGCATGAGGGCGCTAAATCAGCTCTACGATGAATACCCGAAAGCGCCATCAGGCTTTGTAGAATGGAAGAAGAAAGTAGATGCCATTCTTGGCGCAGTCAGGGAGAGGTTCCGTTAGGCATAGGCAGTGGTCCAGACTAGTCACCTACGGCTCCTTGGACTGCGGCGCGTTGGTTCGTTGCCGACCCAATACGCGTCGTCAGACGTGAATTCCTTTTTCCATATCGGGACATCTTTCTTGATGCGCTCAACCGCTTCTTCTAGAACAGGAAAGACGAATCTACGGTGAGTCCCCATGACTGCAACGATCAGGCTCTCCTCTCCAACGTGCAGCCTGTCCACCACATGATGAATTGATGCATCAACGACGCCTTCCCTCTTCAACAGGTCGTTTCGCAGTTCCTGAAGCTTCTGAATTGCGACTTCTTTGAATGCCTCGTACTCAAGATACCGCACCTTGCTCTTGGAATGTCCCACAGGGTCTTCCCTCACGATTCCAAGAAACGTGGCCAGCGCCCCAGCCTTTCTCGAATTGGGATTCTTCCTGATTTCGTCTACCACTTGCTCAAGACTGATATCGCCACGAGAATGAATGCCGACGGCGCCCAAGAATTTCACTGCGCCAGAGTAGGCAAGCTCCGGTATGAAAGTATGTCTTGCATCTCGGCGTCGACGACGTGCACACGCTAAAGCACGGCGGGAGTCAAGAAGTACAGAGCTGCTGCGCAAGTGAATGGTACTGTGAAATTATCGAATGCTCTTATCGGGCCCAGCGTCAGCGCCTCGGCGACTGTCCCAACCAGGGCCCCCAGTACGGAAAGCGTGAAAACCGAGCCAAGACTTACCGACATAACCCCGGTCAACGTCGTGACAAAGTACGAGAACAATGCTCCCGTGGTGGCGAAGATGAGCATCATTATCGAGCCCTCAAGAGACTTGTCTGAGAAAGGATAAAGGTGCCTCTTCCTGAGTGAGGGTGTGATTGCAGAGGCTGCGCCATCGCCCCATGCCATCACCATTGTGGCTGCCATAACCATGGGTTTTTGGCTCCATAGAGCGAGAAGTAGGACCCCTATTGAAATGATGTAGAAGACCGGCCCGTACGCATGTAATCGTGAATACCGTTCTTCGTCGACCATTGTTTGCGTGAAGAAACTCTCTTTGCGGCGGGCGAACGCGAGACCTGTCATCAATCCCATCCCGATTGGTAGCAATAGAGGGTAGACCACATTGGAGAAGAACGGGAGAAGCAGGATCGCGTCTCCTGCCAGCAGGTGAATTGCCCTACGTGTTGTGTAGGTGCCTAGGTTCAGTCTCTTCCTGAGAAGTTCTGACACCCCAATCACAAGAATCACGAAGACATATACCACGGCCACGAGGCCTAGGTCGAATGGGGAGATTTCCAACGCCGAGACCGTTTCTCAAGTCATACATATCACAGCTGCTCCGCTCTCAATAAATAGCATGCGATTGTGATTCATTGAGAGCCTAGCGGGTGACAAGGATGATCGACGCCCAGACCGTTTTCGTCGGTGGCATCCTTTGCAGTGCTCTGGCTCTGGGCGCCTGGAAAGCGCACATCCTTGACAGGTGGGGCGCCATCACTGCCTTTCTGATAGGTTTCGTGACATTCGTCTTTCCGGCTGACGGCTGGAAATGGTTCATCGTCCTCCTAGTGTTTCTAATAGTCTCCAGTTACGTGACGCATTACAAGTATGAGGTCAAGAGGAGGAAGGGATTTGCCCAGGAGAAGGGCGGCGCACGCGGATGGCCCAACGTTGCCGCCAACGGATTGGTCGCCGGAGTGCTGGTATTGCTCACCCCGCTCTTTCAGCGAGGACCAATGTTGGCTGCGTTTCTCGGGGCGGTCGCCACAGCAAGCGCTGACACGTTGGCGACTGAGATAGGGCTTCTAAATCCGACTGACCCTCGATTGATCACGGACCTCAGAAGGGTTGTTCCCGCCGGAACGTCCGGGGGTATTTCGGTTCTCGGCGAATTTGCGACGCTATTCGGAGCCCTTGTCATAGGCATTACGGCTGGACTGCTTGGGATTACCGGGAACCCAGGATGGTCGTCTAGTGTTCTGATCGGCACTACGATGATAGCTGGCCTCGCTGGATGCTCCCTCGACAGCGTCATTGGCGCCACGATTCAAGGAATCTACAAGTGTCGCATCTGCAACAAGATCACAGAGAATCGCAGACACTGTAGATCCCCGTCAGTACCGCTGAGGGGATACAAGGTCATCGACAACAACGTTGTCAACCTGATCGCAACGATCGTTGGAGCGACAGTGGCAGTTTTGCTCCTCGTCTACTATCAGCCAGCCTGGTACAACTCAGGTTGAGCGCAAGCCCAAGTTCGACAAGCAAGAGCGAAGCACGCCTTATTATTCGGTTTGACCTCAGACAGTCCTGGCGACGATGAGGATTCAGAGTTACGCAAGAAACTGGTGATGTGAAGGCATTATTCTGAGTCGCCGTGTAGCTGTTATGCAGAGGATGTCTCTCGGGGATGCGGGTACGTCTACCCCGCCGGGGGACATGCGAGGTATGGCTTTAATAAGACTACGTAGGCTTAGGGTATCTTATGCCAACCGCGCTCTTACTCGGTCCTCGACTTCTAGGTACCCGCCCGCGAGGAGACTCTGTTCCAGTCTTATATACGGTGGATTCCACGAATGAAGTGTGAGATCAGATTGCGACGCCTGTCTGGCTGCTTTGTTCTGTTCATTTTGTTCGTAAGCGTGGCCTCCATGGTCCCGCCTGCGCACGCACAGGTTTCGATCACTCTCGACTGGACTACGATCACTTCCCCGATGGGCTCGGTCGTCACGAACGGCGTAACGGTGACGAGTACCGACGGGCTGGCTCACATCATCAGCCTCTCTCTCGGCGGGGCTGGAGGATCGTGGGACCATTTCTCTCCGAGCACTGTCAACGTTCCAGCGGGGGGGTCAGCGACATCGACTCTTACGCTCCCACTTCCCACTCCTATTGACGTTTGTCCAGGTGAGCCCTCTCCCGCGCCGTACTACGTTTTGCGATACACGGTTCGCGGGAAGGAGGGAACCTCTGTTCTCGCGAGCGTATCGCTAGAAGTACTTCTCGTGCCGCCGATTTCATATCCGTTCGCGGTCAGTATCGAACCGAGCAAGGCGTCTTACAAGGTCGGCGAAACAGTCAGCCTTGCGATGAACTCGAATGTGCGCACAGACGGCGTGCTAACCATCAGGAAGCCAGACGGCACTACGTGGCACAAGCAAGTCGTGAGGTTGCCAGGCACTTTCACCAAAGTTGCAGCCCAACCTATCGGAACATACACAGCTGAACTTGAAGCGTACTTCTGCGGGAGAGCGCTCGCTTCTGCATCATTCTCAGTGACCCCCGACACGTATGAAGTCACCATCTCACTCGCGGGCCTGCCCACCGATGTATCGACGACCCTGAGTGTTGACGGCAGCAAGGTCGCCGACATGAAGGGAGGCGATGTACGTGTCTTGACTTACCCCATTGGTACATCGCACACGTTCCAAGTTGATCAGTATGCGAGCGGCGTGGCCGGCTACAGATACTATTGTACGTCTAACACGTGGACTGCAGCTGGCGAGGGATCAAGTGTCTTCAACTACGCGACTCAGGTCTACTTGGAGGTAATCACCGACCCCGCAGAAGTAACGGATGTGACCCCGTCCGGCTGGTACGCCCTAGGATCGTCAGCCTCGATCTCCTCAGTTCCCCGGGAGGTCCAACGCGATAAGGGTACCAAGTATGTCTTTGCCGAGTGGAAGGTGGATGGGACCTCGAGGGGGGCTGGCGAGGGTTTGGTTGTTGTGATGGATGCTCCTCACAAGGTCGTCGCAAAGTTCGACACCATGTTCATGCTCACGATCGTTTCGGACTACGGCAACCCCAAGGGCGCAGGATACTACAAGGCGGGAGACACAGCAACATTCTCGGTTGACTCTCCCATAGGAATTGGAATACAACAGGTTTTCGTGGAGTGGAAGGGCGACTACACTGGCAAGGAGCCGAAAGGCTCCCTGACAATGGATGGACCGAAGAAGATAACCGCCGTCTGGACAACAAGCTACTTCCAACTCTACATAATCATTGGCGTGATCGCTGCGATCGCTGTGATCGGCGCTCTGTTACTCTGGAGAAGAGGAAGGGCTCGGCCGTCTGCGGTCAAGCCGCCTCCAACTGAGCCCCCCACGACCCCAGCTGAGACCCCTTCGCCGACTCCAGATTCGGCAACTCCGTCAAAGCGCGCGGTCCAAGTTGCCTTGCGTTGCACGAACTGTGGACACGAACTCGAGGAAGGACAGATCTACTGTCCCGAATGCGGACAGAAACGGACTGACTAGGCTGAGCATGCCTGCTCAGCCGCTTCCTCTTCTTATGCGTAGACCGCTCCGACTGGTCTAGACGCTACTATCACGTGTTGCAGGAACTGGTCTTCCGGGAGGAGTCCAGTGAACTCGATGCGCTCGTTGATGACGACCTTTGGAACCCCCATGACGGCATACTTTTGGCCGAGGTGGGGAAATTCGGTGACATCGATCATGTCCGCCCTCACCCGCGGACTTTCTATCGCGAACTGGTGGGCGAGGCTCACTGCCATAGGGCAATAGGGGCACGTGGGGGTGACGAAAACCTGAATGTGCACAGGCGAGTTCACTGATGCCAGCTTCGCTCGAGACTTCTCGGATATCTCCGTCGATCCCTTCGAGACCATCTTGAGATCCTTGAGGAAGGTTCCGAACTCATATCCTGCCGGTATGCCGTAGTATCGGATTCCATAGTCCTGTTTTCCCACCACAGCTAGCGCGGGAACTTTGTCGATCGCATACTCGGCTGCCTTCTTTGCATCCTTCACGAAATCGTACACTTCAACCGAAATCTTGTTGGATAGCTCTCCTATCTCCTGCGCAAGCTCTCTTGTCTCCCGACAGAACTGACATTCCATTTCTTGAGTGAAGACAATGATCCGCACTGGATCTTGCAGTGAAGCGAGTTCTTCCTTCACGTGCGTCTTGTGCTGTTCGGGAATCAGAGGCACAACCGACCGCTCCGATTCTGACTATGCATCCTTAACGATAGGCATTAAAGTTTGGCGATCATACTCGGTGGACTTGTGCTCAGTCAGTTATTTTAGCACGAAAGAGGGCAAGGCCTGCTAGTGAGTTCGGCTATGATCATTGTGAGTGGACCCGCCTCTCCGATACTTTCGAGACGAGTCGCAGACGCTGTGGGAGCGACTTTTCTTCAGCTTGAGCACAAGATCTTTCCCGACGGGGAGACATACATCAGATTTCCAGAATCCGTTATGGAAGAAAGGGTGGCAGTCATTCAGTCCTGCTACCCTCCACAGAACAAGAATCTCATCGACCTTTTGCTCATCCTCGACACGGCTCGAGATATGGGAGCGAAGGAGACCGCTGCCGTTGTGCCATACTTCGCTTACGCACGCCAAGACGACTCCTATAGGGCGGGAGAGGCGGTCAGTGCGAAGACGGTTGCTCGAATGGTAGAGGCGACCGGGGCATCGCATTTTCTGACAGTGGATATGCCGAGCAACAGGGCGTTACGTTTCTTCACAATCCATTCTGAGAACCTAACGTGCATGAATCTAATCGCAGCCTATCTGAAGAGCCTACCGCTGGAGAAGCCCTACGTGCTTGCTCCAGACGACGGAGCCATTCCGCTCGCCAAGGCGGCTTCCGACACTCTCCAGACTGAGTATGCATGGTTCGAGAAGTCCAGAGATAAGATAACAGGTGCCGTCGTGACGAGTGGCAAAGATGTGGATGTCAGAGGCCGTGATGTGATCGTAGTGGATGACGTAATCTCGACGGGAAAGACCATAGCGAACACCGCCCAGATCGCGAAGAAGCAGGGTGCAAGGAGAGTGATCGCAGCATGTGCTCACCTCCTCCTAGTGGGCGGCTCTGAGCGGACTCTCAAATCTGCCGGGGTCGATCAAGTCGTAGGCACAGATTCGGTTGAGCTCGACTCACACCCCGTCTCCGTTGCTCCTGTGCTTGCTGAAGCGTTGAGGAAGATTTGGTAAGAGACCGACTCTTCTTCGTGGTCTCGGGAGAGCATCGAACTCTTCCCCACGCAGAGATTCGAGCCATCCTACAAGCATCGGGGATTGACTTCAAGGAAGTCGCAGCCTCCACGAAACTGCTGAGAGTACAGGCGGACACGTCAGCGCTTGAAGTTGTGGCAAGGAGGAGCATGATGTATGACCAATGCGGGATTGAGATCGCTTCGACCAGACCTAGCAAGAACCAACTCCTCTCGCTCTTGCAGGAGCTGGACCTCACACGTCACTTCGCTAAGAGAAGTTCCTATGCTGTTAGGTCATTACGTATTCGGGGAGTCTTCAAACAATTCCAAGGGACAACCTTGGAGCGAGATATCGGCGAGATCTTGCGTACAAAACGACCTGGCATCAAGGTCGACCTAGATCACCCCGACGTAACTTTCCTCTGCATCATCTCGTCGCAGGGGTTCCTCCTTGGAGAAGTAACTCACTCGCGGGTTCGGGGGCTCATAGCTTCTAGAAGGCCCAGGAAGAGACCTGTCTTTCATCCGTCCACGATGCCTCCCAAGCTTGCGAGATGCTTGGTAAACCTTGCTAGACCGGAAAATGGGGACCTATTGCTAGATCCTTTCTGCGGCGTGGGAGGAATCCTTCTCGAGGCAGCTGCAGTTGGCTGCAAAGCGATTGGTGTAGACGCAGACCAGCGAATGGTCAAAGGAACAAAGGCGAACCTGAAGCATTATGGAGCGGAACCGTTCGGGCTAATCCTAGGAGACGCCACGAGGATGCCAGTGCGGTCCGTTGGATCGATGGTGACCGATCCGCCCTACGGTAGAGAGGCGTCGACTCGCGGGCGAAAACTTGACGCCCTCCTTCAAGAATTCCTGCGCTCAGCGTATGCAGTTCTCTCCGATGGGGGCCACCTTTGCGTATGTTGCCCGAGCGATGTACGGCTTTCAATAATTGCGAGAGGAGTAGGGTTCCAGCCGGTGGAATCGCACATGGCATATGTACACAGAAGTCTGACCAGACGCATTCTTGTGTTAAGAAAGGAATGATGTGGCGGAGAAAGACCACAAGATGAAAGCGACATTTCTCGGGACCGGGGGTAGCGTTCCAACAAAGAAGAGGAACCTCCCGAGTTTTGCCGTGAGAACCGACGGCGGCCTCGTGATGTTTGACTGTGGAGAAGGAACTCAGAGACAATTCCTCATTGCGAAGTTGGGCTTCAACCGGCCAATGAGGATACTAGTCTCGCACATGCACGCGGACCACATCTTAGGCATTCCGGGTCTTCTCCACTCGATGTCGTTCATGGGCAGGAAACGAGAGCTTGAGATCTACGGGCCGCCTGGCATCCGTGAATTTGTCCAATGCACGACCGAAACCGTAAAGTTCACGTCGATGTTTCCGGTGCGAACTTTCGAAGTTCGTGCAGGCACTATAGCGAGAACTGATGCCTACACGCTTGAAGCAGCTTGGGCGGATCACGGTGTTCCGTGCCTCGCCTACGCCCTCGTAGAGCACGACAAACCTGGGCGTTTCCATCCGGCAAAGGCTAGGAAACTCAGCATACCGAAAGGGCCGCTCTGGAAGACTCTGCAGACCGGAAAGTCCGTTATGGTTGGCAGAAGGAGAATCGATGCGTCAAAGGTGGTTGGTCCTCCACGCAAAGGGCTGAAGATCACCTACGCCGTGGACACGAGGCCGTGCGACAGGGTCGTCCTGTTGGCGCGGGGCTCCGACCTAATAATACATGACGGGACGTTTGCGTCCGATGCCTCTGAGAGAGCTCGGGAGTACGGACATTCCACCGCTGCTGAGGCCGCAAAGGTGGCGAAGAGAAGTCACTCCAAGAATCTCGCGCTCACCCATCTAAGCGCGATCTACGACGACCCGAAACAACTGCTCCTCGAGGCGAAGAGGATCTTTCCTAGAACGTTCGTGGCTGAAGATCTAAAGTCGCTGGAGTTGTCGTAGCTCCGTTACCTGAAGCGACCGCTGTCGAGGCCGCCTTCGGATCGCGGGGGTGCTCGGGAACTGGGCGCTAGCCAATTCACCACTTGCTCTGGATTCTCGCTCGTGATCGTCAAAGTGATGGGGCCAAGTGGTGACTCATCGTATCGTTCGCAGAACGAAGCCTTCCCCGCGAACGCAGCTTGCTTGTGCAAATGGACGATGATTGAAGAACCCGACAACCCACTGAGTAGCATTCTTCGAGCCGCGTCACGGATGGCCTCCTGACGTAGGACCGTCTTGAGGCCCTCCAGCGCTTTCAGGCCGGTCATTGTTGCCTCCAACTTTGCGTGGCGTGCATCTGTCTTCACCGTAATCAGAGTTGCATCGGGAAACAGGTTGTGTACCGCTCGTAAGACTTTCTCTGGATCTTCGGTTGGATTGAGAAGGGTTTCCACGTGAGCCCTGATTTCGCTCAATCGCGCGTCACCTTTGAGATCACAAGGTCCGAGGCGGCACTTAGATCGTCGACTGACGACTCGTTGACGAGCATCTCTTGTGCAAGTGCGATGACGTTTCCGATGCCAACGCTGAGCTCCCTCGAGTCTCTCTCCACGAATTCTTCCCAACTCTTCGGGTCATCGCTCCTTCCCCTCCCGCTCAATCTCTCATACCTCGTCTTTGGGGATGCGTGAACAGCTATCGTCACTACGGAGTGTTCCGTGCTGAGCGCGTCAACTTCAGCCATGCTCCGAACCCCCTCAACGACTACTACCTGAGACCCGGATGAGTCTATCTTCGGGATTAGCCTCTCCGCGACAGCAGCGAGGCCTTCCTCATGGCGTATACTCAGCATCACGTTGCCCATGTTCTCAGGTGTAGCCGGGAACCCTCTCCTCTCCGTCTCCTCACGAATGATATCGCCGCAGACTAGCACAGGGATCCCCCGAGAACGAGCGATGTTCGAGACGAGGGCCTTTCCCGCCCCGGGCATTCCGACGATCGCGATCACTTTCTGCCTCTTCATTGATGATGATCGAACCTTCCTCTCTCCAATGCGGTCCGAATTGAATTGTTAAATTGCTCGTGTGAATATGTGGGTTTGGTAGCATGCCTTGGCCGGCGAGCGAATCCGAAGCTTCATCGCTGTGGACATGGATGAGGCGAGTGTCATTTCTAGGCTGGTTGAAGCACAGAAAGCCTTGCGGAACCTAGGGGCAGATCTAAAGCTCGTTGAACCCGAGAACATTCACGCCACCGTCAGGTTCCTGGGCGAAGTCCCTGCTGCTACGGTCGAGCTTGTCAAAGAGCAGATGAACCAGGTTAGGTTCAGTCCCTTTGACGCAGAATTTGTCGGGCTGGGGGCGTTCCCCAGCGTTGGGAGAATCAACGTTGTGTGGGTCGGGATGCGAAAGGGGCACGGGGAGATCTCGCAGATCTTTGAGCAGCTCGAACCGAAACTAAGGCAGATCGGGTTTGCGCCGGACAGAAAAGGCTTCAGCCCCCACGTCACAATCGCCCGTGTCAAGACGGGACGAAAAGGAGAAGAACTAGCAAGATTCGTTGATGAGATGCGCGACACACCTTTCGGTATCGTTCATGTCGAAGAGTTGCGTCTGAAGAAGAGCGTGCTTACGCCGAAGGGGCCTGTATACTCGACCATTCACGCGGTACGAGCGAGCGGTTAGTCGTCTACGTAAAGTTGAATGAACTTGAACAAGGCTCGCCGCGTCTGCGATTCTGTTGCTCGTCAGATAGTCCCCTCAAAAGCAGAATACGAACGCGTGCATCGACTCGCAGAGCAACTTAGAGCAAAGCTCGCTGCCCAGGCCCGACGACAGACACTCGAGGCTGACGTGAGGATAGACGGGTCCGTTGCAAAAGACACCTGGCTGCGAGGAGACGCTGACATCGACATCTTCCTGCGGGTTCCCACTTCGCTGAGCAGGGCTGACCTGGAAGGGCGTTGCCTAGATGTTGCAAGGCGGGCGCTGAAGAGGTACCCGATAGTCGAACGATTCGCGGAGCATCCCTATGTCGAGACCCACGTTGAGGGTGTCCGCGTCAACGTGGTCCCATGCTACAATGTGGCGCGCGGCCAGTGGAGGAGTGCGACAGATCGCACGCCCTTCCACACGGACTATGTCATTTCACATCTGAGCTCGGGTCAGAAGAGGGAGGTGAGGCTACTGAAGGCGTTCCTGAAAGGCATCGAAGTCTACGGCGCTGACATCAAGGTGTCGGGCTTCAGCGGGATGCTCTCTGAGACTCTGATAATGTACCACGGCTCTTTCATCAAGACTCTCGAGGAGGCAAAGTCTTGGAAGGTTCCAACAGTGATCGATCTCGAGCGGTATTACAGGGGCAGAGAGCAAGAACTGTATGACCTCTTCGAGGACCCCTTGGTGGTTATCGATCCCGTGGACCGAGGCAGGAACCTAGCTGCGTCGATATCACGTAAGAAGCTTTGGGAGTTCGTTGCGGCCGCCAGAGCATTCTCAGACAAACCCAGCAAGAGTTTCTTTTTTGCTCGAAGAGTCACTCCTCTGAGTGCGAAGGGCTTTCGTCGAGAGATGCGACGGCGCGGCTGGAACCTAGTGGCGATCGAATTCGGGCGGGTGGATGCCGTGGTGGATGTGCTCTGGAGTCAACTCTACAGGACGGAGAGAGCGCTGCGGAACTTGCTGAGACAGGCGGGCTACCGTGTGACTCGATCGGCATCTTGGAGCGACGAGGAAAAGCTGAACGTCATCATCTTCGAGCTTGAGAACGTCATCTTGCCTCCAGCAAGGAAACATGTTGGCCCGCAAGTGTCCAGATCTAAGGCATCAGAACTGTTCCTCCAGAAACACTTGAATGAAGTCCGAAGCATCTCTGGACCCTGGGTTGATGAGGACAGATGGGCTGTCGCTCAACTGCGTGAGAATACAAGCGCCCTACAACTCCTGCGATCTAGAATCCGTGATGGCGGCCGGCAAGTCGGAGTCGCTAGCAGAATCGCCGCAGTCCTAAAGCGAAGGTTTAGCGTATTGGCCGGGCCGAGGCTAGTCAGCTTCTACAGGAAGAACAGTGAGGCTGCGCGATTCATCACAGGCTTTCTTAAGGGAAGGCCCGCGTGGCTTGATTGAAGCCTCCCGTCTATCGCGAGCACCCGTTGAGAAAAGTGACCTTGCGGCAGTCCTCTGCTATCCGCGGCCAGAAGCGAGCGAGCTCAGGTTGCGCATCTTGGAACTCGCTTCAATCGGAGTCGACACCATAGAACTCACGGGCGTCAAGTCAATCGGACGTCTCAGGATTCTGGGAAAGGGATGCGTCGGAATCGTCGTCAAAGCCTGGATGCACGGCGAAGCTGTTGCTCTGAAGATCAGACGAATAGATGCCGACAGGCCAGAGATGACGCACGAGGCAACTATGCTCCAGCTTGCAAACTCCGTTGGGGTCGGACCCAGGCTTCTAGCGCAGAGCAGGAACTTCCTCGTGATGGAATACATCGAGGGCCTTTTGCTTCATCGCTGGATTGAGCTATTGCCGAAGATCGGATCCAAGAGACGTGTTCGCAGAACGGTCACGAAACTACTCGACGATTGCTTCAGTTTGGATCAGATTCACTTAGATCATGGCGAATTGAGTGAGGCTCCAAAGAACGTGCTCGTTGAGGAAGGCGATAACCCGCGAATAGTTGACTTCGAGACTGCAAGCGACAAGCGAAGACCATCAAACGTCACTTCCATCGCTCAGTACCTATTGATCGGAGGCGGCCCCGCCAAACGTCTAAGGAGCATCCTGCAGTGGCGAAGGAAAACCTCACTTATCCATGCGCTACGAGAGTACAAGCACCACTCTGACCCGGATACGTTCCGTAGGATCAAGATGATCGCGGGCCTCTGATCTCCAAGATTCCCCGAGCAAGGGCAGCGTTAGCAGCCGAGTCAGCTGCGAAGCGAAGATAGCGAAGGCGTCAAGAGGGAACTAGGAACAAGAAAGCTGACAGGGACCTTGAGGAAAAGCTATTATTGGTTTGGGGCGAGTGTGGCCGAGCGTAGGGGCCGTCGTCTAGCTTGGTTTGGACAACGACTGTCGCCAACAGGATACCAGAGCCTTAACGGCGGTGAACCTGGGGCGCTGGCGTCCTCGCGTGCGAAAGACGTGAGGCCAGAAGTCGTGGGTTCAAATCCCACCGGCCCCACCATCT
>Ga0129297_10000637_pt1 | contig 17066 bp, 19 predicted proteins | sample I18A1metaG_FD_94708 | JGI IMG/M metagenome (GOLD analysis project Ga0129297, IMG submission 94708) | Lake sediment bacterial and archeal communities from Gulf of Boni, Indonesia to study Microbial Dark Matter (Phase II) - ​I18A1 metaG | ecosystem: Environmental > Aquatic > Freshwater > Lake >... | reverse complement strand
TGGAGGTTTTGAACCTACATGACCGGTGGCGATGCTGAGGCGGAAGAGAGACTGGAATCAGAAATTACGATAAGAAACGACCTCAGGCCCGGCGACGTTGGATACATCACATATCTCCACGGGGTTCTATACGCTCAAGACTATGGATTCGACACAACGTTCGAAGCTTATGTTGCGATCCCGCTAAGCGAGTTCGCTTTATCATTAGACAGAGACAAGCAGCGGATCTGGATTGCAGAGTCGAAGGGCAAGATAGTTGGTTCAGTGGCAATCGTGAAACATACGGAGACTGAAGCGCAACTGAGGTGGCTGCTGGTTCACCCAGACAGCCGTGGTCAGAAGCTGGGCAAGAGGCTTGTCGAGGAAGCCATAGATTTCAGCAGGAAAGTAGGCTATAGATCCGTCTTCCTTTGGACGGTGAGTAATCTGGAAAAGGCAGCTCGTATCTACAGACTGCTCGGATTCACTAAGACCGAGGAGAAAACCCATCAGGTATGGGGTCGAATCCTCACAGAGGAAAGATATGAATTGGAACTTTGCTGAAGAGCCGTCTATTCTAGGCTCATATCTATCAGGCAGCAAGAGATGTACCGGTTCTTAGGTTCAACTAAGAAAAAAATTCAATAACCTCTCTCTTGTCGTTGACGTAGGTCTTCCCTACGTCTTTGTGCAGAGACCATCGCCAGATCTACCGCTAGAATCGCGATGCCATATCCAAACAACTTGAGGGCATCAACAACCTTCACTATTACATCCCCCAAAATCCTCAGGCGAATGAGGATGCAGGGCAGAACCACCATGTGTGGCTCTGAAAACCTCCTGCGTCCCCCCTCGCAAATTAGTATCCTTCACGCCCACCTCTTTAGTCGAATGTAACCCATCAAAAATGTTCAGGGTGACACCTATGACACATCAAGAAACCCGCAAGGACGTTCTAGGTGTAGCAGTCTAACCCTAACCTTATCATCAATCAAGATCGAGAGAAGAACCAACAGACATTTTCATGGTTGCGACCGCCTGAAACCCGACCGTTAGATCATAGGTGTGTGCGCATCTATGACGTTTCGCAGTTTCGACTCACCTTTGTTTTCTCAGACTTCTTTGCGAAAGCAAGAGCCTTGATGAAGTATCCTAGTCCAGCAAAGAATACACCCAGACCGATAGGCCCGCTCCAAAACAGTAACGGGAATAGGGCATCTTCTAGAGCCATCCTTTCACCTCCTGAGAGACGATGAATATGAGATACGCTTGCGTGCGGATTTCAGTTTTTGCTCAGCCTTCCCATTCCACTGAAGGCGATTTGACGGGATCTTGTGGCTAGGCCCGATTGAACGCGCTATGGAGTAATGGTGCGTATTTCACCTCAAGCTCGTAGATTGGATACTCCAAACTTCCAATGGACAGGATTAAGCCATAATGTTAACAAGGCGGGTCATCAAATATCAAAACGCTCTCGACGCAGAGACGATTTCTGACAAGGTGTCAGCCCTACGAAGAAGCTATCCTCTCTTCTCCTTGTGCTTTTGTTTCTGTTCTATACGACGTCAATATTTGCGGAGAAGGGTTACGGGTTTCAAGTTGTAAATGTAGCCTATCCGCAGTTTGTAAGGCCTAACGAGACTTTTCAGATCAGTGTGACTATTCACTATTGGATTGGCCCATACTTCAGAGATAAGGTACAACTCCAGATGAGGGTCTACGATCATGGCAACGACGCAACAGTTCTCATTGAGAATCACGCCTATGACGAGTACAACGTATCTGGAGAAGACGTTTACGCCTTAACTCTAACGGCTCCAAACTATAACACTTTATGGCAGCTTTCTGTAAGAGCATACCTCGTTGCATCACATTATGATCTCAGCCACGCAGAAACCGACTGGTACAAGGACATTGAAATACAAGTATCCGAAACCGTCACTCAAACAACCGCAACGACATATTCCACTATTGAACAGGCTAGCTCCACCTCAGCCGAGACAACCTATGAGACCACGACAGGGTCCACCATGGTCGCACCTTCCGTGACTCAGACAGTGATCCCGTTCTCTCTGCAGAATGCGTACATACTTGGGGGAATCGCGGCTGTAGCGATTGGCTTCCTAGCCATAGCCCTTGTACGAATTAGACGAAAAAGCATTGCTGAGTCTGCAGTCACCGTCAAGTATTGTATTCAATGTGGCATCCGTTTAGAGGCCGGGGAACGGTTCTGCAACAGGTGTGGCGCCAAACAGTAGAGAGAACTAGAATTGAAATCGCAGAGATAAGATTCAACAAGTTTTAGGTGCTTACGTGGTGCCTAGTATCAGTAGGCCGGCCAACTGCAGGTACGCTCATGAATGTCTGTAACATGGTTTACATCTCGCGATTCTAATCTTTCTGGATTTTTTTGATCCAGTTACATCCATGCAGATCTTGCCTTATTTAGCGCTGCCCCACACCTTCCATACGTGAGCGAATTTCCACTTCCCGCACAAAGCTTATTGGCGTATCTTGCAAAAATAGGTCGATCTAGTCTTTCATTCATGTTGAGAAATCAAAGGAATGGGATGTTTGTTTGACAACCAAACCCAAAATCGGCCTTCTGGTCACAGGTCTCTTGGAAGATGAGTACAACAAAACCGGTCATATTCGGCCGAAATGCGCTGAGGTTACCTCCAAACTTGCTGACATACTCTCCGCTTACGGTGAAATTGTCAATCCGGGCTTTGTGGAATACGAGCCTGATGCGGAGCGTGTTGCCCAAATTTTCAATGCAAATAGCGTAGATCTCATCATAGTTATCGAAACATCTTACCAAAAAGGAGCGATTGTCATGCGAGCTGTTCTGGGAACTCAAGCTCCCCTCTTGGTGTGGAATACGCAGCAAATCCGCTACCTGCCCGAAGACGCAGACTTCGACTTGATTATGCTCAACTTCGGAATGGGCGGGATCCCAGAGTTGACTAACAGCCTCATGCGTACAGGCCGCAGATTCGGTATGATTACAAGTCACGTAGCTGACCCTAATGGACTAGCTCAAGTTAGCGAGTATGCTCATGCGGCGGGTGCTGTACGCAAATTGCGAAGTGCTCGCGTCGGTTTTGTTGGTCATACATACGAGGGAATGACGGATCTTATGACAGACCAACTTAGTCTCAGGGAGAAGATTGGTCCAATCTGCTGGCCTATCGAGCCCGAAAAAGTTGCCGATGCGGCTGCGAAGATCCCCACCGAGAAAGTAAAGGGCCTTATTGACGAGGACCGAGGCCGATACAACACCAAGGCTTTGTCACCGGATGTATTCGAACGCTCAGCTCGTCTAGCCTTGGCACTGGAACAGGTAGTCCGCGACTACCGTGTTGACGCCTTGGCTACATTCGAGCATGCTTGGCTGAACGATCCCAATGTCGGCATCATTCCAAACTACGCAGTCAGCCGGCTAATATCTATGGGAATTCCCTCCGCCCCGGAAGGCGATGTACCGACCGTTGTGGCCATGCTGCTCCTGCAAGAACTGGCTGGACAAGCTACCGTTCTGGAGAATTACGTAATGGACTTCGACCATAACACAATAATCCTCTCACATGATGGAACAGGCAACCCCGCATTGGCCTCCAATTCAAAAGATGTATCCCTCAAACCCAGCATATACTACCGGGGACTGCATGGCTTTGGTGCAGGTCTAGAGTTCGCCTATGCTCCTGGCGACGTGACTATAGTATCTCTGACGCCATTGGGCAACGGTAATTGGCGACTCATCGCAGCAGAAGGCGAATCACTACCTATGAAACCACGCCCTGTGGCCGCGCCACAGATGACCTTCCGCTATTCAGGCGGCGGCATCCAAGAATACTGTAACCGCTGGTGCCTTGCCGGTGCTTTCCACCACATGGCACTAGCCTACGGTCGACAAGCAAAGAAAGTTCAGCGAGTAGCAGAACTACTTGGAATAGATTCGGTCATCATATGAAGTGGTCAACGCTAGACCCTGTTTTCGAAACTACCAGAGAGAGTTGAAAGATCATGTGATACTCAAACTTCTTTGTCTTCTCGACAAGGCTGGCGAGCCAACGACTGGCCAAAATATCTTGGTGGGATCATAGCGTTTCGAGCTGTCTTTCCAACGCAACTGTTCTGATTTAGGCTAGGCTTTTTCGAACCTGTAGTAAATGACCCAGTAAAAGGTCTCTGAGCCTCCGCCAGCATAATACAAGGTGACCGTAGAGGTTCCAGGCATAACGCCATCGACAACGTTCCAAGAAACCACATTATACCTAACAAACTCGAAGGCCATCGTTGTGATATGAGCTGTGTAGGTCACCTGAGAGACAACGGGAACCGGTTGCTGACTTGTACTTTGGAGGAAGTTTGCAATGAATGGAAGACCAAAGATGAAAAGTATCACGAGAGCTACTACCACAACAACTGCCTTCACCGCTGCTTTACCCCGTCGCTCAGTTCGATGCTCGACCGGACGAGGTGTCTGTTGTTCATAGGCTGCGGCAGTCAACAACCCTGTCCCGCAGTAGGCACAGAAACCCCCTACTGATTCCACATCCATCTTACATTTGGGACAATATAGTCTCGTGATGTCACCTCCACGGCTCAAACCCATTAAGCCGGTTCTAGCCCATATTTCTTTCACCGATGATCCGTCAAGGTCGACCTCACAATCAACTGACACCTCCAAAATTCGACTCCGTCGATCCGTTGTTCTAATATGAAACTGACTAGCTTACCATAAGCAATCGAGTCTCGTGAAACTTTGGTTCTCTAGTACTTTCTAGTTGCTCTCACGATTAAGTCTCTGGTCAACGTTGCTCTTAGCCATGTGTAACATTCAAGATTGTGAAGTCTGTCATCAGATCCTTGATGCTATAGAGCATCCGCTCTAGACATAGCGTAGATTGTTCTGCCGAGACGTTAGAGGTGCAAGCCAAAAACATTCATCCGGAACCTATCTTGGATGTGTTTGGAAAATGGCTTAACCCTTACGCTATCATAGGAAAAGATCCCGCGGAGTCCTAATACTATAGATTGCTTGCCGACGCGCCCAAACCTGTCGTTGCAGTGTTTGCAGTCCATAATTGAAATCATTGGTTTTCGTTCCATGTTCTGTTACGAGACTTGAATCCATCTCAAATTGCAAGAATGTGCGCCGGGTTTTCTATCAGGATCAGGTCAATGATTTCTTGTTTGATCCCGGAACGTTGCATCATCGGCAATACATGTTTGAGAATGTGGTCATATCCGTAACCGCCATATCTCTTTAAGCGTATCTTGAGGCAAATATCATGTGAAACTAGGAGTTGTGACGCATATCCTTCCTCGACTAGCTTTAGGAGTGCGTCGACACGTTGTCCGTCACTAGGATCGTACGCGGCAGGGAAAGAGGCCGCGATCGAATCATAGTACAACTCAGACCCGAAACTATCGAAGGCCACATAAGCTCCTCGTCTCATTATGGAGCGCTGTAGGTCAAGCGTGGATCCTACAATATCCATATGACACATCACGACTCTCCCTAACGGAACACATTCTTCCTCGAGCATATCGAGAATATGACTGATGTTTCTCTCGTAGTCATGGAAGAAGATAGTTGGGTGCACGTAGATTGGAGCATTGGTCTTCAGATGTGCTCGAGCCGCCGCGCGGAGAACTTTCTCCTCAGTCTCGGTTAGAGGGCCGCTCGTGCCGATTTCTCCTATTATTCCTGGACGGATGCCTGTATCTTCGACTCCCCTCGTCAAATCTTTCATAATAAGTGATTGAATTTCGTTGATGTCCTGCCGCCTCAGATACGATGGATGTGAAGCCTCAAGATAGTATCCACATCCCATGACGATATTGAGGCCGGTCGCTATAGAGATTGCCTTCAAGGCATTCGCGTCGCGGCCTATACCCATGCTTGTGGCATCTACTACTGTGTTTCCGCCGGCTCTCTTGTAGCGGACGAGTTCATCTATTGCCAATTCTACATCAAGTTGACGAAGATTGTCCCGCGAGAGAAAAGGGTCTCGTCTTAGTTCTCCCAAGTTCTCAATTGCGACCGGCGCCTCCATAAGTGCGATGCGTGTAGCCTCTGATGGTGTCACACTCCAAGAACCAGCGATATCAAAGAGAATATGCTCATGATGAAGCGTTATTCCGCAATCGCTAGCAGAAATATCGCCTGTGACGGTCTGAACTTTCATAGGACTGGCTCCCAGAGTTTGTCTAATAAACCTTCGTCAATGAAAAGCGGGTTTAACAGGTTCGCAGCGTCTTGAACAGCATAGCGGTCGGCTGTCTCTTCTGTCTTGTCTTCGATAGTGGTTTTTCCCATTTTACCTGTTCGAGAAAGTTTGGCAGTTCTCTCCTTTTCATCCTTGAATGAAAGTTTAAGACTTGCAGCCTTCCCAGCGTGGAAAGCGTTTACGAGAGCATCCTCCAATTTGTATTCCTCGGCTAGCAAGTAGGCTAACCCCGCGAAGATGCACCGCTCGATAGCTTGCAGAAGGCTTGTTTTGCCAGCGTCGTCCTCACCAAATACATAGACTGATCTTCCATTGGACGAAAGGACTAGCTTCATGTTTACAAGTCAGAACTTGACCATCGCAATTGAGAAGTCATCGTTCGCATCAACGATCAGAAGCCCGTGGTATAAGGGAGGAACATGGCTTGAACGAATATAGGCGGAAATACTCCTCCAGCACCAGCGACTACAAATACGGTCCAATCACATCGAAGGATAATCAACTTGTCCACGTGACAGAATATGGCGGGTGCCCCAGATTCATCAGAAGATTTAACGGGCACATTTCTTGCAAGAAGATTCTGACAATTGAATAGTCCTCCTGTGAGGAGGAAAGTGACAAGAATCGGGGGCGGTCTCCAATAGTTAAGCTGACGATCCTTCTCGCTCTTGGCTTCAGAAACACGTATAGAAAAGCGTCGAATTGGCTAAGAAAAACTCGTTGGGGTTCGCTTTTCTTAAGCTTGCCTATAGAGTCAGAGCCCTTTGTGCACGACTATGCCAAAGGTAGGGTTGAAGAGAAAGAGTTTTGGCGTAGCATCGCCCTACTCACAGGACTTACTGATCCCTTCATAAACTCGTTGAAGCTTAGATTTCAATCCGTCTTGGACTGTACAAGGGACGTATATGCAGGTGATAGGAGGATCCACTGTTACCAAGACATGAAATCTTATGTCGAAGAAAAGAGAATCCAAGAGAAAATACTACTGTTGGAGTTTAGATATCGGGCGACAGGGAAGCTGCGTCTAAGAGAATGGAAGGAAACCTTGCTCGAAGAGATGAAAACCTTGGGGGATTCTTGGCGTAGAGCCGCGGATAGAATACTCGAAGGGGCTGGGGAAAGCCCTGAAAACGTCATACTCTACGGAGGATATCTCGAACCGATAAAGCATCTCATAGGACCCGAGAACAGGGTTGAGATCGTATTGCTAGAGGAGCATTGGAAGTCGCCTCTAGACACTCTGAGAACAATCCTATGGAGACACGGCTTCGATATTTCCGACAAGACAATAGAACAGTATCTCAGGCTTCAAAGAACTTACTTGGATCTTGTTATCAACTCAAGAGATATAGATGAAGCCCATGAGGCTTGGACTCAGATGGCGCGTAGGCCGACTAGAATATCGATCTCCCGGCAGCGGAGTGCAGGCGAGGATGTCCAGGAGGAACTGAGATGGTAGGCTTATTCAGAAAGGCTAGGCGTTCATTTTAGCGGTTCTCACTCAACCCGTTTCTGATATCGACGCAAGGAGTGGAATCGCGTAGTCCTATAGGACACGTGTCCAGGTGCAATGCAGACTTGAGGTTGAGTTCTCATGCGATTCCGCGACCGTCAAACTCCACGACTTAGAAGAAGATTGACAATGCAAGGCCTTGGAAGCATATTCAGAAGGAAGGATGAAAGTACTTTCTACACGTTCCAAAGGATCATGTTGAAGATAGCGCGTTTCCCTTTGAAGTGGAATCAACCGTTCCCGTCAGGATCGTCATAGACGATCTGGGCAGACTTTTGATATCGCATGCACATGGGACAAGAAAGCGAAGACGTAGCTAGGCTAAATCAACATGGAACAGCTTAACCCTAACGTTATCATTGGTTAAGATCCCGTGGGCCTCGCCAAATCACGCATCCGATTGACCAGCTAAAACCATCTTTGCTTCATCGCTTCGATCTCATCGATGTCTTGTTTGCGGAGGGGGAGATGAGTCTTCACTGCTCCTCCTCTTGCGGTTTCTGCATTGTCCATAACGAGGCATGCCCCTGTCATATGAATGGACTCATCAGAGGCGAGAAAGAGCGCTCCATGAGCCATCTCATCAGGGGTCGCAAGTCGTGCGCATTCTATCCTTTCGCTCTTGGGATCGGCGGAGTCTGCTATGGCTTTCATGAGTAGAGGTGTTCTCACATATCCTGGGCATAGTGCGTTGACCCTGATATTCTGATGCGCATGATCGATAGCCATGGCTCTGGTAAGGTTGACGACAGCTCCTTTTGTAGTGCAGTAGGCTGCCCAGTTCGGCTGAGCAACAAGCCCCCAGTTTGATGCAGTATTAACGATTACGCCGCCCCCATTCTTTGCCATCTCGGGGATAGCATACTTCGACATTAAGAAAACCCCTTTGACGTTAACCGCCATAATTCTGTCCCAGTCTTGCTCCGACGTATCTACAACCGTTCCGAGAAAACCGATTCCCGCGTTATTATGGAGGACATCAAGCCTGCCGTAACGGGCGATAGCTGTCTTCACAACTCTCTCAGCGTCTCTAGCCTTCGACACGTCAGCCTTCACAAAAACTGCTTCTCCTCCTGCACGCTGGATCTCATCAACAGCCCCTCGTCCCAGCTCTTCATTGATATCTGCGACTATCACCTTCGCCCCTTCCCTTGCGAAGAGAGTCGCCGTTGCTCTACCAATTCCGGAACTCGCTCCTGTGATCACAACAACCTTTCCCTGCAACCTCATAATCCATCATAGAAAGTGCTTCAAATGTTTCAATAAAAAACTTCTGAGATGTTTAGGATCGGTGTACGAAGAAGGATTGAAAGGAGTAGAGCCAGCTCATGGATGGATCGCTTCGAACCTCTATGTCCAAGTAGGCTCTGGAGCACTAGCTGGCGCCGCGCAAACGAGAGCTAACGTATAGAAACTTTGAATTATGAGTTTGCTGCATCAGCAGTGCATTTGCATACAGGAATGTGGTTCGAATGTCTGCGGCTGTGGAGATGAGTCGAGGAGAGATCGATCAGTTTCTTACATGTGCTAGAGTCGGAAGGTTAGGAATGTCGATCGAAGACGCGCCCTACGTGGTTCCGGTTGGATACGGATATTCTAATGGCAAAATATTCTTTCATACATGTAATACCGGTCTGAAGATGAACAGCATGAGGAAGAATCCTAACGTCTGCTTCGAGGTCGATGAAAGTCTTTCTGACGGATCGATGTACAAAAGCGTCATAGCAATTGGCAAGGTCGAAATCATAGATCGCAAGGATGAAATGATACCTTACCTCCAGAAACTGATCGACAAATACAAGGTCCCAGTGAGTTTTGATGAATTCTTTATGAGAAACCCGGGTAGAGATCGAGAAAAGGAACTTGAAGCGGTGAGGATCTGCGTAATAACTCCAACGAAGATTAGAGGCAAGAGACTTGTGGGAGAAACTCCAAGCTCCTAGAAGACCCTTAGTAGAACCGTCGAACTTCAGTTAACAAACCAACGTCTTCTGACAGGGGGTTACACTCATCGTTCAGGCGCGAGAGGTCTTGATAAAGAGAACCGGTCTTCGCGGATATAGCAGCGGAAACTCGTTATTTCTTATGAGGTGTCTGCCCTCTTGATATTCCAAGTTTCTGTTTATGTCTCGCTCTGCACCTAAACATTATACTGAAAAAGCCTTTGAGGGCCAAGGCGTAATCTCCTGCGACAGACAATCACTTACCCATAAGCTTGTCTACGTCAACACCGTATTTCTTGGCAACTCCAAGTATGGCGTTCCATGTTACGTCTGAAACAGGTATCCCAGACTTGGCTCGTTCCTCTCGCATCCTAAACTCCGGTTCGCCCGGCATCTGTATCTCGTCAACGCCAGACGTTCTTGGCGAAGACTTGATATCTGTGATGAGTTTGTCAACTCTTCTCTCATACTCTTCCATTGAAGAGAACGCTTCTATATTCAATGCTTGAATAAGAACTCCATTTGCCCACTCGTTTGGAACGTGAATGTCATGGCTGCAACCAGTTCCTGTCAGCGCCCCACCAAGTACGTCTACCGCTAGGGCCAGTCCGAATCCCTTATGCCCAGCCATCGGAAGCTGCGCGCCAACAACCTTGACCTGAACCGGAGGTAATGGGGCTTCATACAGGTCTGCGGGATCTGTTGTTGGTTTACCATTCTTGTCTAGGATCCACCCCTCAGGAATCTTTTCCCCCTTCTGCAATGCAACTCTAATCTTTCCCTCAGCACTCGCCGAAGTTGCAAAATCTACTATTATCGGTTTCTCCGTTCCCGCGGGGAAACCGAGACTTATTGGGTTTGTTCCAATCATTGATTTCATACCACCGTATGGAGCTACTGACGGATCGCTATTTGCGCAAATGCTTCCTATCATGCCTCTTTCTGCAATCATCTCGGAATAGGCGCCCAGTCTACCTATGTGGTTGCAACGAAGCATGCCCACAACGGAGACCATGTTTCTTTCAGCCTTGCCAACAACCAGTTCCACTGCCTCGCTACACGCCACTTGTCCAAAGCCCCAGTTTGCATCGACTAGAGCGGTGGTCGCAGTTTCTTTAACCATGACGTTCTTGGCGCCTGGTTTGATTTTGCCTTGCTCGATTAGGTCTATGTAGGCCTTCAAATTGGACACGCCATGCGAATCCACTCCGCATAAATTGGCTTCGATCAACAAATCGCTAACGATGTTGGCTTCTCTCTCGGAGGCTCCAGCAGCGCCTAGCAGGGCTCTAGAGACTTGCAACAGTTTGTCCGACTTGAATGTGGGCATACCAAAACCTCCTATTCTCATCTTAGTGGATGCAGTCAATGCTGTCGAAATGGATAAAAGATTTGCTAATAACGTATCCTAATTCTAAACACCGCGTTCGTGAACAGTCATGCGCAGACCATCATACTACCAATGTTCGTAATGTATGATGTCTCTGAGCGGTTTCCTATCTGAAACTTCTCCTTTCCTCTCGTCAGGATAACCCAAAGGCGTCATTGCAACTATTCGAACCTTCTCAGGAACTTTCAGAACACTACGCGCTGACTCCTCGTTGAACGCGCCAATCCAACACGTTCCAAGTCCTTCCTCGGTCGCGCAAAGAATCATATTCTGCATGGCTATGGCTAGATCAACCTTCCAATATTCTTCACCATCTCTCCTAACCCAAGCCCTACCCGTATCTGCACAGGCCACGATGATTACAGGAGCTTTCACAAACCAGTCTTGACTATAAGATGCTTTCAGAGATTGCCTAACGGACGAGTTCGTAACAACTATGAAGTGCCAAGGTTGCTTGTTGACGGCTGAGGGCGCCAACCTTCCAGCCTCAAGGATACGTTGAAGCTTCTCCCTCTCAACAGGATCTGGGCGATACCTTCTAATGCTCCTTCTTACGCGAATCGTTTCAAGTATGTTCATTGAGTTTCCATCTCAAAAAGGCAGTGTTGGATCTATAATAAGAGATTTAGGATCGTTCAAACGACGTGTAGAACAGTACGAAGCAATTTGAAGAATAGACCACGGCTATTTAGTTCCTCTTGCACTATCACTTTATCATGGTCAGAATCATTTTGAACCTCTCTGGTGCTTTCAAGGCATGTGGTTCATTGGCCGGCATTACTATCATCTCGTCATGTTCCAGATTGTAACTCTTCCCTGAGATTGTTATCTCTGCTCTCCCATCGAGAAGGTGTACCAGAGCGTCGAAGGGCGCCGTATGTTCGCTTAGTCTCTGCCCTTTGTCGAAAGCGAACAACGTGACGGTGCCCGTCTTCTTGTCAATTATTGTCTTGCTTACCACGGCGCCATCTTGGTACTCTATCAAATCAACCAACCTAGCAACTTTTGCTACAAGATCTTTGGAATCCAACTCTTTTGTCTCCTCTATCAGTTCCGTTTCATGGACACGAGTGTGACATAAATTCATGCATGTCGTTCTGGCGACTCTTTCTTTCTGCCTGTCTGACATCCGCGATGCAATGTCTTGCAAGCGAAAGGCCTACCTTGGACTGCCGTTTGCGATAGCGAATCGAAGTTCGCAAATGATTCTTATAGAAGGTGGAAACGTGGTTAGGGAACGAGGAGGCCGCTATGCGGAACCCGTCGATTCTCAAAGACTACCTCGTAAGTGTTGACCTGCCAAGACTCCTAGAGGAGCTGGATGTTTCAGACGCCAAGAGACTTCTGCAAACAGTTGAGCATTTCACTGAAAAAGAGGCGAATAAGAGAGATCAGATCGTACTGAGCTACTTCGGCGAACGCGGCGTGAACCTCATTACTGAATCCATCCTAAACCGGTTGTTGGCCGAGCCTGAGCTTAGAAGCGATGCCAGAATCTTGGACATAGGTGCCGGTTCAGGCTTCTTCACACTCAGAGTTGCCAGAAGACTTCGACCGCACGTCCCCAAAGCGTCATTCTATGCTATGGATATCACGCCAGCCATGTTGATGGTTCTTGCCAAGAAGGACAATTACATCACACCATTCTTGGGGCTCACAGAACATATGACTCAAAGCGTTAAGCAAGCGAGGAAATACGTGCAGATTCCCGAGAAATTTGATGCCATGCTCTCGACGCTTGCTCTACATCATTGCCTAAACGTTGAAAGCGCCTTTGAAGGTATGAGAGACCTCTTAGACAATCATGGAAAAGCAGTAATCGTTGATCTCTGCACGCATCCCTTTGAAGAGTTCAAAGCGGAAATGAGTGACATACATCTGGGCTTTGAGCCGTCATGGATTAGAGAGATAGGTGCCAAATTCTTTCCTCGTATTACCGTAGAGAAAATGCCTGGGATTTCTTGTAAGAGTTCAGGGCGGTCAGCAGGCCTCTTCATATCAGTGATGACAAAGATGTAAACATAGCCTGATGCCTTGCTACGGTAGAAGCTCTGCTCTGTGCAACCTTCCGACCTCTAAACCACTAAGCTGGTAGCCACCGTGCGTCTACTCATGGCGCCTAATGCAAGGCGTTGCAGGCAAAGATATGAAGAGGAACCGAAAACTGTTAGCGATCAGTTTAGGTCTGGAGCGCGGTCTAAGTCTTGAAGCCAAAAGTCTATGTTACCAGGACGCTGCCGCCGCCCGGCGTTGAGTTAATAGAGGCCGTTTGTGACGTGGAGGTTAACCCTGAGGAAGCTCCTCCGACTAGAGACATACTGATTCGCAAAACTCGAGATTCTGACGGAATTCTATGCTTGATAACTGACAGGTTTGACAGCGATCTGCTCTGTGCAGCTTCCCCGAACCTGAAAGTAATAAGCTCAATGAGCGTCGGCTATGACCATATTAACGTTGAAGCCGCAACCAAGAAGGGTATCTACGTTACGTTTACACCTGGCGTCTTGACAGACGCAACAGCCGACTTCACATGGACGTTGCTTATGGCCGTCAACAGGCGCGTAGTCGAGGCTGACAACTATGTACGCGCAGGAAAATGGAATATCCAGTGGAGTCCAACAATGTTCCTTGGAAGAGAGGTCTCTGGAAAGACGCTTGGTATAGTTGGCCTTGGAAGGATAGGGGAAGCCGTAGCTCGACGGGCAAGAGGCTTCAACATGAAGCTCCTATATTATGACGTGGTTAGAGCAAAACAAGAGACGGAGACGGGCCTAGGCGTAGAATATGTTTCTCTAGACAGGTTGTTGAAAGAGGCCGATTTCGTGACGATCCACGCTCCTTTGACAAAGGAGACAAGACACCTGATCGGTGAAGAACAGCTGAAGTTGATGAAGCGAACCGCGTACTTAGTGAACACCGCGAGAGGACCGCTTGTAGACCAGAAAGCTCTTGCGAAAGCTCTACGCGAGGGATGGATAGCTGGGGCTGCGCTTGATGTATTTGAGAAAGAGCCCATCGACCTGAGCGATCCTTTGATGAAACTAGAGAACGTTGTCTTGGCGCCTCATATTGCAAGCGCAACCACGGAAGCCCGTTCTAAGATGACTGAGGCCGCGGCGAAGAATCTGATATCGGTTCTACGGGGTGAGCCTCCTCAGTTCCTCGTCAACCAAGAAGTGCTGAAAGTAAGACCTCTATCCGCAGTCAGAATGATTACGTGAAGCTTTGCTATTCAAGTTTGCAAAGTTAGGACCTGCGATAGCCAAATTGCAGACGATCACACAAGCTTCTGCAGTATACTTCAGAATAACCATTGGGCACCGATGCGCTACCGAGCAGGAATTGGAGACACAAAAAATAGTAGGGAAGAATCAGGGTCGGAAAAATCCTAGCCCAATAATCGCGGCAAGACCAAGGATCGCCAGAACCGCCGCTATGACGATCAGCACGACAATTGCGACGATCGCTATCAGAAACGCTTTTCCCCATCCACAGTCGAAGAAGTGCTTGATCAACGCCAGCCATATTACTAGACTGATTAACATTCCGAGAAGGCCATGAACATATCCGCCTATAACGGTGCCTATGACCACTCCCAAGGCAACTATCCAGATAGCATCTGTGAACTTTGCTTTGTCCTTGCCGACCAATCCTCGACCGACGAGCCATAGTACTGGAGCTATGACAATCACGCTTACAATTATCTGAATTAACAGAGGTGTCAAATTCAAAGCCAAATACGATCACTGGCCACAACATACTTGGGAACTACCATATAAAACAAATTCTGAAGTCAGGGAGTTCACACCCGTGGCTTGACGGTTTAGAAACTTTTGCGAACTAGAAAGATAGGATAGGCATACTTAATACGTGAAAGGCAAGAAATGCGAATATAATCAACGTCTTATCTGACTCACGTCAGTACTGCTCATGTCTACTTCTGCTCTAGGCTTGCGGTCGGTTAGAAAATCCCCAGAAGGGCTAGGGCGCCTATCACTATGAATATTACAGCTGACACTTTCCTTACTTTCCCTGTCTGAACTCGTTTGCCCAGTCGATCTGCCAAGATGATGCTTGAACCGTCAATCAGAACAAATGCAAGCAACACACCTGAAAGCACGACTATCGGCTGCGCAAAACGCGCCGCAAGCGCTATCGTTACGATCTGAGTCTTGTCGCCGAGTTCTGTGAAGACTATCATTAGTGACGCAGCTAGGAAAGGGTTTCTCACGCGCGGACTGGAAACACCGCCCTCAAAGCTCACCTTGAGCATTAGAAGCCCTATGACTATGAAGATCAGTCCCGATGCTAGCGTGAGTATAGACAATGGGATTATGGCAAGGAGGGCCCGTCCAACTAGGACAGCTAGACCTGCCACGATTAGGTACCCGGCAATCATTCCCAAGAAGATGGGTACAGGCTTTCGGAGAGTGGCGGCCAGTGTAATCAAGCCAAGCTGGGTCTTGTCGCCTAGCTCGGCAGCAGCAATTGAGACCAAGGATACAGCGAAAGCCTCTACGATTTGGTCTAAGATCGCTTCCTCCGGGCTCGTAAACGATCTTAGAGTCGCATATATCTCTTAAGAATCTCGATCTTCCCGAGGTGCGCCTGCGTCCAGATAGAACATAAAAAGCGCGACGAAGCACTACTTAGCTGGATTTGGTTGGTGTCGTCTGCATTTGTCTAGAGAAGAAATCTACCGTCTATTTGACGAGCATCGCAGCAAAGCCTTGAAGGCGGTCGAGGAGGTTCACGAATGCGTCGTGGCTATGTGTAAAGGAGACCATGAAAGCCTCCTCGATCACGCTCGGAACATCATTCAGTTGGAGAGAGAGGACGATGATCTCATAGAAACCCTTGAAGAGGAGCTGTTCAAGGGAGCATCACTTCAGTACTCGATTGAAGACTACTTCAGACTCACTGAGGTAATCGAACGGGTCCTAGATCGGGTCGAGATCCTAGCCCGCTATATGACGGTACAGTCGCTAAACATCCCACCCATCATGGTCGAGGGTACCATAGCTCTAAGCAAAACACTCTTGGACGCGTCCAGAGAACTTGAGAAAGCCGTCGTGGTCCTTCCAGAAAGTTTCGACGAGGCCATGAACAAGACGAGACAGGTTAGAAGTCTACGAGATACGATCGTAGCTCAAGAGTTTGAGTTACTTCAGAAGCTCTTCAGTACAGAGACAGATCCCAAGACGGGCTCTCTCTTGAAGGACGTAATCTCTCTAATAGCTAGAACTGCAGAAAGCCTATTGAACACCTCAAACGCTGTCCGGACGTTGGTATTCAAGTACAGGATATAGATTGAAGCTGAATAGTCATCGCTGGCATACGATGTTCATCATACTAGGGGAGAGAAAGCCATAATTGTCAGAAGAGTCACGCGAAGGCGCGGGAAGAGGAAACGCACATCCTATGAACGAAACCATTTCTTCAGGTGTAACCTGCGCTTGGTGCACTTTGGAGCGACCTGAAACAAGGCACTGTCTACAGTGCCAACGATACTGGATGAATTATAGTCGTCTTCGACCAACAATCATTAGCAACACCTTGTCTCTCTTCCTTAGGCCGAATGAAGGTTATTGGATCTAGTCGGTTTGGCTTGTCATGTATCAACGGAGTCAAGCCAAGAGTTAAAGTCTTGAAACACACTGTTAGAAGCATGTGATCTTGAGGCGAGGGTCTATGCCGGTGGTCATAGTAGAGATGTGGGAAGGAAGAACTTCAGATCAAAAGGAGAAACTCATAAAGGGAATAACAAGAGCCTTCGAAGAAATCGGAGTAAAGGCTGAGCACCTGCATATCATAATCCATGATGTACCGAAGAGTAACTGGGGTTTGCGTGGAGAACAGGCGTCAAAGTTGCCATAAATCAGAAGACTTGCATGAGCGTAGGGAAGCGAGCTCTACGATATCCGAGTCTCTTTAGAAGCTCTCAGAAGCCAGACATACAGCAACCACAAACTATCCGAGCGCAGAATCCGACTCGCACTCGG
>Ga0129297_10000635_pt1 | contig 17076 bp, 14 predicted proteins | sample I18A1metaG_FD_94708 | JGI IMG/M metagenome (GOLD analysis project Ga0129297, IMG submission 94708) | Lake sediment bacterial and archeal communities from Gulf of Boni, Indonesia to study Microbial Dark Matter (Phase II) - ​I18A1 metaG | ecosystem: Environmental > Aquatic > Freshwater > Lake >... | reverse complement strand
TGGGCTCGAAAATGTTATTAAGAGACAGCATTTAGTTTTTGCAAAGGACCACCTGGAGCAAATCTGCAACCTGGAGGTGGCTCTATTAAATTCGGCACGTCGCCGGGGATTGATGAAATGTACTTCTGCCTAACATCTAGTCTTGGAACTGATGCGAGGAGTGCCCTTGTGTAAGGGTGGCGTGCGGATTGAAAGATCGTTACCGCGTCGGCTAGTTCAACGATCCATCCGGCATACATTACTGCAATCCGATCCGCAAGTTCTGCTACGACGCCCATATTGTGTGTGATCAGCAGAATTGATGATCCGAATTCCTTTCTGAGATTCAACATCAAATCGAGTATCTGTGCCTGTATTGTCACATCCAAGTTGGTGGTTGCCTCATCGGCTATGAGAAGTCTGGGGTTGCACGATAGTGCCATCGCTATCATGGCGCGTTGACGCATGCCGCCACTGAAAGAGTGAGGATAATCAGCAATTCTCCTCTTCGCATCTGAGATGCCGACTTTGCCCATCAGTTCTACGACTCGGTCAAGCACTTCAGGATCTTTGAGGTTCAGGTGTGCACGGATTGCCTCCTCGATCTGAAAGCCGATTGTGAACAATGGGTTAAGAGAGGCTATAGGATCTTGGAAGATCATGGAGATGGATTTTCCTCTTATCTTGCGAATCTCCTCATCGCTGGCTTCGAGGAGGTCCTGCATCTCAAACAATATTCTTCCAGAGACTATTTTGCCAGGTGGATAGGGGATGAGACGCATGACGGAAAGGGCGATGGTAGATTTTCCGCATCCCGACTCTCCTACTACTCCCAGTATCTCCCCCTTTTCTATCTTCAGGTCTACGTTGTCTACGGCTTTGACGACTCCTTCCTCGGTGTAGAAGTGAGTGTTCAATCCCTGGATATCAAGTGTCAATATGATCACGTCTTTAATCTCGGGTCTAACGCGTCTCTGAGACCGTCTCCGAAGAGGTTGATGCTTATCACGCTGATGAAAATCATTAGTCCGGGAAATGTTGAGATCCACCAAGCTGTTTCGATAAATGCTCTTCCATCTCCAAGCATTCTTCCCCATTCGGCGGTTGGCGGTTGGACGCCCAACCCAATGAAACTCAGCGCAGCTGCTGAGAGGATCGAGCCGGGAAGGGAGAGTGTTGTAAGAACAATGATTATGGCGAATATGTTGGGTAGCACGTGTCGAGCGATTATAGACAAGTTAGCTGCCCCTGCTGCCCTAGCGGCCTCAATATACTCATTCTCCTTAACGCCGAGCACTGCTCCTCTGACCATTCTTGCATAATTCGGAACGCCCGATATTCCCACTGCGATCATGACATATTGGATGTCTCGGCCAAGTGTCGACACAATTATCAACGCCAAGAGAATTCCGGGAAATGAGAGCATGATGTCTACGATCCTCATAATCACCGCTTCTACTTTTCCGCCGTAGAAGCCTGAGATTAACCCTAGGAACGTTCCAATCATGGCAGAGATCGTGACAGAGATTATTCCGACTGTCATCGATATTCTGGCACCATAGATAATGCGGCTCAGAATATCTCTGCCATATTCATCCGAGCCTAGAAGATATTCTGCAGAAGGAGGTTGTAGTCCTTTCATGACGTCTTGCGTTGCCGGGTCCCGCGGGGCCAAATATGGCGCAAATAGCGCGATCAACAGGATTACGACATATACGCTTAGGCCGAAGACGGCAGTCTTCCTTCGCGTGAATCTGCGCCAAGTAGCCATTCTCTGAGCCATCTTCTCTTTCCTCCTCTACTCGTACTTTATACGAGGGTCAATGAACGCGTAGATGATGTCCACCACCAAGTTGATGGTCACAAAAGTCGTCGTTAAGACCAAGACGCATCCTTGGAGCATTGGGAGATCTCGGGATTGAATGGCCATGATTGCCAGTCGTCCTATTCCTGGCCAAGCGAAGACAGTCTCCACTATTACCGTTCCTCCCAGCAAGAAGCCGAACTGCATCCCAGTCATTGTCAGTAATGGTATCAGAGTGTTCTTCAACGCATGTCTGTACACAACTATCTGTTCGGCCAGCCCTTTGGCTCTCGCGGTACGAATGTAGTCTTGACGCAGAACCTCGAGCATACCTGATCTCGTGATTCTGGCAATACTTCCAGCATTTACTAGTCCGAGGGTGAGAGCAGGCATTACAAGGGAGACGATACTCCCAGTTCCAGATGTTGGAAGAATTCTTAGCTGAACTGAGAAGATGAGTATGAACATTATCCCAAGCCAGAAGCTGGGCATCGAGACTCCGAACAGTGCACCCGTCATACAGAGATAGTCAACCTTGCTGTTATGCTTCACTGCGGCGACAATTCCTGCAGGTATGCCTATTGAGATCGCGGTAAACACTGCTGCTATGGCTAAACGCACAGTGTTCGGATATCTCTCAGCAACTTCTGCAATGATTGGCCGCCAAGTCCTGAAGGAAAGCCCCCAGTCTCCCTGAACCATCCTAGCCAGCCAAGTCAAGTACTGCTCATGCAGTGGCCTATCCAAACCTAGTTGAGCTCTCAGTTGTGCTATGAGTTCAGGAGACGCATATGGCATGTCGGAGAGAATGTAGGATACTGGGTCGCCCGGGATCATGTGAACTGCCATGAAGATGACAAAGGTCATTCCTAGAACAGTTGGAATCAAGAGAAGTAGGCGTCTGACTATGTAGGCCTGAATTCCTTTCACATTAACCGCCTAGGCAACACCACAATAGCGCATACTCCTCCCTTATCTTGGTTGTCGAATAAAGCGCTGTTAAGGCATGCCGTCCTCTGACAATCGCCAATATATATTCAGATCATCGAGGTATTGGCCCAAGAGTGATCTCTGATCCGAGGTGTGATAGAGCTGAGTATTACAGTAGGTGAGATACGGGCAGCGAAAGGAGAAAAGAAGGTCGGATATCTTGCAGCAGCGGAACTACCCACTGGAAGAGTTGAACTACCAGTTACTGTCGTGAATGGCGCAAAACTTGGACCAACTCTTCTGATCACTGCAGGAGTCCATGGGTGCGAGTACCCCGGAATGAGAGCAGCACAGATCATCGCCGGTGAGACTAGGCCTTCTGAGCTAGGTGGTGCCTTGGTTATCGTTCACAACGTGAACGTTCCAGGGTTTTGGCAGCAGGTCGCGTTTTACAATCCTTTTGACGGGTTGAATATTAACAGGATTTGGCCGGGTAACTTGGAGCCCGGATCATTCTATGGGCCTGGCACGATAAGTCATCATATTGCGAACACCGTGCATCAGATGGCTCAGAAGAAGGCAACCCACTACATGGACATGCATGGTGGCGATCTTCCAGAGGATATTCCCCACTTCTCGGCGAGCGTGATGACCGGTGATGAGAAGGTGGACGAGGTGTCAAGATGCATGTTGAAGTACACTTTGGCGGAGTACATAAGAGAAGGTGAACCTAGCCCGGGTCATACAACCACAACTGCGGCAAAGGATGGAATCCCAAACGTTCTGCACGAGGCAGGGAGGGCGGGTCTTCTTCAGAAAGATGCGGTAGCCAAGCATGTCGCCGCGATTAGAAACATGATGAAATACCTGAAAATGATCGAAGGTAAGCCACAGGAGCCATTAAGACAAATCAAGATTGGTAGCAAATCGGTAGGTATTCGAGCCAAAAGAGGGGGATTCTTCGAGTCACTAGTTGAGCCGGGAGAGATCGTGTCAGAATCACAGATCATCGGCCGAATGTACAACGCCTTCGGAGATATCTTGGAGGAAGTAAAGGCGTCTATGAGCGGGGTAGTCCTGATAGTGAACTTTCGAGCAGCAAAATGCGTCGGCGATCCCCTCTTCAGTATCAACGAAGTGATTCGCTAGGAGGTGAAGCTGATGGTTTATGAACTTTCTAATATGAGCTGGATAGAGGCGGAAGAGAAATTCAAGAACACGAAAGTCGCAATAATCCCCATTGGTGCAGTTGAACAACACGGCCTTCACCTCGGATTAGGTGCAGACTGGATACAGGCATGGAACATCGCGAACAAGGTCGGAGAGAAAACAGACGCCTTGGTTCTGCCCGTTATGCCCTATGGGGTTTCAGGTCACCACAGGGACTTCGCTGGAACCGTGTTTCTTAAACCAGCTACCCTGCAGAAAGTTGTCTCTGAAATGCTTGACTGCTTGAGCCACTACGGCATGAAGAAAGTTGTTTTCATAAATGGACACGGAGGCAACTTGCAGGCCATTTCTGAAGCAGCGAAGGAAGCTAGAATTCAACACGGCATGATTTGCGCAATAATCCAATGGTGGGACGCATTAGCCAACAAACCGATACTCGGCCAGCCGGCCGAAACCCACGGAGGCTACGCAGAAACATCCCTCATGTTGGCGTCAAGGCCAGAAGCTGTGAAGATGCAGTATGCCATACTCTCCCCCACCAAACAGGTGAACAACGAGATCAAGCTGGTTAGTTCAGGAACAGCGAAGTTCAAGGACGGCCTCGTGAGAATAATACTCAGGACCGCTGACGTGTCGGAGACAGGATCAATGACTGAGCATCACCCCGACCAGGTCCCTGGCACAACAGACTACCGGAAGGTCACAAAGGAGTTCGCTGAGAATCTAATGAACGAAGTTGTGGAGTACGTTTCCGATTTCGTAAGGAAATTCGAAGCGTTTGACGTTCCTCCCATAAATGTCTCGAGGGACGCGGCCTTGAGGGCCCTGAAGAAGTAGTCAACTGAGAAGATCGCGCGTTTCGGCTTTCTTCATGTCTCCCTTCTTTACGCCATTCGTCCTCCTGACTTGTGTCTGTGGTTCGAGTGCATAGTCTTTTAGCTTGAATCGTTCTGATACTGGCTAAGTGATTTCACATGAGCCATATTGTGTTGGAATCGGGAAGAGTCGTTGACGGAACTGGAAGAGAGCCTGTCGAGGGATGCAGTGTGATCATTAAGGGAGGAAAGATAGAGAAAGTTGGAAGAACAGAGGCAAGTTTCCCAACTGGTGCCAAGCGAATAAGCGTTTCAGGGTTAACCGTTATGCCGGGCCTAATAGACTCGCATCTTCACTTATCCCATTCGGATGAGCCGACACAGGACACGGTCAGAAAAGCCATCAGTCGATTCACAGCCTGGCCTTCAAGCTATGCATTGACTGCCTATGTGAACGGAGCAAAATGCATTGAGGCAGGCTTCACAACCGTCAGGGACGCTGGTTTTCAAGGCGACAGTGTCTACGCTCTAAAAGATGCGATAGCCTCAGGCATGTTGAAGGGACCAAGAATCCAGGCAGGAGGAGGAGTAACTGCGACCATGGGGCATTTTGATGAGAACTGGCCTGTAACACTGCCCCGTGTAAACGAGAAGTACATTGTAGACGGACCATATAACATACGCAAAGCTGTCAGGGAAAGAGCTAGGGAAGGAGCTGATTTCATCAAGACATGCACGAGTGACAGTTGGTCTTCCAGAAGAAGCAGATCGTGGTGGAGAAACTACACTTTGGAGGAGCTCCAGGCGCTCGTAGACGAGGCCCATGCCTTCGATATGCCGGTGTCCGCGCACGCATACGACGCAGAGCCGAGTGTGAAGAACGCGGTCATGGCCGGCGTAGACAATATCGATCACGGTTTGTTCCTCAACGAAAGTGTAGTCAAGATGATGAAGGAACGAGGAACGACCCTGGTCCCAACGCTATCGGTCATAAAGAAGATCTATCTTCAAGGAAGTAAGCACGCGTATGCTGTATCGAACATTGACCAAAGGCGTAGGGAGGTCTGGGAAGCGCACGTGAAGAGCACGAAGATGGCCTTTGAAGCAGGTGTGAAGGTCGGAGCGGGAACAGATGCAGGAACGGGCTATGGTCTCGCAGGGAACAACGCCCTTGAGCTGGAGATCTTCGTGAAAGATATAGGTATGAGACCGATGGATGCGATAGTGGCTGCGACCAAGATCAACTCGGAAATCATGAAGCTAGATAAGGAGACAGGAACACTTGAGCTCGGCAAACAGGCGGATCTGATCGTAGTTGACGGAGATCCATTGAACGACATCAGCATACTGCAGGATAAGGCAAAAATAAAGATGGTCATGCTCGGCGGAGAGATACTCGTAGACAGAATCAAGTGACTATAGAGAACATCTTCTCGGAAACGATGCCCTTTCTAACTGGCCTCTGTTCACACAGGGTATCTTGAGGAAACTAAGTACGCGTTGCAAAGGCTTAAGCCAAATCTGAGATCAGATACGATATCAAGGGAACCTCACATGAGTAAGGTCAAGTTTGGAGTTAGATTGGGACGAGTGATCTCTGCCGCTTCTAGGGCGGGCAATGAACCATATCTCACTCCTTACGAGCGTGTCTACTGGCCAATTGTGAAAGATATTGCTCAAGAATGTGAGCGGCTAAAATACGACTCAGTAATCTTACCCGATCATCCGATGCACGGTTTGCAGAGATACGCATGCTGGTCAACGCTTGCAGCCTTAGCAGCATGTACGAACCGTATCACGCTCGGGACCCTTACAACGAACACTATGCGATATCTTCCTAACCCATCGCTATTTGCAAAAGAGATCGCGACCCTCGATCACATTTCTGACGGTCGTCTCTATCCCCTTGGCCTGGGGCTCGGGTGGACTCCGGACGAGTACAAAGCATTCGGTTTTCCATTTTCTGCCCACAGAATCAGACTTGAACAACTGCAGGAAGCAATTGAGATCATGAATCTCATGTTTACACACGACAATGCGACATACAAAGGAAAGCATTTCAACATAGAGAACCTAAGATGTGAACCGAAGCCAGTTCAAAATCCGTTCCCAATCTGCATAGGCGGAAGGGGGGAAAGGACTCTCAGAGTGGCGACGAAGTATGCTCATCTGATTGATGTCTACGGAGTTGACAAAAAGACTCTTCATGAAAGGCTTGAGTTCATCAAGAAATGTTGTGCAGACTATGGAAGAGATTACGAGAGGATTGTGAAGTCTTGGGGCTGCTGGTTCTGGATCTACGAGAACGAGGAGGAACTGAAAAGACACTCAGCCGAATTCAACAGGCTCGCTATGTTGCGCGGAGGACAGCCGGACGGAGTCGTGAAAGGAACACCCGAGCAAATCATTATATTCTTCAGAGATCTGGTGGAAATGGGAATAACCTACTTCACGCTTAGATTCGAAGATCTGCCAAGCAAACGAGGAATACGCCTCTTCTCTGAAGAAGTTATGCCGCACCTCAGATAGTCGCTAGTCCCTTCTATCGTTGGCCTGATTCTGGTTCGGATCGGACAAGCACACGCTCCTTGTCGTTCCACGCAATTGCAGTTGAAAGATGATTGCTGAGAAATGAAGGTAGCGTGTTTCAAGAAAGACCATCTGGGTTCCGTTTGAATCTCGGCGCACCCGAAGATGGAAAGACTTTATGCCGAAAGCATCCTAACAATCAGCTGTGACGATAATGAAACTCGCGCGCGAAATCAGATTTCAAAATGGCGGTCTGCAAACTCCGCATGTTAGGCCCGGAGATTGGATTACCCACCTAGGCAAGATCATAAGAACCTTGTAGGCCATGTTCACCATACGGTTTTCAATCTGACGCGGGGCAGAGCAAGTGCGAAGAAGCTCATACATAATGGTTAGGCTGCTTCTGGCTATTCCGACAGTATTGCTGCTAGTTACTACAGTGTTCGTTGTGACCCACGTTCTGCCCGGAGACCCCGTTAGGATGATGGTAGGTGATGTGGCCACTGAAGAACAGATCCAGGCTATAAGACACGACCTGGGTCTGGATAGGCCTCTCTACATTCAATATCTCAGCTATATGTACAATCTTCTTCGGCTGGATTTCGGGATCTCGATTAATACTCGTCTTCCGGTGATTCGAGAAATCAGCGCGGCCTTTCCAACCACAATAGAGTTAACTCTTGTCGGGCTGATGTTTGGTGTGGGCGCGGGCCTACCTTTAGGTGTACTAGCTGCATTAAAGAGAGGAAAAATGGCAGATCATCTTCTTCGAGCTTTCTCTCTTGGCTGTTATTCCTTTCCGATCTATGTGACTGGAATACTTCTGCAATTAGGTGTTAGCCTGCGCCTTGGAGTGTTGCCTGTTGCAGGGAGAATCACTTCGACCGCTGACATTCCAAGAATAACGGGCCTATACGTACTGGACAGTCTTCTAGCACTGAATTTCGCAACAATGTTCGATGCGTTGTCACATTTGATACTGCCTGGAATTACATTGGGGATATACCTGCTTCCTATGATAAGCCGAATGAGTAGAGCGGGTATGGTTAACGCGCTTACTGAAGACTATATCGTGACTGCAAGAGCCAAAGGTCTAACAGAAAGCACAGTTGTTTATCGACATGCATTTCGCAACGCTCTTCTTCCGACGGTGACCGTCATCGGAATGAACTTCGCCGGCCTAGTGGGGGGCTCAATGCTGACAGAGACTGTATTCTCTTTTCCAGGGCTGGGAAGGCTAATGTACAGAGCGATTAGCAGCCGTGATTTTGAAATGGTCCAAGGGATCGTGGTCGTCTACGCACTGATAGTTGTCGTTGTAAACACAATCATCGACATCGTGTATCGATTCCTAGATCCACGTGTGAAGTATTAACTCACAGCAAGTGGTCGATCCAGATTTGAGACTGCGCCCAAGATTTGCGCAATTCGAGTCAGCTCCCAGGTCAGCTCAAATAGTTACTATTGCTGGCGCGACCATATGCGCCGGTCTAATCATACTGGTTTTCTTCGGAGAGGAACTTGTCCCTTACGGTCCACAGCAGATGGTCGCAGACATTTTGCTTGCCCCATCTTCTAAACACTTGATGGGAACGGATATGTTGGGGAGAGATGTTTTCAGCCGGGTCGTCGCCGGTGCAAAATGGTCGGTTTCTGTTTCCTTTATCGCTGTTTCCATGTCCATGGTAATAGGTACAACTCTTGGTGCGTTCTCTGGTTATTTCGGAAGCTATCTCGACAGAGTACTTATGGTTACAATGGACGCTGTGTACATATTTCCATCATTCGTCCTTGCTGTTCTAATAGCAGCGGTCATGGGCGCTGGCATTGGCACGTCGTCTCTTGCAGTGGCAATAGTGATGATTCCAACATTCTACAGAATAATCAGAAGCATCACTTTGTCGATCAAGGAAAGCGGATTTATTGAAGCCGAAAGAGCAATAGGTGCATCAGGCCGATATGTGATTGTGAACCATATTGCTCCTTTCTACCTGTCGTCCTTATTCGTCCTGATATCGCTTGGAGCAGCCCAAGCCATTCTGATTACCTCTGGCCTTGGCTTCCTCGGGCTCGGAATACCGCCCCCAATTCCAGAATGGGGTACGGATCTGGCTGCCGGACGAATGTACTTGATGAGCGGCACGTGGTGGCTCACAGTGTTCCCGGGAATCATGATATTCCTTGCGGTTCTCGGGTTCAACCTCCTCAGTGAAGGACTTGAAGCTGTCTTGAATCCTCAGATCAGAAGGCTTTGAAGGGAAGATAATAGTGCCTCTATTACGGATTCAAGACCTGACAACTCATTTCTTCATGAAACAGGGCACGGTCAGAGCCTTAGATCGCGTTGATCTGGTTTTGAATGCAAAGCATGTCTTGGGTGTGGCAGGTGAGTCTGGATGTGGAAAATCCACGATGGCATACTCTATAATGCGTCTGATTCCTCCTCCGGGGAGAATCATCGAGGGAGAAATATGGTATGAGGACAGAGACATTCTTCGCTTGAGTGATGAAAGAGTCCGAAAGGATATCCGATGGAAGAGAATCTCCATGGTTTTCCAAGGGGCAATGAACGCCCTCAATCCTCTCATCACGATTGGAGATCAGATCGCTGAGCCGATCATTGCACACAAAGGATTGGATAGGAAGAAAGCGCTGGAGAAAGCATCCAGCCTCTTGGGGTCGGTGGGGATAGACCCGGCGAGAGTCAACAACTACCCGTTTGAACTCAGTGGAGGCATGAAACAGAGAGTCATGATAGCGATGGCTATGGCGTGTGATCCTGAAATCATCATCGCAGATGAGCCTACTACGGCATTGGACGTAGTCGTCGCGGCAGGTATCATGAATCTCATTAAAGACCTACAGAAGAGAATAGGTTTGTCAATGATTCTCATAACGCATGATCTATCGGTGATAGCTCAAACCTGCCATGAGGTGGTGATTATGTATGCAGGAAAGGTTGCGGAATCCGGAGATGTTCTTTCCGTTTTCGAGAACTCGGTTCATCCTTACACCAAGGAACTGATCGGTGCGTTTCCGAGCATCAAAGGCACAAAGAGAGAGTTAAGAGCCATCAAGGGGAACCCACCTGACTTGATTGACCCGCCACCGGGTTGTCGTTTTCATCCTAGGTGTAGATTCACCAAGGAAATCTGTACTAAAGAGGAACCTGAGTTCAAGGAAGTGGGAAAAGGTCACTTTGCCTCTTGTCATTTGCTGTGAGCTGAATATAGTAGGTGTGAGAGACTGAGGTGAAATGCAACGGAAGACAACCTGCTACTACAAGTCAAGAATCTGAGGAAATGGTTTCAGGTGAGAAGTTCACCAAGGGAGATCATACTTCGAAAGAGTCACTATATCAAGGCGGTGGATGGCGTCACATTTGACATTCACAAAGGTGAGACACTCGGATTGGTTGGGGAAAGCGGATCCGGAAAAACAACTACCGCGAGGTTGATTCTGCGGCTTGAAGTTCCCTCCGACGGCGAAGTATACTTTCGAGGACGTGATGTGTTTTCAATTAAGGATAAGAATGAACTTCGCGAGCTACGCCGCAAGATGCAGATCATCTTTCAGGACCCGTATGAGTATTTGTCGCCCAGAAAGATTGTTCACCAGATCTTAGCCGAACCTTTGAAGCTACACAACATCGTCCGCGAAGAGGAATTGTCAAATAGGTTGGAGGAAGCGCTAGAGATGGTTGAATTGACCCCTCCAAAAACGTTTCTGAGCAAGTATCCTCATGAGCTTAGTGGGGGGCAAAGACAGCGTATTCTTGTAGCCAGACCATTGTTGCTAGACCCGGAATTCGTCGTAGCGGATGAACCTGTCTCGATGGTCGATGTCTCAATAAGAATAGGCATTCTAAACCTACTTATGCGTCTGAGGGAGAAATACGATTTGACATGCCTGTTCATAACACATGACTTGGCAGTTGCAAGGTACGTATGCAATGGAATAGCCGTGATGTATGCGGGAAGGATTGTGGAAAAGGGACCTGCTGAGACCGTGATAAGCGATCCAGTTCACCCATACTGCAAAGCTCTAGTCTCTGCAGTCCCAGTTCCTGATCCACGCGACAGAACCACACCTGTCGCCATAGGAGAGGTATCGGCTGGCACAATTGATTCATCATTCGGGTGCAGATTTCGTTCAAGATGCTTATCAGCCAAGGACAGGTGCCAGAGAGAGGAACCTGAGCTTAGAGAAGTGGGGAAGGACCATTTTGTTGCCTGCCATCTTGCTGCCTAGTTCTAGTGTCATTGACCTTTGGCATCTTGTGGCAGCGGCATATCTGAAACTCAAATGAGATACCTCTAGATTAGGCGCCGTTGAGGGAATTCAAGCAATCCGGATTGTGCACCGGTACCGGTCAGGACAATCACTGCAGAGATACTTTCTTTCCCCAACACGCTTGTCGTAGAACAGGTTAGTGTTAAATAGAAGCTCAGCGGCATCCACATCTGGGGTTCATATGAACAGGAAATATGTAGCCCTAGTTGTTGTTCTGATTGTAATTGGCGCGTCGATGGCAGGATATCAATACTACACTGAATCAGAGAAAGCTCGGCTTGAACGGGAGAAATGGAAACAATGGCAGGAGACGCTGATAGTGGGTACTACAATGTTCTTTGAGAACCCAGATCCAAACATTGGCCACACTGGGTTCGATGAAGTTGCTGCAGCGCTTACATGTGACTATCTGTGGACCATAGATCGAGACAAGGCTGGAGTCTATCATCCACGCATCGCTGAGAGCTGGGAAATGAAGCAGACTTCTGAAGGTAGGTACTACCTAGAAGTCAAGATAAGGAAAAACCTGAAATTCCAGGACGGCACCCCGGTTAACGCTCAAGCAGTCAAGTTCTCGTGGGACCGGGCACCTAAGGTTGAGCCTAGAAAGGAGACCTATCACGCGGCTCATCAGGAGCTCGTTGTGACCGATGACTACACTCTGCGGATCTATATGAAAAGCGCGTTTACTCCTGAACTGCTTTCTTGGATGGATCAAGGTGAAGATTATGGCGTCATATACAGCCCCACCTCAGTTGAGAAAGCAGGAAAAGAGGGGATCAAGATTGTCGGAAATGGCAGGTACCAGTGGAAGGAATGGGTTACCGGGGAACGCGTGGTGATGACTGCTTGGCCAGACTATCCTTGGGGAGCATCAAAGGTCAAGACGCTCATCGTCAGATTCTTTGCAGACCCTGCAAGCATGAGAATGGCTCTGGAGAAAGGAGAGATAGACATCGCACTGAAAGATTTCACGAAAGAGGACATCCTTGCTCTCCAAAAGAATCCGAATGTGGTTGTTGAGCTCAGGCCTTCCGGATATACTCGATACTTGATGATCAATCAGAAAATGAAGCCATTCGACAACATTCTCGTGAGAAGAGCTCTGGCCTACGGGATAGATCCATCAGAATGCCTAACCAAAACGCAACGAGGCTTGTCAGGCCCAGCATATAGCATGGTTCAGGATTGGATGAAGTACTACAACCCGATCTTTCACCAGATGTATCCCTACGACCCTGTCAAAGCGAAGCAACTACTAACGGAAGCAGGGTTTCCCAACGGATTTGATACTGCATTGTGGTATTCGACTCGATACGACGTAGGTGAAGACGAGAAGAGCACCGCTACGATCTTTCAATCACAGCTCGCAAAGATCGGCATTAGAGCAGAGCTGAAGTTCGCAGAGTGGGGAGCATTCTCGACATATCGTAACAACGGTGATGTCATGCCTCTGTCTCTATTAGGATGGAAATTCGACTATCCTGACCCAGACACACAACTGTATGCATTAATGCAAGCAACTGGCGGACGATCATACAGTTGGTACGGATACAAGAACGATACCGTGGAAAAACTGCTCCTAGAAGAGCGAAAACTTTGGTCAGCAACCGGACAAGACCCGCCAGAACGCAAGAAGATATTCGACGAACTTCAGGCAGAGGTGGCAAGAAGTGTCGTTACAATTCCACTGTGGCACGCATCTGAGTACGAAATCTACAGAAACTATGTCAAGAGCTACCATGCGTATTGGACAACTTACTATCATGACTTCCATCTTGTAGAGAAGGAGATACCAAAGACTGGTACAGCAGGAGCACTAGTCAACCTGAAACTTGCATTGGTGACCCGTGTCGCTGAGCTTATTCAATGTCCTGACGCAGCGTAGCCAGAGCAACTAGGGTTCAGACGCATCCCTGCCGCCAGGCACGATCTGGCGGAGCTTTTCAACGCATGCATTAGCTATGTTCCTAGGTCATAACAGAGAGCTCTATCCCCGCACTTGCCTTAGGCCGAACAGACGATATCCGATGTTCCCAGAGTTGTATAGACGCTAGATGTCAAGTTTCTCAAATCAACATCTCATCACTGTCAGAAATTGGGCTAGCGTGCACCCTTGTCCCGTTATTCCTTAGCTTGACAGGGCTGTGTCCGTGTTCAAAGGCTAGAACTCGCACAGAAAGGGCTCATTTCCGCCTCCTTCGCCTTGAGAAGAAGCCTCAGGCAGCCAAACCCAGTCAGAAAACAGGCTTCAACGAGTCATTCGGACTGGTCATTCTTAAATACAAACGTGTCAATTCGAGTTGCAGGCTGGGACACGCAATGTCATTCAAAGGTAAGGTTGCTCTTGTCACGGGAGCTGGACACGGAATAGGCGAGGCAACTGCCAAGCTACTGGCTGAACGTGGAGCCGCAGTCGTATGCAACTCGATATCTGAATCCTGCAGGAACGTGGCTGAAGAGATCAACAAGAATGGCGGGAGAGCCATAGCGTTCGTCGCCGACATCGCTGACGCAAACGCTGTCAAGGCGATGGTCGAGAGAACAGTTCAGGAGTTCGGAAGATTGGATATACTTATTAACAATGCAGGCTGGTGGGGCGTTCCTAGGCATCAGAGAATTGAAGATGTGAAGGAGGAGGACTGGAAGAGGATGTTGGATGTGAACCTGAACGGTCACTTCCACTGTGTTAGATTTGCGGTTCCTTACATGAAACGGAACGCCTATGGGAAAATTGTGAATGTTAGCTCTGGGGCGGGGGTGGTCTGGAGCAGAACGGGAATTCATGCATACACGGCTGCCAAAGCTGCGTTGGGTGGGCTCACGAGGCAGCTCGCTAAGGAGCTCGGACCGCTAAACATAAACGTCAACTGCGTGGCGCCGGGTCTTGTGAGATCACGTCCTGAAAGGATGGCTGGAGCAGAGGAGATGACTGCTGAGCAGAGAGCCGAATATGAAAGAACGCTTGAAAGTATTCCACTGAAAAGGTTTGGCACTCCTATTGACATCGCTACGGCGATCGTTTTCATGGCATCAGACGAGGCTAGCTATATTCAGGGGCAGACCTTGCTGGTTGACGGTGGCCATTGGATGAAATAACTGAAGATCAGGAAGCTCGGTGATTTCTGGAACGGGACTCGTTTCGCCAAAAGCTTTGATCCGACTTGCCGGACAATGATTGAGATGAAGGCAATATGGGGGCGTGGAGAGTATGACAAGTAGTCGTCCCACCCTTCTGACAGTTGGATGGCTTATTGACGGAACAGGTACGCCACCAATTCCGAATGCAGCACTTCTTGTCCAAGATGGAAGGATTGCAGCGATCTATGAGAAGCGTCCCCCCAGAAGCGAGCTCTCAGAAGCTTGTGAGACGATTGATCTGGAGGATTACGCTCTTCTTCCAGGACTGATAGACTGTCATGTTCACCTTTGCCTGCCTGGAGATGGAACGCCCTTTCCAAAGGCCGCATCATACCCGCATGGAGTCACCCAGACTATAGCAACAAGGAACGCAGAGAAGGCCCTTAATGCGGGAATAACGACAGTACGTGACTGTGGCGGATTCCCGAACGTTCTTGCTTCTCTCAGAAGATCTACCGAGCTTGGTTATGCGGAAGGTCCACACTTGGTCTCAGCTGGATGGCCCATCACGATCACAGGCGGACACTGCCACTATTTCGGTGGGGAAGCGGATGGAGTGGAAGGCGGAAGAAGAAAGGTGCGTGAAGCAATCAAGTGGGGGGCTGAGTACATCAAGGTGATGGGCAGTGGAGGCGGCACGCCAGGCAGCATCTCATGGCGACCCGCATACAGCGCCGAGGAGATGACCGCGATAGTCCAAGAGGCCCATAGCCTGGAACGGAGAGCAGTCATTCACTGCCTCTGCGCCGACGCAATCAGAAATGCCGTCCAAGCCGGAGCAGACGAGATAGAACACGCAGGTTTCCTAATAGGCCAAGACGCTCAACGATTCGACATCGATACTGCGAGGATATTGGCGACTGCAGAGATTCCTGTCTGCCCAACTCTTAGTGTCAGCCGATTCGTCATAGAGGCCGGAGACCCAGAGATCGGCCGATGGAAACGCACACAATCGGAGAACCTGGAAAATGCCAAGAGATTACACGAGCTGGGTGTGAGTTTCCTTGCTGGCAGTGATGCAGGGTGGCGCTGGACTCCATTTGATGCTCTTCATGCAGAGTTGCAAACGATGAAGGAAGCTGGGCTATCACCTCTCGCTTGTATTATGGCTGCAACCAGCCGAGCTGCCGAGGCACTTTGTCTTGATCACTTGACTGGGACAATTCGCGTAGGGTTGTATGCGGACCTGCTGGCTGTACAGGGCAGGCCTGACAAGGACCTATGTACACAGTCGAAGATCGTAATGGTGATGAAAGAGGGGCGAAGGGTCGTCTAAGCAGAAAAGCAGACCTCAGTTTCAGAAGACAAAAGCGCGCGCCGACACTACTTATCCGGATTCATGAAAAGCCTTATTTGAACAATAGGTTTTAGGTGGTGAAATAGGAGAAAATCAATATGGAGAAACTCAAGACTAGAAAATGGCAACTCATCATCGTTGCTTTGGTAGTCATAGTATCTCTGGCTTCCTATAGCGCATATGAAACGTTCCTGAAACCTCCTCCACCACCACAGAGATTCGTGATCTCGAAAATCGCTGAAGCGGATACTCTCGATCCAGCACTGTCCGGGATGATCGAAGGAGGCCGAGTGTATGAGGTCATTTTCGACACACTTTTCGCCTACGACATGACTGGAAAGTTACAGCCACATCTCGCCGAATCCTACGAATGGTCAGCAGATGGGAAGGCTCTGACACTCAACCTTCGTAAGGACGTGAAATTCCATTGTGGTCGGCCGTTCAACGCGACCTCTGTGAAGTACACTATCGATCGAATTCTTGATCCGAAAATGGCATCCCCTGCTGCGGCGAACTTGGCTGAGGTTAGCAAGGTTGAGGTTGCTGACACATACAAGGTTGTGATCCGCCTTAAGGACCCAAACAGATTCTTCTTGGATACAATTGCAGTCGGTGCAGGAGGTTCCCCTGTCTGTCAATATCATGCCGAGAAACTGGGAAAGGATTTTGGGACTTCTGCCCCGTGTGGAACTGGTCCCTTCAAGTTCCAAGAATGGCGAAGAGATGACAGAATAGTCCTCCCGAAAAACAAAGATTACAATTGGGCACCGAAGTTCACCAAGCACACTGGTCCAGCTATACTCGATGAAATTGTCTTTAAGGTGATACCGGAGGACACGACGCGCGCTGCAGATATTAGGACTCCTGAAGGAGCGCACATGGTGACCAGAGTCCCTGAACCTCAAGTAGCTAGGCTGAAAGAAGATCCGAACATCAAAGTGCTCATGGCGCCGGAGAGTAGAGTAATCTTTCTGTCAATGAACGTTGAGCGGATGACTGACCCGAAAATCAGGCAGGCCGTCGCTCACGCGATTGATCGAGATGCAATTAACAAGGCAGTGTATTTCAGTCTGTACCAACCAGCATACAGCCCTCTGCAATCAACGCTCGTGCCCTTC
>Ga0129297_10000633_pt1 | contig 17081 bp, 13 predicted proteins | sample I18A1metaG_FD_94708 | JGI IMG/M metagenome (GOLD analysis project Ga0129297, IMG submission 94708) | Lake sediment bacterial and archeal communities from Gulf of Boni, Indonesia to study Microbial Dark Matter (Phase II) - ​I18A1 metaG | ecosystem: Environmental > Aquatic > Freshwater > Lake >... | reverse complement strand
GTCCAGTAGGGACTCAAAGTCTATGCTCACCTCAAGGTTTCTCCTTCGTCCGCCAAGACACGGCGCAATGCGTCCAATGCTCGGTGTTGCAAGGACTTGATCGCCCCCTCTGTTTTGCCCATGATCTCGGCTATCTCAGTGTTGCTCATACCCTCCGCAAACTTGAGCAAAATAACCTGACACTGTTCCGGAGTAAGCTGCCCGATGGCCTTACGGATTTGCGCTTGAGCCAAGCTCACGTCCAGCGACTTGACAGGATCCCCTCGAAGGGTTACAAACCGTTCTTCCAGAGGCAAGTCGCTGTCCTTCCGGCCACTCCGGTAGTAATCCACGACCATGTTATGGGCGATGCGGTACAGCCATCCTGAGAAAGAAGTTCTCCAAAGCTTGGCTGAGCGAATCGCCTCCAGCATCTTTGTGAAAACGCTCGCTGTGAGATCCTCCGCCAAATGGGCATCGCCAACTCGATGGTATATATAGTTATAAATGCGCGTGGAGTAACGATCGTAAATGACGCCCAAAGCAGCCGGATCGTACTCACGGGCCTTTTCCAGCAATGCCCAGTCGTTGTTAGAGAGCAAGCAAGCCCCTCTTTCTCACTGTTAATGACGAGAGATTTCAGGGAAAGATACGGTCGCTCTCCAGGGGCAATCATAGAGCAGTGATCAGGAGCTGTCAAATATGATCAAAGCCCTTGAAGAAATGGCTTGGATGTTCTGCGATATGCTCGCCGTTCCCGCGTCCCTGTAGAACAAATTGTATCATAGTCTGTTGCCAAAGTCAAAGATCACATGTGGGCGTAACCTTTCTCTATAAGAGCCTTCCGCAAGAGATCATATGCGCCCGTCGAGGCCAAAAATGGAAAGGCCGCAGCTTGCGATGGCAAGCCACGGCCTCTCATGCTTGGCGGAAAACTGTTACTCGATCTGAACTCTGCCACCTCTCAGCCAGTTGCTGCTCGCATTCTGGCGATCCACGGCGCGCAGGTAGATATTTCGCGTCCCTCGGAAAGCGTCCTTGAACCTCAACGACCATTGGATCTGCAAGACTTCCCCATTAGAGGCAGCCACTCGGGTCTGTTGCAGGCGCACGGTCACCAGATTGTTGCTGAGCGTGCTGTTGCTTCCAGGAGCTTTCCCTTCGGACCAGCCGGTTCCATTCCAGAGGTGGATCAGGCCAGTCATGGCATCATATTTGAGTTGTACGCCCTGCGCAAGGCCGGCCGGATTGCTAGCGATGCCGATGAAAACCGTTCGCAGATCGTTCACACCGTTCTCGTCGCGATATGTTGCCGCGAAGGTCTTCCAGGTGTTCACAGATACTTGGCTGTCATTGGGTCTGACCTGCACCGGCTTGGGGGCTGCATTCGGCCATTCGAGCGTGATCGGCCCATGGAGCATAGCCACGCCGCGGTTGTCCAGGTCCTGCAGCCAGTAGGCGTACAGTGTGCCAGGAACGATGCTAGCATCGCGGAAGGTGTAGCTTGCACCCCCCAGGCCGCCCGGCGCCTGGCTGGGGATCAATTCAGCGTTCAATTGTATCTTGTGGCCCGACGTGCCTCCTGAGCTGCGGTACAGGTTGAAGCCTACATTGTTCACTTCGCTCGCCGTTTCCCAGCGGATGACCGCGGCATAGTTCTCCACCCTTGCCGTAAAGGAGGCTAGGGTCACTGCCGTAGGTGTGGGAGGGTCTCCCAGCCCCAGGTCTCCGGACCCGGTGGCATTGTTCGGCGGGTTGTTCCCCTCTGGGGAAACGAAACCCTTGATCCCTTCGGCGGGATGAGGAGCGGCGGCATCCTTCAGATACGTGGTAATCTCACTTGGCCCCCACATCGGATGCGCTTGCTTCACCAAAGCCGCTGCCCCGACCGTATAGGGGCTGCCTGTGGATGTTCCGCTGAAGCCCTGGCTGCCATAGGTCACGGTCGTGACAAAGTCAGGAGCGACCAAGTCGGGCTTGACCCGCCCATCGTTGGTGGGCCCGTGGCTGCTGAAGGTTTCCAGTTGGCCGGTGTTCCAGTGGTAGACTCCCATGCTCAGGGCGTGAACGGCGTCGGCGGGGATCAGCAAACTGCTGCTGTTCACCTGGACGGCGAAATCGTGCGTAAAGCTGTAAAGTTCCAAGTGCTCTGTCCCAGTGGCGCGGATGCGCGCAATGGCGACGCCATATGTGGCTTGCTTCGGAGCAGGGATCGAGATTTCTTCCGTCGGTGTCTGCCCTGCCTGGCCGTTTTGCGGGTTATCGGAGATTGCTACATTGTCCCATTCATTTCCATGCCAACGGAAGAGATATAGGGCATAATCTTGGGACGCTGCGGCCCAGGAATCATTCCAACTCAAGAAGACGCTGATTTGTTGGCCCTTCCGGACGCTCATAAGGAGAGCGTTCACTTCAACACCACTATCAAACTCATGCCATTGGTCAGCATCACTGTCCTGGAATCTGCCTTCCCAATGCCGTCGGGTGCTGTTGCCCATAGCGTTGGCCCACAGGATACCATGCTGATAGGCGTTTTCCACGATATCGCAGATGACGCCTGTGCCATCGTAAGGGCCTGCATTGACCCAACAGACGGAGGAGGAGATCATATGCACACCTTGCTGGATCAGCCAGTCCACCGCTTGGGCGAACTCGACCTCGGTGCTAAAGTTGACTAAATACAGGGTGGCTTCGGGAGCCATGTCATATACCAGCTCAGCGCAGGCAGTTCCGTGCCTCTCGCTGCCTCCGGTGATGTCACCATCCTGGCGGAAGCTGCGGGCTGTTACCGATGCAGGCAACTCTGTTCCCAGGAGGCTTTGGTAGCCTGTAAATCCCAGGTCTAGCACGGCGATCTTGACGCCCCAACCCTTATAGTCGTTATTATGCCACGCGGGGGCGCGAGTCAGAGCCACTCCTTCGCTCACTATTCCTGCCAAAGTTGCTGGCAGGGGGCGGCGGATATAGTTGATCGCCGCATCGTTTGCTAGCTTGCTTAGGGTGCTGAGGCTAACGCTGGCCTGAACAAGATGCCCACTGATCCCTTCCGTCTTTCCGCCCAGGTTATCTACCACCTGGGAAGCCAAAGAAGCATCGGGCGTGTCCAGGATAACCTGCACACTGTCGCCTTTGAGGGGCCAGTTGTTCTCGGCAGCCAAGCCGCGGGCTGCATCCAAACCTTGCTTCTCGTAAGCAGCCACCAGATCATCCAAGAACGAATCCATCTTGGGGTGGCCTTTTGCGGTGTCCGGCCTGTTGGCGGCTGCCAGGGAGTAGGTGATTTTATCGGTGGAAGCGGATGCTATCTGACCGAGCGGCAGCACGAAAGCGATGGCGGAGATGCAGAATATCAAGAAGACAGAGCGGCAAATATGAGATAGAGCTTTTCGCCTCTGTGCCTTGGTGTTTGCGTTGTTGCCCATGGTAGTTCTCTTTCCTCGTCCGACTACGACTCGAAGTAAGCCTATTTCCCCAGCTTATCTTGTCTCTAGTATAGCGTGCACAGCTTAAATGTCCATAAATAAGGTCTTAAAAATCAGTTAAAAATGGGCTGGGCCTCGCGCTCCGAAAGAAAAGCCCCTGCCGACTTCGGCAGGGGCTTCAGGTGGAGACATTGCACTCAACGTCTCTATGACAATATAAAACAGGCAGCTATGTCGCTTTCGCGAAGCGGTATCCTACGCCATGTTCAGTGAGGATATAACGAGGGTCTTTGGGGTCTTTTTCGATCTTTTGGCGAAGATGCCATATGTAAATGCGCAAGTAATCTATGTCGTCAGTGTACTCCCAGCCCCATACGTCTTCCAGGAGTTGTTTGTAGGTGAGGACTCGTCCGGCCGAGCGGATCAACCTGAGCAATAGGTTGAATTCCGTTGGCGTCAGCTTGACCGGCTTGCCCGCGACAAGCACAAGCCGTGCTACTGGGTCAACAGCCAGGTAGTCATCCGAGAAACCAACCGCTCGCTCATCTGCCTTGCTTAACTCACTGCGCCGCAAACAAGCCCGCACCCGCGCGACCAACTCCGGCATCCGCACCGGCTTGACGACATAATCATCTGCGCCCAACTCCAGCCCTTGCACGACATCTGCTTCTTGCGCTTTGGCAGTGACCATGATGATGGGGACGTTCGAGAACTCGCGGATACGCTGGCAGACGGTCCAGCCGTCCATCTTGGGCATCATGATGTCCAGGATAACAAGATCAGGTTGATTGGCGTACGCCTGTTTCAAGCCTTCCTGGCCATCGTAAGCCGGGAATACCTCAAAGCCAGCCGCCTTAAGGCTGTACTCCATCAGCCTGACAATTCTTGGATCGTCATCAATCACCAGGATCTTTTGCGGAGACATCCTTGCACCTTCTGACAGATTCAAGCTTCAAGGATTTTACGAAAAACTTGGGGGCGACGCAAGTTGACATCCTCTCAGTCATTTCGGGACGCCTCATCTAAATCCAGGATGCGCACGTCATCCATATAAGCTTTCGTCTCATAACGTCTAACCTGGCCCAGTTTGTGTATGATCTCCCCCATGGCGGTGAGAGCTTCTTCTAGCTTATCGAGGTCATCCTGTAGCTTTTCCTTATCCAACTGGCCGGATAGGACACGCACATAAGCGCGGATAGCGAAGAGGAGCTGGTTCAGTTCGTGGGAGGCAGCACCGGCCAGTTCCACCACAGCGGCACGCTTTTCTTCAACGATGCGTTGGGCCTGTTCAGCTTGCACCTGCTCGCGAATGCGGCCGGCCCGCTCCAGGGTAGCATTTACGCGCAGAACCAGCTCCCTCATGCTAAAAGGTTTCACCAGATAGTCGTCTCCGCCAGCACCGAAGCCATCTTCTTTGTCCCTCAGCTTCCCTTTGGCTGTCACAAAGGTGATAAGTATCCCCGCCGTGCTCTCGTCCTGGCGTAAACGGCGGCATACCTCGAAACCGTCCACATCGGGCATCATGACATCCAAGAGGATCAGATCGGGCAGTTCCTTTTGGGCCAGTTCAATGGCCTTGTTGCCATCTTCGGCGGTCAAAACGATGTAGCCTTGACGTTCCAACATCTCTTTCATAAGCTGCAAGAGGCCGACATCATCGTCCACAGCCAGAATCTTGGCCGGCGGCATAAGTGATCATTTCCTCCCACTTCGATCTGGTTACTATCTTTGCACTTTCTCAACAAACGCCAGCCAAGCTGTCATTGCGAGAATGGCCAAGCCGCCGGGCGTCATGCGTGAGGACAGGAACTTGTCCCACTGTCACTGCGAGCGCAGTTTGCGAAGCAGTCTCAAGACGGGACTGAGATCGCTTCCCCTTCGCAAGCTCAGGGTCGCGATGACAGACCGTCAAGTTCCTGAGTAGGCCGGAGGCCGAAGCAATCTCCTCTCCGCGGCGACTGAGATTGCTTCGTCGCACACGACGCTCCTCGCAATGACATAGTGCAAAGATAGTGATCTGGTTAGGGCCTATCCAACCATACTGTAATGTAACTCTGAGTTTTGTCAAACGCCAACTTTAGGTGGTCTCCCCATCAAGTGTTGCCCACGTGTCTCGGCCAGTTTTCACCGCCAGAACCCCCTGTCAGCGAATTAGACAACGAATTAACGAATCAAACTACAGCAGGCGATTCGTTTCCGAATTCGTTGACAGGGCCTCTGCGTGCTCTGCGGTAAAACTGGGGGCGGCAACACTCAAAAGGGAGACCATCCAACTTTACCTGCGAGGGAGTCGAACTATAATAGAGTCATTCTTGGCCAAAGGAAAAGCAGATGCCCGAGGTTTCGGCGGTCGTCCTGGCTGGCGGGCAGAGCCGGCGGCTGGGGACAAACAAGGCATTCATCGAAATAGGGGGGCAAACTCTTATCGAGCGCGTGCTGCAGATCATATCTCCTCTGGCGGAAGATGTGATCGTCGTCACGAGTGAAGCGGAGCCGTTCTGCCATCTAGGCGTGCGTTTGACGGGTGATGTGTATCCGGGGAAAGCCTCCCTCGGCGGCATCTATTCCGGGCTATTGGCGGCCAAGCACCAGCAGGCTCTCGTCGTAGGCTGTGATATGCCGTTTCTGAATGGCGGGCTGCTCCGCTATATGATCTCCCTGGCTGGCGAGTACGAGATCATCATACCCAGCTATGACAGCTTCCTGGAGCCTCTTCACGCCATCTACCACAAACAATGCCTGGAGCCGATGCGCCTTCTCATCGAGGCCGACCGCTTGCGCATCTCCGAGGTGTTTTGCACAGGGCGGATTCGATACATCACAGCGGAGGAGATCGCTGCTTTTGATCCTGCGCACCTGTCTTTTTTCAACATCAACACGCCGGAGGATTTGCTGCGCGCTCGTGAGTGGGTGCAGTTCTTGCAGAAGGAGCAGAGCGTCAGCGAATTGCGGATGGTTATAGGATAGCCCTTCGAGAGAGTTACATCTGATGAGCGACATTCCTGAAAGGCCAGATTCCGATGGGGCTGCGAGCGCGGCCATGCCCTGGACGGTACAGCGGGTCACAGATGGGGGGAGTTTACCAGAGCAGATCAAAGTTGTTCTGGAGGAGCCCCTGATTATCGAGATAAACGGCCAGCAGGCTGCGGTGTTGATGCGCCTGCCAGGCTGGGAAAAAGAGCTGGCTGTGGGATTTTGCATCAGCGAAGGATTGATCGCCAGTCTGGAAGCGATTCAACTGGTTCACCATTGCGGACAGGGTCTACCTGCGCCCGTTGAAAAGGATGATGGAAGCGCCCTTGCCTCTCGCAACCGCGTGCAAATCCGCGTAACTGCGGAGGCTTACCGACGGTCGGAGAGCCTGGATGTCATCCGCCTGGTTCGCTCAGGCTGCGGGGCGGTGGGGGTGGAACTGGGCAACCTGGACCTGCCTGTCGTCGCCAGCCGCGTCCAGGTGAGCGCCAGGGTCATGCTGGGCTACAATGCCACGCTGCGGAAGCATCAGGAGCTTTTCCATGATGTCGGTGGGGTCCATGCCGCGGCGCTCTTTGATACCACCGGGCGGTTGGTCGCTGTCCAGGAGGACATTGGGCGTCATAATGCTGTAGACAAAGTTATCGGCTACTGTCTCTTGCGGCGCATACCGCTGGACGATAAGGCCATCCTCACGACAGGCCGCGCCAGCTACGAGATGGTGAGCAAAGCGGTGCGTATGGGCATCCCCATTATAGCCTCGGTCTCCGCGCCTACAGCCTTAGCTGTGCAACTTGCCGAAGCGTACCATTGCACCCTCGTGGGCTATTTGCGCGCCAACCGCTTTAGTATCTATACACACCCCTGGCGGGTGGTTGGCTAATAGAAGCCCGGCGTGTAAGGAGTGAAGGAGGGCGCTCGGCGAGCGCCCTCCTTTGATGCTAAAGTGGCTCTATGCGCACAGCGCAGATTTTGAGTTCGGGGATTTTGGCCACCGGGTCAAGGACTGGATTGGTGAGAATATTGGCCGTCGCCTCGGGAAAATGAAAGGTCATGAAGACTATGCCAGGAGGGGACTCTTCACCAATAGCGACCCGGACCTTGACTTTGCCGCGCCTTGACTTGACAATGACCCAGCTCCCATCCGACAGCTTGAGCCGCGTGGCATCCATGATGTTCATACGTACACGCTCCTCCGGCACCAAAGAATGCAATCCTTCCACGCGGTTAGTCATCGTGCCTGTGTGGTAATGCTGCAAGACACGCCCTGTGGTCAAAAGCAGAGGGTACTCCTCGTCAGGCATCTCGGCAGGTGGTATCCACTCCAGAGCACTGAAAAGGCCCAGGCCGCGAGAGAATTTACCCACATGCAAGATGGCGGTCCCTGGATGGTCGGCAGTAGGGCATGGCCATTGTAGTGCCACTTTGTCAATGCGCTCGTAGGAAATGCCGCCGTAGCTGGGCGTCAGTGCCGCAATCTCGGTCATGATCTCCGAGGGGTGAGCGTAATCCCAGGAAGCAAACTTGGCCTCGCGTGTGGCTTCTTGGCCGATTTCGCTTTGCATCCTTCTTGCCAGTTCGGCGATAATCTGCCAGTCGGGCTTTGCGCTGCCTACCGGGCTTATGGCCTGCCAGAGGCGCTGCACGCGCCGTTCAGTGTTGGTAAAAGTGCCCTCTTTCTCCGCGAAAGAGGCTGCAGGAAGCACCACATCTGCCAGTTGCGCTGTTTCGGTGAGAAAGATGTCCTGGACTACCAGGAAGTCCAGATTTTCCAAAGATTCCTTGACATGATTGACATCGGGATCGCTCACCATAGGGTTCTCGCCCATAATGTACATGGCCTTGAGCTGCCCTTGGTGAGCGGCGTTCATCATCTCCACAACGGTGAGGCCAGGTTGGGCGGGTAGATCGACAACGCCCCAGGCTTTCTCGAATTTCTCTCGGGCTGCCGCATCAGTGATGCGCTGATAGCCCGTGAACACGTTGGGTAGCGCTCCCATATCGCAAGCACCTTGCACATTGTTCTGGCCTCGCAAGGGATTGACCCCTCCCCCAGGGATCCCCATGTTACCCAGGAGCATTTGCAGATTGGCACATGAGAGCACATTCTGATGGCCAGAGATGTGTTGCGTGATGCCCATGGCATAGAGGAGAGAGGCTGGCTTATGGGCAGCCAACAAGCGCGCTGCGGTTCGAATATCCTGAGCCGGCACGCCGGTGATCTCCTCCGCGTATTCTGGCGTGTACCTGGCCACGGTGGTCTTGAGTTCCTCGAACCCTTCTGTGCGGTTGGCGACGAATTCTTTGTCCCACAGATCCTCGGCGATGATGATATGCATCAAGCCATTGAGCAGGGCAATATCTGTGCCCGGCTTCTGTTGCAAATGGAGTGTGGCGATGCTGGCCAGATCAAGTTCGCGCGGGTCGGCCAGGATCAGCTTGGCTCCGCGCCGAACCGCCTGACGAAGCTGTATGCCAATGACAGGGTGTTGCTCCGTCGTGTTGGAACCGATGATGAAATAGGCTTTTGCTTGCTCGACGATATCGGCGATAGAGTTTGTCATCGCCCCGGAACCGAACGCTGTGGCCAGACCGGTCACTGTGGGGCTGTGTCAGAGACGCGCACAATGGTCGACATTGTTGGTGCCAAGCGCCTGTCTGGCGAGTTTTTGGATCAGAAAATTCTCCTCGTTGGGGCATTTGGCTGACGCCAGGATGGCGATAGCATCGCCTCCTTTCTCTTTTTTGATCTCGGCTATTTTCGTGGCCACCAGGTGCAAGGCTTCATCCCAATCGCTTGCCACGAAAGCCCCTTCTTTCCTGATGAGAGGCTTGGTTAATCGCTCAGGATGATTGACAAATTCGTAGCCGAATCGCCCCTTCACGCAGGTGCGTCCGCGATTGACCGGGTTGTCATAATCGCCGCGCACGCCGATGATCCGGTTATCTCTTGTCTCCAGGATCAGGCCACACCCCACGCCACAATAGGGGCAGATCGTCTTCGTCTCGCCGGTCGGCAAGCCGTACTGCAAACTGGTTTTCGGATAGAGTGCACCGACCGGGCAGGCGGCCACGCACTGGCCACACAATTCGCAGTTTGAATCAGCCAGAGGGCGATCCATGACGGCGGCGATCTTGGTAGCAAAGCCTCGATAGGCGTAGTGGATGGCATCTCGCCCCTGGATCTCATCACAGACCCGCACGCACTTGCCGCAGAGAATACAATGCCCCAGGTCACGAACGAAGAAGGGATTAGAGTTGTCTATCGCGTAGGACCGTTTCTCTCCGCGAAACCGCATTTGACGCACGCCCACGTAAGCGGCTACCTTCTGCAATTCACAACGGTTGTTTTGCGGGCAGGTCAGACAATCTTCGGGGTGGTCGGAGAGGAGAAGTTCCACGGTATTGCGTCGTACTTTGTCAATGAGGGGAGATGATGTCCTGACTACCATGCCATCAGCGACGGGGGTTGAGCAGGAGGGCAGCATCGGTCTGCGATCCCCTTCAACCTCGACCAGGCAGAGACGGCAGGCTCCAAAAGGCTGGAGATTATCATCAGCGCAAAGCGTGGGGAGATAAACGCCCACCTGCTGAGCAGCTTGCAGGATAGTTGCGTCAGGCTTCACCGTCGCGGTTCGGCCATCTATAGTCAGCGTTACTTTATGATCCATATCAGCTCGCCTCCTCAATCCGTTTCCGTCCCGGCCGCGATCCATACTTATCAGTCAGAGCATTACCTCTCGTCATGACAAGATTACCGCTCTTCCAAATCACAGGCCAAACATCGGCGGGCTTCCAATATCGCCAACTCGTTAGCGAAGGCCGGCTCTACTTCCGCAAATCCTCCCGCCCGCTCGATCACTGGCAGCATGTCCACTTTCTGCCGGGGCCGCAGCCCATCCTCTTCTGTCAGCGCCAGCTTCTTCTCGCCTTCTGGTCGCCTCAGTAGCTCCGCTGGCGCTAGCAATGTTTCCCCATGCAGGTAACGATCTATCACCTGTGCCGCCTTGTTCCCAGTGGCCACCGCCTCCACAATGCTCGCCGGCCCAAGCAGTGCATCGCCGCCAGCAAACACGCCGGGTTCGCCAGTCATAAAGCTGCGCGGGTCGGCAGCGATCGTGCCCTGGCGCGTGACCTCCACGTTGCAAGTCGCGTCCAGGAATGAGGAATCGGTCGTTTGTCCGATAGCAGGGACAACCATGTCCACCTCCAGCAGGGTTTGGGCCGCCTCAATGAGGAAAGGTCGCTTCCGGCCGCTACTATCGAACACTGGCCGTTTCACCCCTCCCTTGAATTCCTGTTCCAGTGTCATGCGCTGACAGCGGAGGGCACTCACCTGCCCATTCTGGCCCAGGATCTCTACAGGCGTGAGCAGGAAATGCATCCTCGCTCCTTCCTCTTCTGTCTGTTCGATCTCTTCTACATAAGCGGGCATGTCCTCCCGGCGGCGGCGGTAAACGAGATGCACTTCTGACGCACCCAGGCGAATGGCCGAACGCGCCACGTCTATCGCCACATTGCCTCCGCCGATTACAGCTATTCGCTCTCCCTTCACGTAGCTTATGTCCTCTCCCAGGTTCATGGCTCGCAGGAAATCCACCCCGTGGATGACACCTTCTAGATTCTCGCCTGGAATGTCCAGCCGCAAGCTCTTGTGCGCGCCCACTGCCAAGTAGATAGCATCGTGAGCCTCCCGCAATTCCGCCATCGTGACATCCGTTCCCACACGAGTATTGGTTTTCACCTTTATGTTGCCTGCCCTCAGGACGGCATTGATCTCCATGTTGAGAACGTCTCGTGGCAGCCGGTAGTCCGGTATGCCAACTGCCATCATCCCCCCCAGCACCGGCAGAGCCTCGAACAGTGTCACCTGGTAACCAAGCAAGCCCAGACGCAGAGCGGCTGTCAGGCCCGCTGGGCCGCCGCCAACAATAGCGACCTTTTTATCCTTCGCTGGCGCCTGCTCCGGCCACCAACTCGTATCCGCCACCTCATCTGCCATGTAGCGTTTTAGTTGCCGAATGGCCACTGGCTCGTCCATCTCCCCACGGCGGCATTGTCGCTCGCAGAAATGAGGACAGACCCGCCCACAGACCGAGACAAAGGGATTGGCCTCTCTATGGACTGCCACTGCCTCTTCCAGCTTTCCTTCCAAGATGCGGCGAATATACACTGGCACGTTCACCTCCGCCGGGCATGTACTCCGGCACGGCGCCGGTACCAGTGCCTCACAGACTCCCGCCGGGCATCGCTTGTCTATGATGTGAGCTTCGTACTCATGGTGGAAGTATCGGATGGTAGTGAGAACAGGGTTGGGCGCGGTCTGCCCAAGCCCACATAGCGAGCCAAGCTTGACCGTCTCAGCCAGTTCGAGGAGAAGCTCCAAATCCCCTTCCTGGCCCTGACCTTGGGAGATGCGTTCCAGGATCTCCAACATGCGCTTGATTCCGACGCGGCAGGGAACACATTTCCCACAGGATTCGCTCTGCGTGAAGCTCAAAAAGAATCGAGCAATGTCCACCATGCAGTTGGCCTCATCCATGACCACCATGCCGCCGGAACCCATGATGGACCCGGCCTCGGTCAGGCTCTCGTAGTCCACCGGGAGGTTCAACTGAGATACAGGCAGACAGCCTCCAGAGGGCCCACCCGTTTGAACGGCTTTGAACTGGCGGTCCCTTGATATTCCACCCCCGATGTCGAAGATGATCTCCCCCAAAGGAATCCCTAAGGGCACCTCAACAAGGCCTGGGGTGGCTATCTTGCCCGTTAGGGCGAAAGTCTTCGTTCCCTTGCTTTTCTCGCTGCCGAACTGACTGTACCAGTTGGCGCCGCGGAGGATGATGAGAGGCACATTTGCCCAGGTTTCCACATTGTTGATGTTGGTTGGCTTGCCCCAAAGGCCGCTTTGGGCTGGAAATGGAGGACGGGGTCGCGGCATACCGCGACGGCCTTCGATAGAGGCCATCAAAGCGGTCTCTTCACCGCAGACAAAAGCTCCAGCGCCCTCTTTTAGGGTGATATCGAAGGAGAAGCCACTACCCAAAATGCTCTCTCCCAGTAAACCTCGCTCCCGTGCCTGGGCGATAGCGATGTGCAGACGGTGAATGGCTAGGGGATATTCGGCTCGGCAATATATGAAACCGGATATGGCCCCGATAGCATAAGCACCTATGATCATGCCCTCGATGACCGCGTGAGGATCCCCTTCCAGCAAGCTCCGGTTCATGAAAGCACCAGGATCCCCTTCATCTGCATTGCCAATGATATACTTAACATCGCCTGGTGAACGCTGGCAGAAGCTCCACTTCAAGCCCGTCGGGAATCCTGCACCGCCGCGGCCTCGCAATCTGGATTGCTTGATAATGTCTATGACCTGATCAGGCGTCATCTCTGTTAGCACTTTGCCCAGAGCAGCATAACCGTCGCGAGCAATGTATTCATCTATGCTCTCTGGATCAATGAAGCCGCAATTGCGAAGTATCCATCGCACCTGTTTGCCGTAGAAGGGAAGTTCCTGATAGTAAGGAATGGCTCTGGCGGTCAGGGGATCTCGGTGAGCCTGGCCGATGCCCGGCAATTGCCCAACCACCCATTCACTTACGACGCTCCCTCTTATCAAGTGCTCTTCAATGAGCCTGGCCACCTTATCCGCCGTAATGTGACCGTAGGTAATGCGCAGTTTCCCAGGCTCCACAATGTCTACTAGAGGTTCTTGGGTGCACATGCCGATACAACCCACTCCGGTCACGTTGGCGTTTAGCTTGTGCTTCGCCAGTTCGCTCAAGATGGCGCTCAAGCTCTCATCGGCACCTGCTGCAATACCACATGTGCCCATGCCCACGATGATCTGTGCGTTGGTCTTCTCTCGCGCCTTGAGGGCTTGTTGTGTCTGTTCTCGAACCTGCCGTAGGTCTTCTAAAGACGCTATCCTTGGCATCCTGCTCCCCCTATCTGGCAAGTTGGGCGTGCAGTCTCCCATAGTGGGTTGTCTCCGCTCAAGTTCCCAAATCGCCAATCAGCTTGAGCATCTTGTCGGGTGTCAAACGGGCAACAACTTTGCCATCTATAACGGTTGTGGGTGCCAGGGCGCAAGAGCCAAGGCAATAGACCACTTCATATGTAACCCCCAAGTCAGGCGTAGTCTCACCGGCCTTTATTCCCAGCTTGTTCTGCACCGCGGCAATGATCTTTCTCGCGCCTCGCACGTGGCAGGCGGTGCCGGCGCATTGCTGAATGATATGACGGCCTCGCGGTTGGAGATGGAATTGCGAATAGAACGTCAGAACTCCGAAAACCTCACTGGCTGAAATACCCAACCGCTCGCTGATGCCAAAAACCGCCTCTTCCGATATGTATCCTAGCTCCTCCTGAACCCGCTGCAGCAGGGGAATAAGGCTCTCCTGCCCCCCCTTGTATTCAGCCAGGATCTTTTGTAGTCTCTCATCCAAGATGCCACCTCCTTTTACACGGAAGCGAGTTCCCTGACGTGTGCCAGAGCATCATCAGCAAGCTCTCGCGTCCGCGCAGATAATTCTGATCCAAAATCGAATTCATACCCCCGAATGGAGACAAGGATAGAACGCGGCAATCGCTTATAGAGATCCCCGGCTAGAGCCATGAGAGTTCCTGGCTTCATGTGGTGCGAGACCAGCGATGGGCGGTAGATAGGCTCTACCACCTCTACCTGAATCTCTTCAGCATACGCGCCGGTATGGGCATCAACGAAGATGACCATATCGTACCGGGAAATAGTTTCGGCAAGTTCCGGCACGAGTTGATGCACCCAGATAGCGTTAACAGCCTCTTGTGGTTCGTCCAGGCCATCGCTGTCTTCGGCAAGGGAATCTCTGCCCAGTTGCCGGTTAAGCTTGTTGACGACATGATAACCGGCCCCATCATCCTGCCGACTAGGATTGCCATAGCCAATGACAAGGGCTTTCTCGCCAGGTTTTCTTGGCTCTATTGACATTTCATCTTCAAGAAGTTTGTGCGTGCGAAACTATCCACTTGTTTCGCACGCACGATCTAGCAACCTTAATCGCCTTCCGTTTGAGGATGAGCGAAGGCCGATTCAACTTCTCTCCATGCGATCCAGGAGGTCACCATCGGCAGAGCGTAGCTCCAACACCAGGGGCATCTCTCCCCAGGCATGGGTGGAGCAAGAGAGGCAGGGATCGTAGCAGCGAATGGCGGCCTCAACGCGGTTGAGCATCCCTTCGGTGAGTTTTTTACCATTCACAAAGGCCTTTGCGACCAGATTCACCGCCTTGTTCATCGCCCAGTTGTTATGTCCCGTGGAGACGATGAGGTTGACTTTGGTCAGCAAGCCGCGCTCATCCGTCTTGTAGTGATGGATAAGCACGCCGCGAGGAGCCTCGATGCAGCCTATACCCTCTCCCGTCAAGCCTTTGGACGGGGTTACGATGTCGGTGCTGAGGATGTCTGGATCATCCAGGATCTGCTTGACGCGCTCAACAGCGTAAAGATCCTCGATGAGCCGCGCGTAATGGAAGTAGAGGCTCTGCTCCACCGGCCCCCTTGATAAGGCTTTGAACTTTTTGAACTCTTCATTGGCCAGGGGCGTGTCAATCTTATCGGCGACGTTCAACCGCGCAAGAGGGGCGACACGGTAGGTCCCTTCAGGCCACCCCATCTTCTTATAGAAGGGAAATTTCAAGTAAGACCAATCTTCTACATGCTCACCGATATGTTCCAGGTAGTCACAGGGAGGGAATTTGGCCAACTGTCTCCCATCTTTGTCAATCAGCCGAAGTTGGCCATTATAAAGCTCCAAGCCGTTGCCTTCGTGGACCAGGCCCATGTAGCTTGACCTGAAGTTCGCAAAAGCCTCAACGAGGTCGCGGTTCTGGTCAAGCCAGTCCTTAGCGATGGCAATGCCCTCTTGAATATAACCGATCATCCTATCGGCGTTGGTCAGAATAGTGTCTCGGTCTTTCGCTGAAAGGGCATGATTCACACCACCAGGCACAGCAAACCGAGGATGCACTTTCTTCTCACCCAGAAGACGGATGATCTCCTGGCCATACTTTCGCAACTCGACGGCTTTTAAGGCCAAAGCGGGGTTGGCTTGAACGATACCAGCCACGTTGCGAATCGCCGGATCAGCGTCGAAGCCCAGGAGCAAGTCGGGGCCAGCCAGGTGGAAAAAGTGCATCGAATGGGACTGGATCATCTGGCCCATGTGCATCAGTTCCCGCAGCAATGAAGCTGTTCTGGGAGGTTTCACCCCAGCAACAGCATCGCAGGCTTTCACTGAAGCCAAATGATGGCTCACGGGGCAGATGCCGCAGATGCGCGGCGTGATCATCGGCATTTCATAGAACGGACGCCCCTCTGAAAACTTCTCAAAGCCGCGAAACTGGTTGACATTCAGGTGGGTGTCCGTCACACGCCCGTCATCACCCAGGAATATTGTTACATTCGCGTGTCCTTCAATGCGTGTTACAGGCGAAATAGTTATCTTCTGTGCCACAGAAATACCTCCTCAAGGTCCCCGATCAGCCGACTCACAAGTCAGCGGTCAATCGTATTTCAAGTTTTCTCCACTCAGAGCGGGAATCCGCCCCGCTAGCAACTCGGTCAGAGCGAACCAGATCGCATCCGCATCAGGCGGACAACCAGGCAATTGGATGTCCACCTTGACCACTTCGCAGACTGCTTTCACCCGATCCAGAAGGGTCGCGATCTCCGGTGAGCGGGGGATTTTTCCATCCACGGTGCTCTCTGTCTCCAGGTAGCCGCGTCGGAGCACGTCTTCCGTTTTGAAATAGTTGCGCATAGTACAGATCCCGCCAAAGGTGGCACAATCTCCCATAGCGATCAGGATTTTGCACCGTTTCCGCATCATTTTCGCGATCTCTTCCTGATCCGTGTTGCTGACGGAACCTGTGAGAATGCCCACATCTACGCCTTCCTTTGGCGGATGCTTGAGGTCTGTAATAGGACTGGATGTGATTTGCACCTTTTCGAGTAGGGGCACGATCCGTTCATCTATATCTAACAGAGACATCTCACACCCAGCACAAGCATCCAGCCAATCAGCGGCCAATGTGACCTTCGCCATCCATCCACCTCCTCTATATTCTCGGCCCTTTCTCAGTGCCGAAACTATCTTGCCTTATTATACACCGTTCGTAGCCCAAAACAGGGCAAATCGAATCCTGATTACCCCAATTCTGCCGCTGCCAAGCCGACAGGTATTCATCAAAGTCGCTCAGCCAATGCTTGGAGGATAGCTTCGTCCTCCATGATCCCTTCGCAGGCTTGCAGAACCTTGACCATCTTTTGGACGCGCCCCGTTGTACTCGTGAGGCTTCCCTCTTTCTCTGCCCAGATGGTAGCCGGGAGAATGACATCCGCGATATCGGAAAGAGGGGACGGATAGGCCGCCTGCACCGCGACAAAATCCACCTTTTTCAGGGCCTCCAAAAGCCCAGCCGAGATTGCCGCTCCATCATCAGAGGCCCAGACCAGGGCCGCCTGGATCGCACCTGCGTTCGCTGAGCCGAAACCAAGATCATACGCGCCACGGGCGTTTGTGCCCGGTATCAACTTGACGAAAGCAGCTTTGCCGGCAAGCTTACCGAGCGCTTTGAGGGTCTTTTCCTGAGCGCGGGAACCGTAGAGCACTACCGCTTTTTGCGCACGCTCACCCAACTCCACCGCCTTCTCTGTTTCCTCAGG
>Ga0129297_10000632_pt1 | contig 17084 bp, 11 predicted proteins | sample I18A1metaG_FD_94708 | JGI IMG/M metagenome (GOLD analysis project Ga0129297, IMG submission 94708) | Lake sediment bacterial and archeal communities from Gulf of Boni, Indonesia to study Microbial Dark Matter (Phase II) - ​I18A1 metaG | ecosystem: Environmental > Aquatic > Freshwater > Lake >... | reverse complement strand
GAAGATCTCTAAGACTGAACTCGGCGGAGAGGAGCTTGAGAGACTGCTGCAGGAACTTAAGATGACGCTTGCCGAAAACGATGTCGCGTACTCGGTGGCGGAACGCATCTGCGACGCAATAAAGCAGCGAGCCGCGGGTGTCCAGGTTTCGCGGCTTAGTGACCGCCGCAAACCAATTGAAGCGATCATTCGGGAAGTTCTGCTTGATGTCTTGAAAGAGAGCGGTGATGCCAGCTTCTTCGACAGGATCAACATGAAGAAGAGTGCACACGAGCCCGCCGTCATAGTCTTTGTCGGGATAAACGGAACAGGCAAGACCACGACCATCGCGAAGATAGCATATCTTCTCAAAGAGCGCGGCTACACCATCGTAATCGCTTGTGCGGACACGTACCGGACTGGCTCTATTGAACAGCTCGAAGAACACGCCAGCCGGATTGGTGTCAAGACCATTAAACATGCATACGGAGCTGACGCGGCAGCTGTGGCCTTTGACTCGATCAGTCACGCCCGCGCCAACGCGATAAATGTCGTTCTCATCGATACTGCGGGAAGAATGCAGACGAAACGAAATCTGCTTGAAGAGATGAAGAAGATCGTTCGGGTCGCATCTCCCGACTTTGTAATGCTCGTGGTCGACTCCCTGACGGGGAATGACGCTGTTGAGCAAGGAAGATCGTTCAGTCAATCAGTCAGAATAGACGGCATCACGCTCACAAAACTTGACGCAGATGCAAGAGGCGGAAGCGCGATCTCCCTTGCGGCTGAGATTGGCAAACCGGTAATCTTTGCCGGAACCGGTCAGGCCTACGAAGATCTAATCTCCTTCGACCCGAAGACTATGGTGGATAGAATCGTCGGTTGACCTGAGACCTTCTGAGACTCCGGACGTAGCGCTCAATGGCTGTTCTAGTGGTTGCGTCAAAGAGCGACCCAGCTGCTCTCAATATAGCGTCATCGCTCTCCCGTGAGTATGGTTTCGACAGGTCGGCCGAGTACCCCGATCTCCGAATCACTCGAAAAGACGATGTTCTGCTCGTTCGGCTAGACGAGAAGTCAATCCACGCTGAGTCGGTGGACTCGCTCGCAAGAACGTCTGCTATCATCTTTGCGTCAAGGCACACCAGCGAAAAGGGTGAACCATGCCTAACGGTCCATTGCACCGGCAACGTTCTCAACGAGGCGCCCTACGGGGGACGGCCGAGAAGCCTGGCGCTGGCTGATCCTACCCGAGTCAGGTCGGCGCTGCTATCACTGTTTGAGAGCCAAAAAGAACTCGGGCTTCCGTATCTTGTTTCGCTTGAGGCCACTCACCACGGGCCCACTGAACTTCGAGCGCCCTGCATGTTTGTGGAGATAGGCAGTTCTAGAAAGCAATGGGATGATCCAGTAGCGGCAAAAGCTATTGCCCGAGCGATCTGGGCGGCCGCCACACGACCGTCCGACGGCATCTGCGCAGTCGGTTTCGGTGGAGGGCACTACTCCTGGAAACACACCGAGGCCGTCGTGAAAGACCAATTCGCACTTGGGCACATACTCTCCAAGTACTTCTTCCAGAATTTCGACCCCGCTATCGTCGAGCTCGCCTTTCGCAAGACTATGGGCGACTGCTCTCATGCGGTTCTGGACAAGAAGGGAATACGAGGAGGTGAGCGGGGCACCTTAGTCGAATTGCTCGCCAAGTCAGGCCGGAATGTGGTCCTCATATGAACGCGGATTCGTCATGAAGGTCGACTCCCACGACTTCAGCCACGTAATTGATGTGAGCCGAGCAGTCGTCGATCATCGTATCCTCATGCCGGCGTGGCGCAAGAAGGTTGATTCAGCTATGATTCCTATTACACTCCTTTCTGGGCGAGTCCTATCTGGTCATCCGTCCTCGATCGCTGATACGTCAAAGGACCGAAGTCACGAGCAGAGGAATGCGTAATAGCGATGGGGTCGCTCGACATCCCTGTGATATCGAGGGATGTCTGGCTGCCGCAATGAGATGCATCGATCAGATGCCAAGCCTATTCATCTTCCTGACAAGTTCCATGCCAAACTCGCTTAGGCCCGCATCGATTCTGTGAAGACATCCATCGCCTTTGAGACTTCGAGCGCCTTGTACGCCTATCCATGAATGCCTTCTTTCGACCGTTCGAGTCAGACGCAGTTCTGGGAAATTCAGTCCGAATCTTCCGCAACAGAGCGTTATCGAAGATCACATCTTCCTCAGTCGATCATCGGTTCTGCGTTTGTGTTTTTCTCCCAGCGAAGTCATACTTGCCAGGGCAAGGGGATGGAACTCTAGATCTTTGACAGCGCCCTAAAGTGTTCGTGCGGATGTAGCTTTCTGTGTTAAGCCAGCTTCTACCGCCGTGATTTCCTGGCCGGAATACTTTCAACCTCAGATATTCAGCTGCCGTGGGCAGCGGTGTGACAAGGCTTATAGGCGTAGGCCTTCCCAAAGCTAGAATCTAAATTTCAGGTGTTGATTGTATGCAAAGAAACACTCAAATCGCGATAGCTGCAGTGATCATCGTAATAGTCATAGCTGGAGCAGCTTGGTATGCTCTGACTCCCGCACCTCCAGCCCCGCCTGTGACCACAACCGCACTTCCTCCTCCAACGACGACTGTAGCCCCCCCACCAACCACAACCGCGGTCGCAGGGCCCACACTTCTGAGTATCTCGTTCGCGAATGTGCCTAACCTAGATCCTGCGGCGGGCTCAGACGAAGCGAGCTCTGCCGCCTTCGTCAACCTCTATGACACCCTAGTCTATCCAACTGCTACAGGTGATGTAAAACCCAACGTGGCAACTAGCTGGACTGTCAGCTCCGACGGGCTCACTTGGACTTTCAAACTTAGGAGCGGAGTGAAGTTTCATGACGGGACCCCGCTAAGAGCCAGCGACGTGGTCTTCTCGCTGAACAGGATGCTCGCGATAGGTCAAGGCTACTCATACCTCTTCACTCCATACGTGAGCAAGGTTTCTGCGCCCGAGGACCAGACCGTCGTGATCAATCTGAAGAAACAGGTTGGTCCATTCATCGGATTCACGGTGAGGATCTACATTCTCAACGAGCAGCTAGTGACCTCCCACTTCAAGACGCCCGGGCCCTACGGCGACAAAGGCGACTACGGAACCGACTGGCTCCTGACCAATGACGCTGGTTCGGGACCTTACAAGATCAAAGAAGTGAAACTCGAGGCGTACATGCTGATGGAGAGGTTCAAGGATTACTGGGGTGAGTTCGGCAAGAACGCACCCGATCAGGTGAAATTCCTCGGCACCACGGAGCCAGCCACAATCAAGACGATGCTCAGCAACGGGCAGTTAGACATAACGGACCAGTGGCAACCGACAGAGAACCTCGAGGCGATGTCAAAGATCAAGGGAGTGACATTGACCGTCATTCCCACGACCGGGGAGTTCTACCTCATGATGAATACAAAGAAGCCCCCAACCGACGACGTCCACTTCAGAGCGGCGCTAACATACGCTTTCGATTATGACACCGTCGTGAAGAGCATTATCCCTGGAAGCACTGCGTCTGCGGGCCCTGTACCGTCTGCGCTTCCGGGCCATGATCCCAACGCACCCAAGTACCACCAGGACTTGGCAAAGGCGATGGAGCATCTCAAGGAGTCTAAGTACTACGGCAAATTGGACAAGTACCCCGTCGTTTACCACTGGATAGCCGAAGTCCCCGACGAAGAGAAGGTGGCGCTCTTGTTCGCTGACAACGTGAAGGAGCTCGGAATAAAGGTCGAGGTCGTCAAGGTTCCATGGTTGAGAGTCGTTGACGAGATGGGCAAGCAACAAACCTCTCCCAATGTTGTCTCGATATTTGTCTATAGCTCGTACGCTGAGGCCGGCTCCATGCTACAGCAAAGATACCACTCGAAGTCGACCGGTACATGGGAGCAGAACGAATGGCTGCAGAACTCGACCATCGATAGTATGATAGACGACGCCGTCGAAACGGTGGATAAGAACGAGCGTTTTGACAAGTACATCAAAGTGCAGGAGGCCCTCATTAGCATGTACCCCAGCATATTCACGTACGACCAGGTTGAGAGAAGAGCCTACTACGCAGAGTACGTGGACTGGTTCGCCGCGAAGGGCCAGTGGGTGCCGGTTTTGGGCTACAACTTCGACTTCCGGTACATCGGCTTCGATGGGGCCAAGAAGGCTGCAATGTTCGGCGGCTGATCGGAGGATCGGTCCTCAGCCTAGAAGGACAGGCATCACCGGAAACTTCAAAATCTGTTCGGGATCAGGGGTCGGTCGGCAGATCGCCCCTACACCCCCTTTTTATTCGAGTCCTCACATGTGAGGAGGACCCAAAATGAGAATGAGTACATTCATCCTCAAGAGGCTCTCCTATACTGTATTCGTTCTTTTCGGTCTCTCCATACTGATATTTGTCATCGCAAGGGTGCTGCCCGGTGATCCTGCTAGGCTGGCATTGGGTCCGAGGGCGGCGGACTGGGCCGTGGAGAACCTTAGGCAGCAACTGCACTTGAACGAGCCACTATATGTCCAGTACTTCTACTGGGTTAGAGACGCGGTCAGCGGCAGCTTGGGTCAATCTCTTGTAACGAGGAGAGACGTGATGGTGGACGTGCAGGAGTTCCTACCTGCCACGCTGGAACTGATAATGCTTGCAGCATTGTTAGATGTAGCCTTAGCTATACCCATCGGGATGATCGCAGGAAGAAGAGCAAATTCCTGGTTTGATAACATTGTAAGGGTGTTATCGTATATCGGTGTTGCAGTACCGGCCTTCGTCGTCGCAATTATCTTCCTTCTCGTTTTTGGACTAATGCTCAACATAGCCCCCAGCATCGGCAGGATCAGCCCGAGCATCGTAGCCCCTCCTACGGTGACGGGTTTTGTCACGATCGATTCCCTGATATCCGGAAACATAGCCGCCTTCCTCGATGCAGTAGTTCACCTTATTCTTCCAGCCCTCGCCTTGGCACTCGGACCTATAGCGCAAGAGGCTAGGATTACTAGGTCCAGTGTGGTTGAGAACCTCAACAAGGACTACATTCTATCAACTGTTTCACACGGCGTTCCAGAGAGGTTGTTGACCCTCAAATACCTCTTGAGGCCCTCATTGATCCCCACTGTCTCAGTAATGGGGCTAGACATAGCTTCCTTGATAGCGAACGCCTTCCTTGTGGAGTTGATCTTCAACTGGCCTGGCGTTTCCCGTTACGGAATCACCGCGATGTTGAGAAAGGATCTCAACGCCATAGTCGCGGTTGTGATGATAGCGGGCGTCATGTTCGCTATTGCAAATATCGTAGTCGACTTGATTGTTGCCTACCTCGATCCAAGGATAAGGATGGTTGAAAGGGCCGCATAGGTGAGGCGGGCATGAAGCGTACTATGTCTCGCGCACGCTTCGATTACAGGAGGAGTTGGCACAAGTTCTCGAAGAACTTCCTGTCCGTGGTTGGGCTCGGGGTGGTGCTACTCGTTGCGCTTGTAGCGATCTTCGCCCCGTACCTAGCGCCGTATCCCGGGCATGCAGAGTTCTACGTAGACTATCCGGAAGCACGTGAATCTCCAAACTGGGCGCACATATTCGGGACAGACCAGTTCGGCAGGGATATACTCAGCAGAGTAATCTTCGGTTTCAGGTATTCACTCATGATGGCCGTTGTGGTATTGTCCTTGGTTGTCCTGCCGGGAGTGGTGCTGGGTCTGGTCGCTGGCTATTACCGGGGCGGAAAAGTCGATATGGTAATAATGAGGACGGCTGACATTTTTTTGGCTGTTCCGCCTCTGGTGCTAGCTCTTTCAATAACTTCTGTCCTGACCCCCAGCGTATTCAACGCGATGATGGCGGTCTCGCTCATGTGGTGGCCTTGGTACACGCGGCTGGTTTATAGCATCTCATCCTCGCTAAGGAACGAAGCCTTCGTTCAGGCTGCAGAAATAGCCGGAGCGAGTCCTTTCCACATCATTTTCAGAGAGATTCTGCCTAACTGTTTAGGTCCGATCTTGACGAAGATGACTCTGGACGCCGGCTGGGTGATCTTGATAGGCGCCAGCCTAAGCTTCGTCGGCCTCGGCGCGCAGCCCCCTACTCCTGACTTGGGAACGATGGTGTCCGATGGAGCAAAGTTCCTGCCTGAGCAGTGGTGGATCTCTATCTTCCCGGCAATGACCATAGTCCTAGTCATACTTGGCTTCAATCTCTTGGGCGACGGCGTGAGAGATATGTTCGCAGCGGAGGCGGTCTAATGACGGAGCAACTGTTAGAGGTCAAGGACCTTCATGTCAACTACAAAGTCTACGAAGGATTGTTGAAGGTCCTCAACGGCGTTTTCCTCCGGGTGAGCGAAAAAGAGAAGGTCGGAATAATAGGGGAATCTGGCTGCGGCAAGACCACCACCATGAAGGCCATAATGAGAATCCTGGCGGCCAACGCCATAGTTGCTGGCGGCACGATAGCGTACAAAGGTCAGGACATTTTGCAGCTTGAAAGGCAGGAACTGATGAGGCTGCGGAGGACAAGCATGTCCATGATATTCCAAGATCCGACCGCCGCCCTCAACCCTGTCTTCAAGGTAGGGGAACAGCTGGAAGACATAGTGCGCTACTCCGAATCGACGACCAATGCACCCACGAAACGAGAGGTGAGAATTAGGGCAGTGGAGCTCCTGAAGAGCGCTGCCCTTCCGGAGCCCGAGAGGATCCTAGATAGTTACCCATTTCAGTTGAGTGGAGGCATGAGACAGCGAGTTTGCATAGCTATGTCCTTGGCTTCTGCTAAAGACCTCTTGATCGCCGACGAGCCAGGCACGTCTCTGGATGTTACGATAGAGGATCAGATAATGCGGTTGCTGAAAGAGATCGTCGAGGAGAGAGGGCTTTCGGTTATCCTGATAAGCCATTCGGTGGGGGCCGTCAAAGGTTTCGTAACCAAACTGTATGTAATGTACGCTGGCACAATGGTGGAGGAGGCCCCCGCCGAGGAGCTTTTCTCGAATCCAGTCCACCCATACACGCAGAGTCTCTTGAAAGCTGTGCCGAAGCTTACAGGCGGAGGCGTCCCGGAGGGCATCGCGGGGAGAATTCCGAGCTACCTGAGCGTGACCGACGGGTGTAGGTTCGCTTCGAGGTGCAGGTTTGTGAAGGAACACTGTCATACCACTGCGCCGCCAGCTTTCGACATCGGTAACAACCATAGAGTCGCATGCTTCGCATACGGTGGCAGTTGATGCCTGTAGAAGAAATTCTCACCGTGAAAGGGCTCAGCAAGTACTTCAAGACAACACGCGGAGTGGTCAAAGCTGTTGAGGATGTATCGTTTTCCGTGATGAAGAATGAGACCTTCGGCTTGGTGGGCGAATCTGGGTCCGGGAAGAGCACTGTTGGTCACGTCATTATGGGGATCTACGGGCCGACGGCGGGAAGCATCACATTCATGGGAAAAGACATATCCATGGGCGTCGGCAGACGGCCAAAGGAACTCAAGAAACAACTCCAGATAGTCTTCCAAGACCCCGCCTCCTCCCTTAACCCTAGGAGGACCATAATGCAGATCTTGGAACTCCCTCTCAGAGTCCACCACCTCGCGCCAGACGGAAACTACCGCGAAAAAGTTTTCGAAATCATGAACCTCATCGAGCTACCCCGAGAATTTGCGGAGCGATACCCAGGCGAGCAAGGTGGAGGGGAGAAACAAGCCGTGGCCATCGGCAGAGCCTTGGCCACTGGACCAACCTTCATCGTCTTGGACGAGCCTACCTCAGCGTTGGACGTCTCGATCCAGGCAAAGATCATCAACATGCTCATGAAGTTCCAGAAGGACTTCAACCTCTCATATCTGTTCATTACTCATAATCTCAGTCTGATGCGCAACGTCGCCCAAAGGGTGGCGATCATGTACCTAGGCAAAATTGTGGAGCTGGCTGATACTCCTGAATTCTTCAGCAACCCGCTACATCCCTACACTAAGATGCTGCTGTCAGCGGTGCCGGTTATTACGCCGGAGGAAGAGGCACTGAAGCCGGAGAAAGTTAGGAGCACGGGAGAAATCTCCGGAGCTCTCAATATTCCGCCAGGCTGCAGCTTTCACCCACGATGCCCCTTCGTGATGGACACATGCAGCAAGGTAGTGCCTTCTATGGTCGAATACAGGAAGGGGCATTACGTTGCGTGTTACCTCTACCCATCAGCCTTAAATGCCGAGTAACCCACGACGAAAGAATTTGCAGCTGGAACCTTAAGCATGCCAATGAAAATTATGTTCATAAATCCGGTCGGGACCGACGCGTACGACCAGCATATGCTGTCGATCATAGAAAGCGTCCGAAGGAAGGATATACAGCCGTCGGTCGTTCACCTGCCCAAAGGCCCGAATCACCTCGAATACCACTACTACGAGCACTTGATCGCTCAGGACATGCTGAACGAGATAAGAAGAGCAGAGGCTGAGAAGTTCCACGCCGTCGTGATAGGTTGCTTCTATGACCCCGGTTTGAGAGAGGCCAGAGAGATAGTAAGCATACCAATCATAGGGCCAGCTGAATCCACAATGCTCGTAGCCTGCAGTCTCGGACACAAATTCTCTATCCTAGTTGGCAGGAGGAAGTGGATACCAAAGATGGAGGACAACGCAAGGATGTACGGTCTGCGGGAGAGGCTGGCCTCCATCAGGCCCCTTGAGATACGCGTGGTCGAAATGGCGGCGGAGCAGGAAAGAATGAAGACGGCAGCGTTAAGGGAGGCACGGGCAGCCGTCCAGCAGGACGGGGCCGAGGTGATCGTGATGGGCTGCACGATGGAATCAGGTTTCGCTGAAGAGACCAGCCGAGCGCTCGGAGTTCCGATACTCGACCCGGTCATCACTTCATGGAAGTTCGCAGAGATGCAGGCGGACATGTATTCCTCTCTGGGAGTGTCTCACAGCAAAGTCTACGGCTACGAGAAGCCTCCGAAAGAAGAGGGCTGGCTGTAAGGCGCACATTACTCCTCGACGAGAGCCCAGAAGACCACACACGGCTCGTCGTTTGGATTCTCTACGAAATGCTTGGTACCTCGTGGATTGTACAGGACATCTCCCGTCTCCAACGCCACGACTTCGCCGTCGGCGTGAAATGTGCAGTCCCCCAAGATAACGTAGGAGAGCTCGGAACAACGATCGTGCAAGCTGTAAGATTCTGCTGGAAACCTTTGGCGTGGCGAGATGGTGGCCGTCCCGAATTGAACTCGAGGAACATCCCCGTCTTTTACAAAGTACTCTACGGAACCCTTCGGCAAATTCGCTTTCTTGAAGTGTAGAAGCTTCATAGCTCGATCCCTCACTGAATGATCAACCACGATACTCGGGCTCGTATATTCGAATTATGCCTCCGGGTGTTCTCATCAGAGTAGCCATTGTTCTACCAGTTCCGACTCAATGTAGATAGTCCTCTCGAATAAGGTATAGTTCTTAGAGCCAATGACGAACAGCGAATTCTCTGGATTCCAGCGCTTGGTCTCAAAGATTCAGCGGCAAAGCTTTTCTATTGAAGAGACTTCCATCCCACCATTTCACGGATCAAAGAGGAGAGCTAAGCTTCTTGTTCACGCGCGTCGCAGTAGACATAGGTGGGACGTTTACCGACCTGGTAGGGTTAGATCCCGATAGTGGCGAGATGCTGCTCGGGAAAAGCCCGACCACTCCCTCCGATCTTGCTGACGGAGTGCTTGAGACATTTCGAATAGCGAAAGTAGACCCCAAAGACGTGAAAGATTTCGTGGGTCATGGCAGCACGGTAATCATCAATGCTCTGACTGAGAGAAAAGGAGCCAGAACTGGTTTCATTACCACGAAAGGCTACAGAGACATGCTGATCATCCAAAGATGCAACAGAACAGACATGTACAACTTTGCTTACGAGAAGCCCAAGCCATTTGTTCCTAGAGAATTGAGTGTCGAGGTGGGTGGGAGATTCAACTTCAAAGGAGAGCAATTGACCCCGCTCAACACCGAAGACGTTCGCAAGGGCGTCGATTTGTTTCGTAGAGAAAAAGTCGAATCCGTTGCTATCTGTTTCATTCATTCCTACGCAAACCCGGATCACGAAGCGGCTTGTGCGAAACTTGTGAAAGAAGCGCTTCCCGAGGTCTACGTTACTGCGTCACACGAACTGACCAGGGAGTGGAGGGAGTACGAGCGGGCCAATACCGCAGTCATGAACGCCTACGTGCGGCCCGTCGCAGAGCGATACCTCGAATCCCTCCAACAGCGACTGAAGAGCTTGGGCGTAACGGCAACAATGTACGCCATGCTGTCGAGCGGGGGAACGGCCACTTTTGAAGCGGCGAAAAGTGCCCCAATATACATGGTCGAAAGCGGACCCGTTGGAGGCGTCATGGCGGCTAGAGCTCTTGGCGAGGCTATGAATGAAAGAAACATGATTACGCTGGACATCGGCGGAACCACAGCAAAGAGCGCGCTCATTGAAGATGGGAACGTACGGGTAAACACGGACTATCAGCTGGGACGGACCCGTTTCTTCTCCGGCCATCCCATAAAGGTCCCTGTGGTGGACATAGTGGAAATCGGGGCCGGAGGCGGAAGCATAGCTTGGATAGACCCAGGAGGTGCACTTCGAGTCGGTCCACAGAGCGCAGGCGCAGAACCAGGGCCAGCGTGCTATGACAAGGGCGGCACCGAACCTACCGTAGTGGATGCCAATCTACTTGCAGGAAGACTGAATCCTGATTTCTTCCTTGGCGGCCAAATAAGACTCAACGTTCAGAACGCAAAGAACGCCGTTTCAAAAGTAGCAAAGGGCTTCAACGTGACCGAGAGAGAAGCAGCGCTAGGCATTCTCAGACTGGCCAACTCGAACATGATAAACATGCTCAACTTGATCTCGATACAGCGAGGATACGACCCCAGAGACTTCGTTCTAATGGCCTTCGGCGGCGGGGGCGGCCTGCACGCGCCGATGCTGGCAAGAGAGCTACAGATAGGAACCGTGATAGTGCCTGAGAACCCAGCCCACTTCTCGGCATGGGGCATGTTGCTGACAGATCTCAGACGTGACTATGTGCGAACAAGAGTCCTGAACGCCGACGAAGGCTCTCTTCCCGCTCTTAATGAGATGTTGGAAGAACTGGGAAGTCTTGCGTTCCGTCAATTTGCTGGGGAAGGGCTGCCGGAGAAGCTAATCTGGTTCGAGAGAAGCGTTGACGTAAGATACAAAGGCCAAGAACATACCGTCAAGACCCCGATAAAGAAAGCCAAGGGCAGAGTGGATGCAGAGGCCCTAAAGCAAACCATAGCTCTGTTTCATCAGTTGCACTACAAGGCATATGCCTTCAAACTGGACAGCCCGTGCGAGATAGTCAACGTGCACGTGACCGCATTCGGAAAAGTCAGGAAGCCTGCAATAAAACCCGTCAAACGTCGCCTTGGGACCGCCGGGAAGGCCCTGAAGGGCGAGAGAAACGTTGACTACGACGAAGAAGGCGTGAAACGAAGCAAGATCTATGATAGGGACCTTCTCGCGGTTGGCTGTAGGATCAAGGGCCCCGCAGTAGTCGAAGAACTTGCATGCACGACCCTAGTCTATCCCGGACAGACCCTGACCGTTGACAAGTTTGGAAATCTCGTGGTGAAGACGGGGGCATAAGCCGTGGCCAGAAAAGGCAAGATAAAAGGCAAACTGGACCCATTCACGCGTGAGGTCATCAGAAACGGTCTTGTCGCCGCCGCCGAAGAGATGTTCTACAGCCTAGGCAGGACTGCGAAGAGCCCGATCATATATGAGGTCTTAGACTACGCGTGTGGCATAACAGACAAAGACGGAAGACTGATCGCCCAGGCCAATGGAGTGCCGGGTTTCCTAGGAACCCTCACATACCAAGTTCAAGAAGTGCTGCAGAAATTTGGAGTAGCCCAACTGAGCTCAGGTGACGTCTTCATTGCTAACGTACCCTATTCTGGCGGCGGAACGCACCTTAGTGATGTCTCCTTGGCCCAGCCGATATTCTACAAGAAGACATTAGTCGGATTCTCAGTGAACAAGGGACACTGGACAGAGGTAGGCGGAAAAGATCCCGGAAGCTGGACGACAGACTCGATCGAGATTCACCAAGAGGGCACTATGTTTCCCTGCATAAGAATCTTCGAGAAAGGCACCGAGATTCCCAGCGTCGTCGATCTGATTCGCGCGAACAGCCGTTTGCCCGACGAGACAATTGGCGATATGAGAGCTCAAGCAGCTTCATTGACAGTTGCCGCCAACAGGGTAGTTCGTCTCTGTGAAAAGTATGGAATCGACGTAATTTTGTGGGCGATACAAGAAATACTGGAGTGGGGGGAGAGAATAACTCTCAACCAGCTTAGGAGGTTACCGCGAGGAACGTATGAATCAGAGGAATACCTCGACACCTATGGCATCCAAGAGAAACCTGTGAAAGTGAAGGCAAAGGTTACGATAACCGACAGGGACATCACATTTGACTTCAGCGGCACAGAGGGGCAGATTAGAGGGCCGGTCAACTGTCCCACGCCTGCCGCATTATCTGCGATCAGGACGATGATGCTGGCGATTACAGACCCGCACGTTCATGCCAACGAGGGATGCTTCGCTCCCATGAAAGTCAAGATTCCCGAGGGCACGGTCATAAGTGCAACGAAACCGTTCCCCACCTCGACTTTTTGGGAGGGAATGAGCTATGCTCAGGACGTTGTCTGGAAGTCGCTGGCTCCCCTTGTCCCCGACAAGCTGACTGCGGGACACTTCCTGAGTGTGTGCGCGACAATAGTTGGAGGCGTCCACGATGAGACAGGAGCGACGTGGCTGATTGTGGAACCGGAAGCCGGTGGCTGGGGCGCTGGTGCAAACAAGGACGGCGAAAGTGGGCTTGTGTGCAGCGGAGACGGCGAAACCTACATAATGCCCGTCGAGATTCAGGAGACTAGATACCCGATCCTCGTCGAACAGTTCTCATTGAATACAGCGGACGGCGGCTACGGTAAGAACAGAGGCGGCTTCGGCCTGATACGTGACTACAAGATCATGAATAGTAACGGATTCGTCACCTCAATCTTCGGACGTAGCCGATTCCCTCCGTGGGGCATGGCAGGTGGCGCCGATGGCACTGGCAACTTCATTGAAGTCATGCCGAAGAGTGGCAAAGCATTCCGGACTGACCGAGTGGCGAGACACCCTCTTGAGAGAGGAGATGTGGTCCGCTTGATTACCGGCGCAGGCGGAGGATTTGGGAACCCAATGGAAAGGGATCCCGAGAAGGTACTCGACGACGTGAGGAATGGTTGCATCGCTGTCACCCAAGCGAGAGAAAAGTACGGCGTCATTGTGGACCCGAATTCAATGACTGTCGATAGCGAAAAGACCTCAAAGCTTAGAAAACGACTCTGAAGACGGATACAAACCTCTTATCGACTCCTGATCGAGGCGGCAAGAACATTCTCCACGAAAGTGCACACGTTGAGTGCGAAGAGAAAGCTAGACCCGTTTACCGTCGAAATAATCAGAAACGGGTTGATAGCTGCAGCGGAGGAGATGTTCTATTCGCTAGCCAGAACCAGCCATAGTCCAGTTATCTACGAAGTTCTCGACTACGCCTGCGGCTTGACCGACAAAAGAGCACGACTGATAGCTCAAGCCAACGGGCTGCCGGGTTTCTTGGGAACGCTCACGTTCGCCGTTCAAGATGTTTTGAACAAGTTCACAGAAAAGAACCTCTTCGAAGGAGACGTAATTGTGACGAATACTCCTTACGGCGGAGGAGGCAGCCACCTAAGCGATGTCGTCCTCGTTGCACCTATCTTCTACAAGGAGGCCCTCGTTGGATTCTCCGTGAATAAGGCCCACTGGACCGAAATAGGCGGAAAAGATCCCGGAAGCTGGACCACCAACTCAACAGAGATATTCCAAGAAGGCCTCCACTTCCCATGCGTCAAACTCTTTGATCGAGGAACAGAAATAGACTCACTGGTCGACATAATCGATGCGAACAGTCGTCTTCCAGACCAAACCATTGGCGATATGCGGGCCCAAGCCGCCTCGTTGCAAGTTGCTTCTAACCGAGTGAAATCGCTGTGCGAGAAATACGGCGTGAAGAGCGTGCTTGAGGCAATGGAGAGCATCATCGCCTGGGGACTAATCATGACAAAGCACCACCTGAAGCAGCTTCCACACGGCACATTCGAAGCCGAGCAATTCATGGATAACTATGGCTTCTCGGAAAAGTCTCCAAAAGTCAGAGCCAAAATCACGATTACCGAGAACGAGTTTATCGTAGATTTCACGGGCTCGGACAAAGCCCTCAATGGTCCTGTGAATACGACTTATCCCATGCTCAGTTCAGCTTGCAGGACCATGATAAGGGCGATCACCGACCCTCATGTCGAGGCGAACGAGGGCTGCTTTCTGCCCCTCCGGGTGATCGTCCCTAAGGGAACCGTCTTCAGCGCCGAATACCCTTCACCAACCGCCACATACTGGGAGGCCGCAGGGTACGCGCAGGACGTGGCTTGGAGAGCGTTGGCCCCAATCATCCGGGACAAGCTTACCGCGGGGCACTTCCTGAGCGTCTGTGCCACTATAGTCGGCGGGGTGCGGGATGAAACGGGAGAGACCTGGCTCCTAGTCGAGCCGCAAGCGGGAGGTTGGGGAGCGGGCACCAGCAAAGACGGCGAAAGCGGCCTCGTCTGTTCCATTGATGGAGAGACCTACATCATGCCAGCTGAGATACAGGAGACCAGATACCCAATCGTTGTAGACCAATTCTCACTCAACACAGCGCCGGGTGGAGCGGGAAGGCGCAGGGGCGGTTTCGGTCTCATCAGAGACTACAGGATAGTGAACAATAACGCCTTCGCAACCATCATCTTTGGGAGGAACCAATTTCCCCCTTGGGGCGTCGACGGAGGCCATGATGGGACAACGAACTTTGTGAACATCATTTCAATAGACGGTAGGTCATCCAAGACTGCGAGACTCACGGTTCATCCGTTACGAAGGGGAGACGTCGTAAGGCTCGTTACCGCGGTGGGAGGCGGCTACGGCGATCCGCTGGAAAGAGAACCATCGCTAGTTCGCGACGATGTGATCAGCGGTTACATCTCTATTCAGCAGGCCAGAGACACCTATGGAGTAGTCATTGACCCTGATACGCTGGAAGTCGACCATCTGAAAACGCAGGAACTACGCAAAAAGCTATCGAAGACGACTCCGTAGCCTACACGGATCTCGCTCACTTGCGCGATAGTCCTCCGGCGCTTCTCTCTGTGAGAACCTGTGGGTTAATGGGATGTCTTGGAGTCCGACCTGTCAGTATCCTCTCGGCCTCTAGGGCGGCGTGCTCTTGAAGCCTTGATGAGGATTGCTCTGAATACCATCCGATGTGTGGCGTGATAATTACATTGTCGAGCATCAATAGGGGGTCGCTCGGGTCAGGCGGCTCCGTCGCCAGCACGTCAAGGCCTGCAGCCCCAATCTGCTTTTCTTGAAGCGAACTCAGGAGCGCTCCTTGGTCTATGACAGGTCCTCTCGAAGTGTTGATCAGTATAGATGACTTCTTCATCATAGCAATTTCCTTCTTGCCAATGAGATGCCTTGTTTCGCTCGTCAACGGAATATGAATGGAAACTATGTCAGAGCTAGTCAGTAGTTGTCCCAGAGTTGCTGGCGTGGCGCCGAGTCTCCGGACGTTCTCTGCTGGAATGTAGGGGTCATATGCTACTATCTTCATTCCAAACGCGCTTAGCCTTGTCGCGACCTGCCTGCCAATATTGCCGAATCCAATAATGCCTGCGGTCCTCGAGTCAAGGCTCTCGATCGGTCTGAACTTCCTCCAAGTCCATTCGCCCAGTCGAGTTGAGGGTAAGATCTGATGGAGCTTTCGAGCTAGCGCGAGAACCAACGCGACTGTGTGATCCGCAACTTCAGATGTCATGAAATCGGGCACGTTGCACACAACTATACCTCTCTCCGTCGCGGCGTTAACGTCGATGTTATCATACCCTATTCCATACTCAACTATGCCCACGGCCTGCTGCAGATTCATGATTACGTTCTGAGTGATGGGTGAGGAATCGCATAGAACGATGTCGGCGTTCTTCGTGGCGCCTATCACTTGTGACTCATTCGAGCACGTGAACCTCTGAACGCTAGCGCCGATCTTCCCAAGTATCATTTCTTCTTTTTCGCTGGTCTCGAATGGGCTGTCGGCTATGACAACGAGAAACCCCCGAGTCAAGCATCATGCACCCGGCTACAGCCAACGGCATTCGGGCAACTGACCAAAGCCATCTGGGATTCTTCAGCCTGAGATTGGGAGGAAGCTCTTCACACTCTTGTCATCAACGACAACCAAGATGCATCTGAGGATGCCTTCTGTGTACTCGCTGCCAGGATTTATGCAGAAGGTTCTTCCGATTTTGAACGTGCCTTTCGACTCATGAATGTGTCCGTGCATGCTGAGTAGGGGTTGATACTTCTCAATTGTTCTCCTGACTGATAGACTTCCGACGTGTGCCTCGATTACTGCGCCGCCAGAGACGACGGGTTTGAGGTTCTCGTCCAGTTTAGGCGCTACATCAAGACTGGTTTCGTATGGTGGGCAGTGGAAGTTGAAGACGCAGTTTTGCATGTTCTCTACTTGGGATGCCATGGATTCGATTTTCTTCTCAAGGTCCTTGTCTGGGATGTCCCTCGGGCACTTCCACGGCGTGATGTTGCTGTAGCCCGTGCTGATCATTTCGTGATTGTTGTCTAGTTGGACTACCTTTCCCTCTGGGTTCACTACGTAGGCTGACTTCTCGATCACTTGATCTATGATGAGTTGGTCATCATTGCCAGGCATCACGTAGCACTTTATTCCTGTACCCTTCAGGCGCTCCTCGGCTGTGCTTACCCAGCGAGCAGCTGTTTCAACCATGAGTTCTGTGAAGAGTTCATCGACCTTCCGGCTATCCTGCTTCAGTTCAATCATGCGCTCCGGAGAGGTTCTGTACGGGTAGAATCCTGACGTGCGAATCTTCTTCTCTAGGCCTTCGACTTCTTCTTTCGACCTTGCGGTGAATTTCGTTCCCATGAATTCGGTCG
>Ga0129297_10000629_pt1 | contig 17131 bp, 15 predicted proteins | sample I18A1metaG_FD_94708 | JGI IMG/M metagenome (GOLD analysis project Ga0129297, IMG submission 94708) | Lake sediment bacterial and archeal communities from Gulf of Boni, Indonesia to study Microbial Dark Matter (Phase II) - ​I18A1 metaG | ecosystem: Environmental > Aquatic > Freshwater > Lake >... | reverse complement strand
TCATTTCCATCCACATCCTTTAGAACACACCCGGACCCCGATTCCGCGACTAGAGGATACCACCTGACGGCGGACTGTGTAATGTAGGTTGTATCCTTCTCGAGAAGCTCACGTGCCTTCGGGCCGGGCGGCGTTACCACTATCTTAGGAAGAGCGACTTTCGTTCCCAACAAAGTTACCTCAAACACGTGCCGCTTGGTCTGAGAATTGTAAAAGGGTTGCGTTCATCTTCCGTCTATGCAACTTACCCGATACAAGTTGGGCTAGGCTTTTCACACCTCGTCCGCGTATAGCTTGATGTGTTTTGTCTGGACAAGTTCTGAAAGGATCCAACCGGCAACCAACCCGATCGCGTACCCATTACTTTGCTTGTGGCTCTTTACGCAACGCGTGGCGCGTTGTCTCCGCGGTCTTAGTCTTCCTGTCCTCTAGCTAGGGGGCAGGTTCGACTACGCTCTCTGTTTCCTCCGGCTCCTCTTCTTCACGGTTGAGAATGATCTCTATTGTGGAGATATTGCCCCTAGTACCGTTGAAGCGGGTAATGTCTTCGGAACCCAAGTTGATTTTCTTGATGACTACATCCTTGAGGAACCCGCGCTTCAACATCTGAACCGTGTCGATAGCCTTCTCTATCGCTTGCCCTCTTGCCCTCACCATGACCTCACCGTTTCCAGAGTTGAAGAGCGTGACGCATGCAGTTACGTAGTTCATAACTGGCTTCTTGCCAATTCGAACAAGACTTGGTTCGCTCATTGTTGTCCATCATTCTGCTTTGTCGTTGAGTTCACTGTAATGGTGAGAGTTCCTGTTGATTTCTGGAAAGCTACCGTTAGCGTTCTATTATAAGGATTGCCGCCTAATATGGACGAAGACTTGCATTCCTTATTGTTAGGGCCTTCCAGAATGAGTTTGACGATGCAAATCAGTCAAGAGCTCAAGTTCGAGTTGTGTAGGGTATTGCCGGGAGCTAGCCGCCGATCGTATGCATCGGCCTAACATGGTCAAGTTTACTATATTTCTTGAGAAGAGTTTCGACCCCTGGCGCCTTCTGTAAAACCGCATTCCGTATGAAATCGGACAAGGCCTTGTCAGAAGCGCCGCCTCTCAAGAGTGGTCTAAGATCGAAGCCCCTTTTGTCGAAGAGACACGGAACGATCTTGCCGTCTGCCGAGAGACGAACTCTATCGCAGTCTGCGCAGAACGGTTCAGTTATCGATGTTATTATGCCGATTTCACCTGCGCTGTCCGCGAACTTGAAGTTCTTGGCTGTGCTTCCGTTCTCTCGTGAGACCGGCAGGAGTTTGTAGCGCTCGCGAATCCGTTCTACGATCTCTTTACCACTGAAGACTTTCTCCATACCCCACATTCGTTCCCCGTCGAAGGGCATGTATTCTATGAATCGCACCGTGACGTCTCCGTTTGTTGCGAGAGAGGCTAGGTCAGCTACTTCATCTTCATTGCATCCACGGATTATTACGGCATTGATCTTCAGAGGATTGAATCTGTTCTGTTTTGCGGCCTTTATTCCGGCGAGTACCTGTTCGAATACTCCGCCGCCCGTGATGTCGCTGAATCTTTCGGGTTTCAGACTATGGAGACTTACGGTTAGGCCGTTCAATCCTGCTTTCCTGAGTGCTGCTGCCTTCTCCCCCAGCAGGAAACCGTTCGTTGTCATGCTGATTGACTGCAGCCCCGGCACTTCACTTAGCATGCCGATGAGTTTCTCAATGTCCTTACGCATCAGAGGTTCACCGCCGCTGAGTCGGATTTTCTCAACGCCCAACTTCGCCAACAGTGAGGCAACTCGGTGAACCTCTTCGTAGGTTAGGATCTCACTGCGTGGCAACCAGACCGGAGTCTTGGGCATACAGAACTCGCAGCGGAAGTTGCAGCGGTCCGTGACCGATATCCTAAGCTTGCGTGCAACACGCCCATAAGAGTCAGTTAGAGGAGTCACCGGGTCTGCGGCCGCCTTACATTGAATGGCTGAAGTGGACGATTTAAATCGTTTAGCTTTCAAGCTCACCATGAAAACCACGTGATCGACGCTAAGTGAACTGGCGAGAGACTCGGACTACGACGCTGGATCTACCCCGTTTTCGGTTTCGATGGGATAGACCGAATCTAGACTGGAAACGGAAAGATAACTGCACCCGTTTCGCTAACAGTACTCAGCCCGGGAGCCTTTTCGCGCAAGGCCTGTGAGAATCCCCTCGAGCCTATCAACTCCGTGAACGCTTTAACCGATGCTTTGCCAAGACGCGCCTTCGTTACTAGAAAGTCGTATTTCTCATCGTCCAACTTGATGAAATCGAGACCCGAGATGGCGGCGACAGTTTTGATGCCAAAACCTACATCGGCGCGTTGGTTCTTGATTGCGGCAGCGACGGCTGAGTGTGACTTGGCCTCGTAGCTGTAACCATCGATCTTCTTTGAGAGCGTATCCAGATTAGTGCCCTGCGACTTTGCAAGTTCTGCTAGGTGCCTGTCGATTAGCAGTCTTGTTCCTGAACCTCTGTTCCGGTTTATGAACCGGACTCCTTCCCGGGTAAGGTCTTCGAGGCCTCTGATGTTGTTTGGGTTACCGTGTCTGACGATAAGGCCTTGCTCGCGGTTGTAGCCTCGAATCAAGACTGCCGACTTTTCTAGACCGAAGCTTGCGATGAACGGTGTGTTGTATTCACGTGTCTTCTCTTCTCGAAGATGAACTCCCGCGATGTCAGCTTCACCACGTCTGACAGCGTGAAAGCCTCCGAGCGATCCCACATTGATTGTTCTCCCAATGAAACTCATGTCCCTCTCTCTGAGCATGGCGAAGGCAATATCGAGCCCTATACAGTGACTTCCTATCGCAACGAGCGAAGGAGGCATCAATTCTCTTCCAAAGAGTTCGATTTCCATTCTCTCTCCTTCATCCACAAACTCCTGTGTTTCGGGAAGGTCGGCGAACCCGTCTGCTAGTGAGAATGAGCTTATCGCGCCCGAACCACTCTGCATTGGGTACGCGGATAGTACACCGCTGGGTTGTGCAATGAGCTGGACAGGCAGGAGTTCGCGGCGGCCCCGGGCCTTGAAGAACTTCATGGAGCAGACTGCGTGAACTCTGTGAGGCTTAATCTCGGCAGCATTCGCGAGCCGTCTAATCACGGGCGCGACTAGGACGTGGAATATCATGAGCGCTGATGTCGGGTAGCCCGGTAACCCGAAAATGGGCTTGTTTTGCGCAAGTCCTAGCAACGCTGGTTTTCCAGGCTTCAGAGTCAGCCCGTGAACAAGAATTCCCGGCTCGCCGAGTTCATCAACAGCTCTGTAAACGAGATCGCTTGGTCCAGATGAGGTGCTTCCAGACGAGATTACGATATCCGCATCCTCGAGTGCTGACTCGAACCGCTTCTTAATCGTAGGAAAATCATCGGGAAGAATGCCTAGGAACTGTGGTTCACCGCCGCATTCAGCGACGGCTGCAGCGACAGCTGGACCATTGACATCATAGAGCTTGGCGAAACCGAGCTGACCCCCAGGTCTGATGAGCTCGTTTCCACTTGAGAAGATTGCCACACGCGGCTTTCGGTAAACGGGAACTCGATCTATTCCGGCTGCAGCCAAGAGGCCTATTTCCCTAGGGGTTATTGTTTGAGACTTCCGGAGCAGCAGCTCCCCGCACATGACATCGCTCCCTGCGCTCGTAACGTTCTCACTCGGCGAGACAGGTCTGAAAACTGAGACTTCATTGCCCGTTCTCTTGGTAAACTCGACCATTACGATGGAGTCCGCGCCTTTTGGAATAGGCGCCCCCGTGGCAATCTCGATGGCTTCGCCCTTTGAGACAGTGTATGCCGACACATCTCCTGCTTCCACCTGAGCAAGCACTTCTAACCGAACCGGGTGTTGCTCGTCTGCGTTGAATGTGTCTTCGGCTATGACCGCGAAGCCGTCCATACTCGCGCGGTCGAAGCCTGGCACATCGATCGCTGAGAACACGTCCTCGGCGAGAACTCTTCCCAGTGCGCTCTCGAGCGAAACCGTCTCAACTGAAGGAGGTTTTACTTGCCATGAGGCCCAGAGAATGGAACTAGCGTCCTCTAAGCTTCGGAGTTGGCGGAAGACTTTCCTTTCGCTTGACAGATTAGCCGCGCCCCACAGGTCGAAACAGTTCGACCTCTACGATTTGTCCTTCCTCGAATCCCTCGACATGTTCGGGGATTATGATGAACCCATTAGCTTGGATAAGACTACTAAGGATACCAGCGCCAGACGTTCTCACCGGCTCTGCGACAAAGCCTTCTTCACTTGAGACGACCAGAACACGGACGTATGTCCTAGACCCGAGAATGCCGGTGACACGGCGTCCCAGTTTCGCCTTGACCGTGGGTCGTGGCAGAAAGCTTGTTTCGAGCATCTGACCGACGAGGGGATAGACGAATTCTAAGAAGGCGATGTATGCGGAAACCGGGAAGCCAGGCAGCGAGATGACTGGTTTGCCGTTAACAACGGCCAATCCTGTTGGCATCGAGGGGCGCATTGCGACTCCGTGAACTAGCATGCCCGGTTTGCCCAATGAATTGATCACCTGAGGCACGAAATCTCCAGGCCCTACCGATGTACCTGCTGTAACCAAGAGGATGTCGGCAGTTTGGATTCCCTGCTCCAGCTTCGAACGTATCTGCTGGAACTCGTCTGGCACTATGCCCAGATCGACAGGTTCGCAGCCTAACTCTCGAATAGCACCCGTCAGAATAGGCCGGTTGATGTCCGGGATTTTGCCAGACACGAACGCGGACCCTTCGTGAAGTTCACTGCCCGTTGACAGCACAGCCACACGAAGTTTGCGCGCCACCACGATCTCCTTTAGCCCAAGGTAGGTTAACATTCCAAGATCTTGAGGAAGAATTCGCGCCCCTTTCTTCAAAACGACCATTCCTCTCCGTACATCCTCTCCGACTCGTGCAACATTCTCAGCGGGATGGACCTCATCCGATAACTCGACTATTCCATCCTCTCGCAGCTCGGAATACTCGACCATCACAACCGCGTTAGCGCCTTGCGGCATCTGACCCCCCGTAACAATTGCAGCGGCTTCGCCTCTGTTGAGCCGCAGAGTGTGGGAAATCCCTATGTGGATGCTCCCGACCGACCGCAAGAATACCGGTGCAGTTGTTGTGGCACCGTAGGTATCCTCAGCAACGACAGCGAACCCATCCATGGCGGCTCTGTCAAACGGTGGGACATCGACTTCTGAAAGCACATCTCTCGCAAGAATGCGACCAAGCGCCATCGAAACGGCCACGGTTTCAACGTCAGGCGGTCTCTTCGGCAGGTTGGTTAAGAAGGTGTGTAGAGTCTCGCGAATCGGAGTTAGATGTTTGAAGCCTGAGCCGCATACGTCATGCTCGTGACCACTGGAATCAGTCGATACTCCGACCAAGTGCGTCTCATCTGCGTTGAAGAAAACTTTGTGAGAGGGCTTCGGTTAAAGATTGTTGCAACAAGGAATGCAAGTATATTTCGGAGGGCTGGCTATCCCATGGTAAAGTTGACTCTGAAATTCATGAGTATCGCACGAAAGCGCGCCGGAACAAGCGGCGCCGAGTTCGTGTCATCCTTCGTGTCATCCAGTTCAAGTCCGACTGACGCCAAGGTCGCTCGAAAACCTTCTACATCCCGTTAATACTTCAACTGGAACGGCAAGGCTTCGTTCTGAGAGACGCAGTTGCCGATGGTTATGATTCGACAGATAACAAGATTTTCGCAATCGTTCAAGGCATCAATCCCATTATCCGGCCAAATCCACGCGCCACTAGAACTCGTCCGGCTCAAGTGGGGAGTATCGACGAACTGTTGACTGTAAGACGTGGCATGAACGATTGGAATGAAGTGTATACGACAGCAAGAAGAGCGGTTGAAAGATTGTGGGGGCAAGATAAAGTAGAGATGAATCTAGGTCATTCGCTCAAAGTGCGCGCGGTTTGTCGCGCGTACGCATACATGCCGCACTAACTTTCCTTAGTGGTAACCCCTCTACTAGCACCAATTCATCTGAATTGGTAGGGTATAGGACACCTGTGACTATTGCTCGTTTTCATATAATTGGACGCGGAGTGCTCTCAAGTCGTAGCGCCTTGCGAGGATCATGTGGGCTTTCCAAAGCCAATGCGATAAATACGTCTCCTAACTTGACGTCCGAGAATCCCAGCTCATTCCCGCCCGCGTTGATAACCTTCGCTTCTTCTATGCTCAATATCTTTGAGGTTCACGTTTGGATGGTGAGGGTCGCACCCTGAGTTTCTCTGTGGCTTTGATATCAAACTTCAAGAAGTTGATCGCGATCTCCCGCATGTTCAGAAAGAAATCTTTCAGTTCTCCCCCCTAGGGCCACCTAAAGCTCCCTTTTGAATAGCCCATTGCCCCATAGATCTTTGCGGTGAGGAGGATGGGCGACTCCCACGAGGATAGGGAGTGGGTGGTTAAGGGGCCTCACGCATCGATGGTTATCAAGCATCCGATAGAGCTCTTGGAGAAGGAGATCCTATCGCTCCTGAGGGTTCATAGAGGAATGAGGCTGTCCCAGATTTGGTTGAGGTGCAGCTGCCACCTCTGGGAAGTTAGCCTGGCACTGGAAAGGTTGAAGGAGAAAGGGTTGGTGGAGGAAAGCCGTCCTTACACCCTGAACGACCTCAAAATTCAGATTATGTCCATCCCGAACCCGAGTGACCTCAGCGCTGGTGGAAGAGATGCGACAATGGATTTCTCTACTCTGTCCGGTCTCAGAAACTCATCTGTGATGGGAACAAGCGTAAGTGAGGGTTACATTTGCTTTGCAGGAGTTGGACCCAAAATCTGAAATCCCTAGACAAGCATACCAAGCCTTTCGGTTTCTAGGGTGATTCGCTGCTTGCCTGTGAGGAGTTCGCTGCTTTCTCGCGCCTGTCGGAGCGCCGAGCAGGGGCGCGATGACAAAAGTTCGGATTGAGGAGGAGGTGAAAGAGAGATGGCTGCACCGCTACCTATGCCGATAACGGTATTGCTCTTTAGCTTCGGATTACTCACTTGGACGGACGGCTTGTTCTTTCTTGGGATCGGCGCTGCGCCTGCTAAGGAGGGAGCACCACATCCTGCGAAGACTGTAGCCTTGGTCAATGTAATCGGCCCAATTGCGATCTGGATTCAAGTCTATCAGATAATCGGCGGCCAGACGCTGGGCGCGGCCTCTAACCCCGTCGCCGGCATTGCTGCGACGTTCGCTTTTCTGTTTCTGTTGCTTGGTCTCGTTCTGTGGTATGGACTGGATCTGAAACCGGTCGGCAACCTAGCGTTTGTCGTTGGCGTAGTCACTGTCTTCTACATGATCTGGTGGTTTTCGCTGGGGGCGTTGATGTTCACTAGCATCGCTGCCATCTGGTGGATCGCTTGCTTCATAACGACGGCTGTCACGTACGGTAAGGCATCCGCAAAGTACGCTGGAGCTTGGCTGCTCGTCGTTGCCTGGTGGACATTCCTGATACCCGCATTGATGATCGTATTCGGCATACCCATACCCTAAACGAACCCTGTATAGCGGCGCGCTAGGCGCCGCATCCCCTTTTTCAGATGAATGGGGCATTCAAAAGGCAGCCCATCTTGGTCTACCAAACAGGCATTAGTGCGACCATTGTTCGTCACGCTGTCGAGGAGCACGGTCACATCGCCGTCATGTTTTCAACCGAGCGAGAGTTGGATATTGTGGCCTTGTCTTTTTCACCAAGTACCTCTACTTCTTTAGACGAGGAATCGATGAGGCGAGTTGCCCGCTTATCCTTGATAGGATGGTTGCAAGGTCGCTGGAGACACCCGACAATGAAATCTAATCACTGCCCACTCTTTTCTGCATCGATCTTCCTGAAGTACCACTTGTATAGCAACTGCATATCATCTGGAAAGACTGCCAGCCGGTCCCCTTTCTGCACTCCTCGGTTCAGGCCTGAATACTGCCAATTAAGGAATATGTTGCTTCCCACCTCCTTCAGTGGCACACCTAGTCGGAGGAGTACCTCTGAGATTGTATCGTCTTTGTTTGCTGGCACGTACACCACCGAGTCCCCCGCCGGGTCCTGAGTAGGGGCAAAGCGGCGTAGCTTGCCATACAAGTGTACCTCGATCATATCCCATACCTTAACCCTACGAACAGAGTTCTAATCCCCGGTGACCGTGAGCCGGGGACTAGAATTTGTAGACGCTGTCTAGCGCGTCGTCGGGTACGTCGAAGACAGTGTTGTGTGGTGGAAGCTTCTCGTACTTCATGAACTCTGGCAGGCGGTCGTGAGCTTTAGTGAAGCCGGCAGCTTCATTAAATCTTCGCTCCATCTTCAAGATGTCCAGCCCGATTTTGGTCACATCGTCTCCCGTCCAGCCTGTGCCGAGAACGCCGTTGCATTCTTCTACCATTCCTTGGAAGCCGCTGGCGATGTCTAGGATAGCGAAGGCTATGAACAGGCAGTGGCCGGAGGAGTCAATGAAGGCAGTGGCTGCTTGGAAGTTGCGGGAAAGCTCTCCCTTCTTCTCGGTTGACAACGGATCAGCTTTTCCTCCGACGGAGAGGATCTCAGGAGCGATGGTATAGCCGGCTGTGTGATCTGCACCCATGGTACTGGTGGCGTAGGTCACACCAATTCCCTTGATCGCCCTAGGTTCGTATGCAGGCATATTCTGGCCTTTAACTGAAGGCACTCGCGCTACTCCAAAAACACGACCCGTTAAGGACGCCCCACTTCCAAGGATACGGCCAAGCGGTGTGCCCTTGCCGATTTCACGCATCAATTCGATGGCCTTCTTTCCATCGCCGAACTTGGCTACGCCTCCCTCCATAGCTACGGCGAGAGTGCCACCTGCCTCTATGGTGTCCACTCCGTAGTCATTGCACAGCTGATTCAACTCGGCGATAACATCTAGGTCGTCGATGCCACAGTTGGCGCCAAGTGCCCAGTCGGACTCATACTCAATACATGAGGTGTGCTCACTGCCGTCGGGCTTATGCCAAGTGTTCGAGCACCGGATTATGCAGCCAGGGCTGCATGCGTGGTTGTAGAGTTCTTTTCCCAGACGCTTCTTGTTCCCCTCGAAGATCGCCTCACCGGCGATTTTGGTCGCACCCTCAAAGGTGCCGCTGGAGAAGTTGCGTGTTGGGAGTCCGCCGGCCTCGTTGATGATGTTGATCAAGACAGCGGTCCCGTAGGTGTTCAGCGCACCCTTAGGCTTCGTTATAGCGTGTGTCATTAACGCATCCGTCAACTTCTTTCGGCCAACTTCGAACAGCTCCTTGTTGGCGATCTCAACTCCCGGAGCGCCGGTGTCGTCCACAACGATGAACTTCAGGCCTTTAGAGCCGAGAACTGCCCCCATTCCTCCGCGCCCGGAATATCGGCTCGGCCTGTTTTCAAGGTCGTTAAAGCACACCCCGGCATTCACCATTTTCATTTCCCCGCCTACCCCGATAGCCATCAATCCCACCCTGTCGCCATACTCCTTGTAGAGAAGAGGAACAGTCTCGTACAGGCCCTTTCCTATCCAATTGGAAGGTGTAGGGACGAGCTTAGATCCGTCCTTGTTCACTTCAAGTGTCCAGAACTTGCCTTCCTCTTTCGGTTTGCCCTCGACAACGATGGCCTTGATGCCCAAGCCGGCGACTTGCGGTGGGAACTTCGAACCAGCGTTCGTCTCCTTAATCGTGCCTGTGAGCGGAGACTTGCCCCCTACTGACACGCGGGCTGAAGTAGGTGCGGCCGTCCCAGTCACAATCCCAGGAGCTAGCACCACCTTGTTGTAAGGCCCCAATGGGTGACACAGTGGGTCAACTTCATCGCAGACAATGCTCGAGCTAAGCCAGCGGCCGCCCATCGGTCTGTACTTCTCAGGCGTGTCTTCGTACTTGACCGTGCCTTCGGTCATATTGACGCGTAGAATCCTGCTACTCATAACTAACTCACCTCCTTATTTCCGGTCGTATGCGGTTTGGGTACTTGCTATCATCGCGCCCTCCTCGGCGCTCCGACAGATGTTGAACGCAGTGAACGCCGAACATGTCCACAGTTAGATCCCAGATAGCGAGTTAGCATTGATGTAGATTTCAGACTTTCGGCCTAGGTTTGAAGGACGCCGCTAAGGCCGGGTCTTTCCTCTCACGTTCATCAATCCCGCGAAACCCACTCGACAGGGAAGGATCTCCCGATCCCCTAGCTCTTGCTCGATGTGCCCTCGCCATATGCTTGTGGTCATACTACAAGCATGGCCATATTCGTTGGAAACAGACCTAGCCGGTCGCCGGAGCGTACAGGCGCGTCGAGATACGACCCGCCACTAGGAATCCGCTCTTTGGCGGATTGATAGCCTAGCCAGAAGTGCATCGAACAGCGAGTGTTGAGCAACTTGCGATTAAGGAAGATCTGACCCACCTCTGTGGGATCAATGCCGGCCTCACGCAACACACTGCCTACAGTGCTATGATCACCAATGCCTAGTTGCACGACTGATTGACTGGCTGCCCTCTCCGTCGCATGGCGGCGCAGGTCGCCGTAAAGATGAAGTTCAATCATTGGACTCGTTTCCATACCATCATCGTTTGCATTTCTTTGCCTTTGCTTGTCTGACAAGCACGACCCTCGGACCTCAGACCGTTCTCCATGATACCCGCGCTTCTGCGCCTCCTACAATATGAGCTATTCTTTGCCCCAGTAGACCCGAAGTACAGATTGCTTCTATGTCTCCTTTTGCTACAATCTCCTTGAGAGCTTCTCTAGGAACGGCCTTATCCGTAAGGAACTGCGGGCTGTCCTTGCCAACTTGTCCTCTTACGAGAGAGAAGAAGAGCACTGTTGGAGTGACAAATCTCAGGTGACCGAAAGCATGTGGGATGCTCGACCTTAAGAATGGTTTCCTATAAGTGGATACTCAGCGTATCGAACTTCAAATGTCTGAGCATAGGTGACGGATTTGGCTTCGTTGAGCAGAAGAGAAATCGAGCGATATGATAGGCAGATGATGATTAGAGGTTGGGGGCACGAGGGACAGACCAAACTGAAACTGGCAAAAGTTGTCGTCGCTGGCGCAGGCGGCCTGGGTTGCCCGGCAGCGCTCTACCTGTGCGCTGCCGGGGTCGGTAGAATTCGGATCATAGACAAAGAACGGGTTGAATTGAGCAACCTCAACAGGCAGATTCTGCACTGCGAGAGTGATGTAGGACGAAACAAGGCCGAGTCTGCAAAAGAGAAACTGGAACGACTGAATTCGGACGCGGCGATTGAAGCCGTCAATGTCGCAATAACAGACCAGAATGCGAGAGAGTTGATCCAAGGATTCAACGTTGTCGTCGATGGAATGGACAATTTTCAAACGCGATTCGTCCTCAACAGGTCGTGTGTCAGCGAAGACATTTCGTTCGTGCATGGTTCGATTTATGGCCTGGAAGGATATATGACGACGATAGTGCCCCACAAAACGCCGTGTTTGACGTGCATCTATGGTGAACCCCCGCCAGAGATGGAGAAGTTTCCCGTAGTTGGACCCACGGCCAGCAGCATCGCGTGCCTTCAAGTGATGGAAGCTCTCAAGCTCATAACCGGCATTGGGACGCCGTACTCAGGCAGACTACTCTTCTGGGACGGAGCAGATATGAGATTCACTGAGATTGAGGTCCAGAGGAAACGGGATTGCCCGGTATGTAGCGGACCTAGGTTGGCGAGCAATTCAACAACCAACAACAAAGTGATTGAGCTCCAACAGAACTAGAATAATGCTTATCCCATCGCCTGTCGTGACGTTTTGTTGGTGCCAATGGTCAAGATTGCTGTTCACGTCTACGCAACACTCGGGGAACTCTTCAAGTCCAAACATATTGAGTTGTGCACGCCAGCTAGGACAGTGAAGGAGCTCATAGATTTCCTTTCAGCCCAGTATAATACTCAGTTCAAGGAACTCCTGATAGACGCCAACACTGGCTGCGTCAGGAGCTCCCATAAGATACTCGTGAACGGCCGAGACATAGACTTCCTAGACAAACTGGACACCAGAATACTGGACGGGGATAGCGTAGCGTTCTTTCCGCCAGTTGGAGGCGGATGAGGGAGAACGTTGATCAGCGCGTCTCAGCAGCTGCGAGAGATTCGGGCTCCATAACTCCTGTTAGGAGTTGGGTTCGGAACCCTTGGTTCCTTCGAACCGACAACTCACTCGCTGATCGTCGCGAGCGTGCGGTTTGCGGCCGCGACGGCCGAACCCGCTGTGAAACTGTAGCCTTGTTCGGTAAGGCTACCCTCCACTGCGGCGACCGTTGCGAGAATGTCGTTGCGATTGACGTTGCCCATATGTCCTACTCTGAAGACTTTTTGGCTCAGCGGACCTAGGCCGCCCGCGACCACAACCCCATACCTTTCAGCCATTGTCTTGCGGAACTCAGCGTCACGTACGCCATCAGGATAGTAAGCGACGGTGAGTGTGTTCGCGGACGCTTTCTCGTCGCATAGGAGGCGAAGGTCGATAGATTGGACCCCGGCGCGGAAGGCGGCGGCTAGTTTGGCATGTCGAGTGAACCTGGAGTCGAGACCCTCCGAGAGGATCATCTTGCAGCTTTCGTGAAGGGCGTAGATCATGTTCACGGGGTGAGTTGCGAAGTATGTTGTTGAGTCCTCTATCACGGGGGCCCACCGTCTCAGGTCGCCGTAGTAGGTTCCAATGGGCGATTTACGTTGGTCCCTTGCCTTCAGGGCGCTAGGGCTGAAGGAAATGATTGCCAACCCCGGAGGAACCCCTAGAGCCTTCTGAGATCCAGTGGAACACACGTCGATCCCCCAAGCGTCAACTTGAACGTCCATGCCTCCCATGGAGCAGACGGTGTCGACGATGAACAGCACATTCTTCTCTTTAGCCAATCTGCCAAGTTTCTCTACAGGGCTTGAGGCGCCTGTGGATGTATCCACGTGCACAACCAAGACCGCCTTATAGTCCGCTGAGGAGGGTCTCCCCTCGACCTCACTCGGCTCTGCCACGGAACCCCACGGCATCTGGAACTTTTCCACCTTGGCGCCAAGCGTGGCCGCAATGTCTGCGAGTCTATCGCCGAAGTAGCCGCCGCATATAGCGAGGACCTTATCGCTTGGCTCGATCACGTTCGCAAGCGCAACTTCGGCACCGAGCGTTCCAGATCCAGCTAGAGGCAAGATGAGACCAGTGGTCTTGAAGATGCGCCCTAGATCGGCCAAGGTTTCTTTCAGAATATTGGCGAAGCTTCCGCTGACGTGGGATAACGTTGGTCGAGCCATGGCGCCGAGGACAGTCGGCGCCACGTTTGTTGGTCCTGGTATCATCAGAAGATCTCGTTCACCCATCTAGGTCTCAGCCTCTTGCCTCGCAGGATACGCGCTGAATATCAACGCTTTCTTCCTTCTTGACCCTCACAGATTCCATCTTTGGGCACTTGCAGCTCCCTATTCCGCCTTTCGGGATCCGTATGCCCAGTCGAGTAGCTCAACAACATGCGCGACCCTAGCGTTCATCCCGGCTCGTGCGACCCCAAGCCTCAGGTGCATCAGGCACGGTGGGTTTGCTGTAAGAATTAGGTCCGCTTTGGTTGTTACTATGTTTGCCATCTTGGAGTCAAGTAACTTCATCGAGAGGTCGTTGTTCGTGAACCAATAGCTTCCCGCGCTCCCGCAGCAGCGGTCCGACTCCCTCATCTCCACGAACTCAACTCCTGGGATGGCCCTGATGAGGGCCCGGGGCTGATCCTTGATCTTCTGGACGTGGGCGAGGTGACATGGCTCCTGATACGTGGCCTTGGCCTCAATCCGCTCGAACGACTTGTTAAGATTGATGCCGTTCAGGAATTCCGTCACATCCCTGACCTTCTCGCTGAACCTTTCGGCTCTGCTGGCATATTGCGGGTCCCCTCTCAGGAGGTCATGATACTCTTTCAATGTGGCGCCGCATCCCCCCGCGTTGGAGACGACGTAGTCCACGCCTGCTTCCTCGAACGCATCGATGTTTGCCCTTGCCAGCCGCCTCGCGATCTCCAGCTCGCCGTTGTGTATGTGCAGAGCACCGCAGCACTTCTGCCGCTTGGGCGTGACAACCTCACAGCCATTCTTCGCCAGCACGTTAAGCGTGGCCTGGTTCACGGAGGGGAAGATGAGGCTCATGACACAACCCGAGAAGAAGCCGACCCGGTGCTCCTTCTTCCCCTCAGGCTTGGTGAGGGGATGCTCAGTGGCCTTGAAGAATTGCGATGGGATTGGAGGAATATACTCATCCAAGGCGCTCAGTTGTCTTGGAAGAAAGCGAATCAAGCCTGATCGCCTCATCCCCGTCTGCAGCCCGGTCCGCTGATAGAGGCGCGAAATCCCGAAAAGGAACTCGAGACTCCCCTGCTTTGGAAGCAGAGCTTTGAAGACCATGTACCTCGTGAAGCGTTCGGGTGCGGATTGGCGATACAACCTTCGAATCTGTCCTCTCACTGCCTCCATCAATCGGCCATACTTGACACCTGACGGGCAGGTGCTCTCGCAGGCTCGGCAAAGCAAGCAGAGGCGCATGTGGTCAACGAATCCCTTTGTCAATGCGATCTTGCGATCAAGTATGCTAGTCATGAGGTAGAGTCTACCTCTAGGCGAATCTGCCTCAACACCCAGAATGCTGTAGGTGGGGCAGGTCAGGAGGCACAGCCCGCAGTGGACGCACTCGAGCAGGAACTCCTCAGACGGGCGGTCCAAATCGTCGAATCCTAGCCCAGCCTGCATGGCGATCATATTCCTCCAACAAATCTTCCCGGGCTGAGTGTCCCTCTAGGATCGAGCTGAGTCTTTATCGCTCGCATCAGCTGAAAGTCCGTTCGCGTAGGCCCCCAGACATCAACTACCTTCTTAACCTCGGGCGGGCACCTCTCGACGATAAGCGTTCCACCCATCTGGGATGTCAAATCTCTCGCTTCCGTAATCACACCCGCCAGATCTTCAATCCCAGCCGCCTGCGTCACGCGCTCCGCCGACAGATAGAAATGAGCTATGCCATTTCCAACGTGAGATGAGGCAACGCAGGCAAACCCTCTTCGTGCGGTGAGACGTTCCAGCGCGCCGCACGTCTCAAAAGCTCTAGAAATGGGAACGCTCGCCTTGCAGGCAACTAGGGGTCCTTCCTGCCGTTTCATCGAGCCGGGCAGATTCCGAATAGCATTCCAAACAGATTCTTGGCCGGCCCGCTCGAGCACGATACTGTCGAGAGCCCCTGAAGACCGGGCAAGCTCTTCGATAGTCGAGAGCTGCTTTCTTACAGATTCCTCGACATCACCAAATCCTACCGCAACGACGTGCGAGGCCTCGCCTAGTTGAACGCGCGCCTCTTCAGCAACTACTCTCGCGGCGCCCGGATTGAGGGCTTCTATGGCGTAGGGCAGAAGCTGTGATCCTAGAACTCGGCTTGCCAGATCCGCAAGGTTCCTTATGTCATTGAATGAGGCGATGAAAGTTTTCTCCGATTCTGGCAGGGGGTAGAGCTTCAAGGTCAGCTCCGTGATGACGCCGAGAGTTCCGAGGGCGCCAACGTACAGTTTCTTCAAATCGTAGCCAGCCACGTTCTTGACTACTTTTCCGCCGGAGCTCATTACCGCGCCTGACGGAGCCATGACCCTGACGCCGAGGAGGAGATCTCTGCAGGAACCGAACCGATAACGCATCGGCCCGCTCGAGTTCGAGGAGACTGTACCCCCGATAGTGGTCTCATCTGCATAAGGCGGATCCAGCGGTACTCGTTGGGCGTTCTTGGCCAGGATTTTCTGAAGCTCCACCAACCTGAGGCCGGCCTCGACTGTCACAACGAGGTCAGCGGGCTCATACTCAAGGATCCGGTTCAGATTAAGAAGAGAGGCGGCCACCTCCACCGCTCTCGGTATGCCTCCCAAGTCCATCTTCGTCCCGCTTCCTCGAGGAATCACCGACAGACCACTCCTGTTGGCGAACCCCAGAAGACTCGAGAGGTCGTCTGCATCCTTCGGAAACGCGACTACCCTCGGGATCTTGCCGTCAACAGCATAGGCCGGAACCTCCGAGGACGCGGCAACATTCTCTCGGCCGACTATCTCGCATACATTGCGGCGGATGCTCTCTTCATCGTCTGCGGCATCGAGAGGATGTCCCAACTTTCCTAAGCCTCCGCCGACGTCGTCGGTGGCTGTCTTGCCGCCTCCTCGCTTGGGAAGATCTTCTCGGGATTGCAAAGTCCATCCGGGTCAAAGATCGCCTTGACACTCCTCAGCATAAAGAGGTCCGAGGGTGTGAAGATGAATCGCATAGCCTCGCGTTTCTCTAGGCCTACCCCATGCTCGCCCGTTATCGTTCCTCCAACCTGAGCCCCAGCCCTGAGGATCTCCATGGCGGCCTCCATTGCCTTCTCGATCTCCCCCGGCTTTCTCTCCTCATAGAGGACCAGTGGATGCATGTTTCCGTCACCAGCGTGGAAGACGTTCGCTATCCTGATGGAGTACTTTTTTCCTATCTCTCCGATGAGTGCGAGCATTCTGGGAAGCTGGGATCTTGGGATCGTCGCGTCAAGAACGATGTAGTTGGGGCTGAGTCTTCCCATGGCTCCGAAGGCCTGCTTCCTCCCATTCCACCACTTCCTTCTCTCCTGCTCGGTCTGTGCAAATCTGACTTTAGTAGCCCTGTTCCGGTGGCAGATCTTGACGATCCGGTCCGCGAGTGGGTCTAGGCTCTCTTTGAGACCGTCAGGTTCTATCAGCAGGAGCGCTTGCGCGTCCTGCGGAAAACCAGCTGCGTGAACCGACGATTCTACAGCTCGTATGGCTAGGTTGTCCATGAACTCGACGGCTCCTGGAACGATGCCGTCCGCGATTGTCTCGGACACAGTGCTGCTCGCGTCCGCTACGCTATCGAAGGAGGCCATGAGCGTCTTGGCGGCCTGAGGCTTCCTGATGATCCGGAGAATAGCTTTCGTTACGATGCCAAGTGTTCCCTCGGAGCCCACGATCAGGCCCGTCAAATCGTATCCGGGGACATCTTGGGTCTTGCTGCCTGTTTCGATGATCTCACCGCTAGGCAGCACGACCTCTAGGCCGAGGACATGGTTTGTTATCACGCCGTACTTCAGGCAGTGCGCT
>Ga0129297_10000627_pt1 | contig 17151 bp, 12 predicted proteins | sample I18A1metaG_FD_94708 | JGI IMG/M metagenome (GOLD analysis project Ga0129297, IMG submission 94708) | Lake sediment bacterial and archeal communities from Gulf of Boni, Indonesia to study Microbial Dark Matter (Phase II) - ​I18A1 metaG | ecosystem: Environmental > Aquatic > Freshwater > Lake >... | reverse complement strand
CAAGCGCGTCGGCGCGACCGACCTGCTGAAAGGCTACGTCTTGGCCAATCTCTTCTACGAGCCGAGCACCCGCACCTCATCCTCTTTCATCGCCGCGATGGAGCGGCTCGGCGGCTCCGTGATCCCGATCCATGGCGTGCAGTATTCCTCTGTGAGCAAGGGAGAATCCCTGCCCGATACGATCCGCACCCTGGAATGCTACGCTGACGTCATTGTCCTGCGCCACCCAGAGGTGGGCGCCTCGGAGATCGCTGCCCGCTACGCCAGCAAGCCGATCATCAGCGCGGGCGATGGCGTGGGCGAGCATCCTACCCAGGGGCTGCTGGACATCTATACCATCTATTCCGAGCTGGGCACGATTGATGGGCTGCACGTGGCGATGATGGGCGACCTGAAGAATGGCCGCACGGTGCACTCGCTGGCTCGTCTGCTCCGCCTCTATGACGCTAGCTTCACCTTCGTCTCGCCCGACATCCTCAGGCTGCCGTCGGAGATCAAGGAGGAATTGCTGGCCGCTGGTCGACCCGTGGCCGAGATTGACGCCGTAGAGGACATCATCGAGACCGCCGATGTCATCTATGTGACGCGCGTGCAGAAGGAGCGTTTCGCCGACCTGCGCGAGTACGAGGTGGTCAAGGATTGCTACGAGATCACTCCCACTCTGATGAAACGGGCCAAGGAGCGAATGGCGCTGATGCACCCTCTGCCCCGCGTCGGCGAAATCCATTATGACGTGGATGATGACCCCCGTGCAGCCTACTTCCGGCAGATGGAGAACGGCATGTACATTCGTATGGCGCTCCTGGCCGCTGTTCTGGGAAAGGCCTAAACGTGAGCTTTTGGCGCAAACTGGAAGAAAGCATCCGCAAGCGCGATAGTCTCCTCTGTGTTGGCCTTGATCCGCAGCCGGAGCGAATCCCAGCCGGCTACGGCTCGGTGGCTGACTTTAACAGAGCGATTATCGCTGCCACTGCCGACCTGGCTTGCACCTACAAGCCGAACATCGCCTTTTACGAGGCACTGGGCGAGGAAGGCTTGCGTGCCCTGCGCGAGACATTGGCCTGCATCCCGCAGGATATCCCCGTCATCCTGGATGCCAAGCGCAATGACATCGCTTCCACGGCAGCGGCCTATGCCAGAGCTGCCTACGAGGTTTGGGGCGTGGATGCCGTGACGGTGAACCCCTACCTGGGGCAGGATGGGGTGCAGCCCTTCCTAGCCTATGAGGAGAGGGGCGTCTTTGTGCTCTGCAAGACCTCCAATCCCAGCGCGGGCGAGGTGCAGGACTGGTCGCAGAGCGGGGAGCCCCTCTATCGGCACATCGCCCGACTGGCGGAAGCCTGGGCTAGCGGGCGGGGGATCGGCTTGGTCATCGGCGCGACCTATCCCGACGCGATAGCCGACATTCGCGCCGCCTCCCCTTGCACCTGGTTTCTCATCCCTGGCATCGGCACTCAAGGTGGGGAATTGGAGACAGTATTGCGCGCCGGGCTGCGAGCAGATGGCCTGGGGCTGATCATCAATTCCTCGCGCGACATCCTCCATGCCGACGACCCGCGCGCGACGGCTCTTTCTTTGCGCGACAGGATCAATCGTGTGCGTGCGGAACTCGCTTCGACGAGGAAAGCCACGCGCGACCCACGCCAGGACGAGATAGACGCGCTGGCACATAGGCTCTTCGAGACAGGCTGCGTCCGCTTCGGCGATTTCGTCCTCCATTCAGGGGCACATTCGCCAGTGTATATAGACCTGCGGCGGCTGGTGACCTATCCCAGACTGCTGGCCGAGGTGGCGAGAACCTATGCCCGACTCCTGCACCCTCTGACCTACGACCGCATCGCGGCCATCCCCTATGCCGGACTGCCCATTGGCACGGCGGTTTCGCTGCAAACCGGCGTGCCCCTCATCTATTCCCGCCGCGAGGCGAAAGGTTACGGCACCAAGCGGCAGATCGAAGGGGAATACTACGCTGGCGAGCGGGTCGTCCTTTTGGATGACCTCATCACTACGGGTGGCAGTAAGCTGGAAGCATTGCAGCCGCTCCTGGCGGAGGGATTGATCGTGGAGGATGTAGTGGTGCTCATTGATCGCGAACAAGGGGGACGAGAAGACCTGGCCCGACACGGTTATCGGCTGCATGCTGCGCTGACCCTGCGCGAACTGGTGGATGCTTTGCAGGAACAGGGCCAATTGTCTCCCACCGACGCGGAGCGGGTGCGTAGTTATCTGGCCAACGAGGCTTGAGATGGCGGCCCTCGATACCAGCGTCGCGTTGTGCGGCGTCACGCTGCGCAATCCCCTGGTACTCGCCTCCGGCATTTGGGGCTGCTGCGCTGAGACGCTAGTACGTGTGGCGCGTGCCGGGGCCGGCGCGGTGACGGCCAAATCCTGCAGCCTGGCGCCACGCCAGGGCTATCCCAACCCCACCGTCCTAGACTGGGGCGCGGGCTTGATCAACGCCATCGGCCTGGCTAACCCTGGCGCTGCCGAGGAGCGAGAAATCCTGCGCCAGGCAAAGGCCGAACTTGCTCTATTGGGCGTGTCGCTCATCGCCAGTGTCTTTGGTCACTCGCGGGATGAATTCAGGGAGGCGGTGTGCCTGGTGGCCGAGGCCGAGCCGGATTTCATCGAATTGAACATCTCCTGCCCCAATGTGGAAAGCGAGTTCGGGCGGCCCTTCGCCCTCGATCCTGCGGCAGCAGCAGGGGTTACGGCGGCGGTGCGCGCCGTCTATGCGGGGAGATTGCTCGTCAAACTCTCTCCTAACACGCCCGACATTGTCGCCGTGGCCCGCGCCGTGGCCGATGCCGGCGCGGACGGCCTGACTGCGGTCAATACGCTGGGGCCGGGGATGATCATAGACGTGCGGGCGCGGCGGCCCGTCCTCGGAGGTCATGTCGGCGGCATCTCCGGGGCAGCCCTCCGCCCCATCGCCGTGCGCTGCGTCTATGAGATCGCGGCGGCGGTGAACCTGCCGATCATCGGCACGGGCGGCGTCCTGAGCGGAGAGGATGCCGTGCAGATGATCATGGCCGGGGCGACGGCGGTGGGCATTGGCTCTGCGCTCTATCGTGATGGCGAGGGAGCCTTCGCCCGTATCCTGGGCGAACTTGAGGATCTGATGCGCCAGGAAGGTTATGCGCGACTATCCGACTTTAGGGGGTGCGCCCATAGCTGAAGGGTTGTACCGCACTTTCCGCGTTTTGCAAGTCATCCCCGAAGGGCGAGCGGGTGTCACGCTCATCCTGGACGGCGCACTCCCTGCGCAGCCCGGGCAATTCGCCATGGCCTGGCTGCCCGGCCTCGAGGAACGCCCCTTCAGCGTCATGGACGATCAACCCCTTAGTTTGACGGTGGCTGCAGTGGGGCCTTTCACCCACGCCCTGTGCGAGCGGCAGCCGGGGGAGCGGATTTGGATCAGGGGGCCATTCGGACATGGCTTTGAGTTGGTGGGGCGACGTCACCTTCTAGTCGGCGGTGGCAGCGGGGCAGCCGCTCTCACCCTGCTGGCGAAGCAGGCGTGTCGCCAGGGACATGAAGTGATCGTCGCCCTGGGTGCACGCACGGCAGAGCAGTTAATGCTGCGTTGGCATTTTGAGAAATCCGCCAGCAGGATGATAATAGCAACAGATGATGGCTCCACTGGCTACGGGGGCACAGTGGTCGCGGCGATAGAGGCTCAATTGGCGCAGGGCTGGCCCAATAGCGTCTACGGCTGCGGGCCGGAGCTGATGTTGCACGCACTGGCACGCTGTGCCGGTCAGGCCGGCCTTCCCTGCTGGGTGAGCCTGGAGCGAGTGATGCGCTGCGGCATCGGCCTCTGCGGCAGTTGCCACTTCGGGGACCGGCTGGTTTGCAAGGATGGGCCGGTATTTGCAGCCCATCTGCTGGATAAGTAAAACGTGATCTGCAATCACTTTTTGAACGTGTCCGCCAGGTATTTTACCAGGGTGTTCACTTCTATCGGAGTCAGGACTGCGCCTTTGCTCATCATGCGCTGAACTGTCGTCCTCCACTCATCCTGGCTCCTTTTGGCGGTTTTGACCCTGTCCAGATTGTGGCATTGGGTGCAGCGCTCGTTCAGCAGTGCTTCCCCTTTGCTCAGTGTGGGAGTGCGGGTAACCGTCTGACCTGGCGGACTCGTTGGTATCGGGGTGCGAGTGGAAACCACCCTGGTGTTCGTTGGCCTGGTTGGGATCGGGGTAGATGTGGCCCGCGTGGGCGTTGGCAGCGGTGTACCGGGCGTAGAGATAGCTACTTTCGGCCTCGTGGGTGTTTTGCGCGCCGCGGCCGTTGGCTGCTTCTTTGGCGCCGCCCCCTTGCGAGAGCGGCCGGCCAACTGGCATGATGACAGGGCAAGCGCCAGGACGAGCAGGAATATTGCCACTACCTTCCATTGCCGCATTTCGGTTTTCCTTTCTTATGCAAAAGTGCTACCCAGATCAATTATACAAAGAGCTGACCGGCCTGGCAAGTAGGGGCGAGGTAACCTTGCTCTACATATCTTTGACAAGGAGGGGACCATGTCCGAACAGCAGCAAGAAGAAAAGGAAGAGAAGCAAGAGAAACAAGAGGAAAAGGAAGAAAAGGAGCGAGAAGAAAAGAGCTGGGAAGAGAAATGGCGCAGCGATCCGGTTAACGCCGCCGCCTGGGCTGCCATGCTCATCTGGGCCGGCCTCGTCTTGCTCGCAGGAAACGCGGGCCTCCTCGATCGCTTAGAGCCTCTCAGCACCTGGAATCTCATCTTTGCTGGGGCTGGCGTGATCGTGCTCCTGGAGGCGGTCGTGCGTTTGCTTATGCCAGTTTATCGGCGGCCTGTGGTCGGGACGGTCATTTTCGGCCTCATTCTGCTGGCCATCGGTCTGGGGGAACTGGTGAGCTGGAACGCCATCTGGCCTCTCATCCTGATCATCCTCGGCGTATCGTTGTTGGTTCGCGGCCTGATGAGACGGCGCTGATCTACCAAGAACCGGCCGCCCTCCCGCTGTTCCAGTAACTGCAGGAGGGCCTGCCAGCTATAGCCGCCCCAGGTTAAAGGTCATGAACTCATCCCAGGCATAGCGCAAGGGTGTCCACCATTGGTCGCGCCCGATGCAGCGATAGTAGGGTGGCTGCATGGCCAGGATGAGATCGCCGATCTTGTAGCGCGCCAGGATAGGCGTGGAGACAATAAGGCTGCCCATCTCGCCCGGTCGCATCTCGTGCAGCATCTTGAGGCCCGAGCGGGTCTCCACCTCGAAAAAGTAGAGATCATAGTTGGGCACCCACGCCCGCTGTTCGTCCCGTTGCTGGCCGAACATCCCTTCCGTAGCGCCATAAATCTCGCGGATGGCGGCTGACCCGTAAAGGGCATGGAGCGCCGCCGAATAACGGGTGTTGATGCCCGGCACGCTCCCCAAGGTCATGATTTGCGTTTTCCAGAGATCCTTGGGGTAGATGCTATGCATTTGGTGCAGGTAACGGGCGAAAAGGACAGCCGTGGGAGCCACACCTCCCACTAAGGTGACGTTCTCATTTTCGCACTTTTGATAGGCCAATTCGAAGCGCGCCTCCCAATCGCGTTGCGTCTTTCCCCCGCCCAGTGCGTCTATCTCCTCCTGGCTCGGCACGGAGCGGATGGGAGTAAAACGGGAAACGAACTTGGTATAGATGCCTGAGCTATAGCCATACTCCACTTCGCGCTCCCCCACCCGTATCTTGCCCACCACCGAAGGAAAGTTCAGGTTCAGATTCACCCCCTGAAACAGATCGTAGCGCCCACTGCTGAGCACATAGTTCATCATCGCCCGGCCCGCGCTGACCCGAATGTGCAGGTCGCTTGGCGTCATGGGGATGAACTTGGATTCCCCCTTGGTCGTGCCGCGCGTGATCGCCCAGCCGATCGGCTCCTCCGTGAGGAGCAGCTTTACCTCGCCAGCCATCACCCGTTTGATCAGCGGCTCGTAATCCTCATACATGGCGACCGGAAAGGCGCGACGATAGTCGGCTAGCGTCTCTATCTGTGCCGCGCCGTGCTGCACCCCGTAATCGGTCTGCGCGTAGCCCTGGAGGAGGCGATGCAGCAATTCTTCCTGCGCTTTCGCCGGATTTTGCAGTGCATCTGTCCAGGGCTGCAAGAGGCCCTTGATCATCATCTGAGGATCAGCGGTAGACATGGATCTACCTCCTATCCAGATAATAACGTCCTTATTATAACGAAAACGGGGCACGGGCCAAAACAGTTCCTCTTTATCTTGACCACAACTTCACCCTGGTATATACTCGACCCGAAACCTTCCCGAAGTATGAGATATGAAAACCTACCACGTGAAACGGGCGCAAGGCCAATATGAACCAGGCCACCCAGAAAACGGCTTCTGGCAGGAGGCAGAGATCGCCGATGTCAACACCTACCCCTGGTACAAATCGGGGGATAAATGGCAGGCCTTCGCCCAACTGCTTTACGACCGCGAGCGGCTCTACTTCCGCATGGTCTCGCAGGATCGGCACATCCGAGGCATCTATACCAGGCTCAACGAGCCGGTCTACAAGGATAGTTGCGGCGAGCTTTTCCTCCTCCCCGGCACCGATCCAGCCATCGGTTACTTCAACTATGAGATCAACTGTGTTGGCACGCTCTTGATGGGCTACGGCAAAGAGAGAAAAGGCAGAATCTACGTCGGGCCGGAGTTGGCGGGGCGGGTGGCGATCTGGCATTTCATCCCCGGCCCGATCAAGCAGGAAAGCCCCGATGACTCGCATTGGGAGATAGAGGCCGTCATCCCTCTGGCCATCATGCACGCCCTGGCCGATTTCCCGAATCCGGGGCCGGGAACGGAGTGGCACGGGAATTTCTATCGCTGTGGGGACGACACCAGCAACCCGCAATGGAGCGTCTGGAACCCGATAGAGACGCCGCAGCCGGATTATCACCGCCCCGAGTTCTTCGGCAGGCTGATCTTCATGTGACTGCCGGACATGAGACCTGAAAGGGATGAAAACGCCAAGCTGCTATGGATCTCTGCGCCTTTGTGTTAATCCGTTTTGAGAAGGTTCCCGACCAATCCATCTTGAGCGAGACCGCCAATGCTTGCACCAATCTGCGGATTAAAAACCGGCAAGTCTGCGCAAATGGTTCCAATCGAAGTGGGGGCCTGGGCCTGGCCGCACGGCATCGAGGGCCGAATACCCCAAAATGCCGTTGAAGTAAGCAAGCTCTTCCGCTGGCGCATAGGTGACCGGCCCAGTGGGAGGGAAGGCTCGATGGATTCGATGCATCTGACAAAGGTAAGCCACCAGCCGGGCCAGGCTTTCGTACTGCTCATCAGTATAGGGGTCCCAGGCCATTTCGCCATCTTCACGGAGCATCTGCCCCCAATTGACCAGGGCGATGCCAAGCGAGCGGTAATTGGGCCTGATGATCGCCTCCCGTCGCGGATCAACGGCCTCCAATGTGCAATGATGGGCTGTGTCGCCGTCTTGCACTGACTGGTAAATGGTGCCATCCTTGTCCAGGACATAATGAAAGCTGACTCCTGCAGGATCGCTGGACATGCGTAGGGTGTCTCGCAAGCTTTTGCCGCTGGCGTGTAGGACGATCATGTCTATCGCATAACCGTGACGGCCTCTGGTGAAACTGCTCGCTTCCGCCGCTTCCCAGCGGATCTCCGGCATACCCGCTGGCACCGTCCCCAGCGCCCCGCCCGGCTGCGGGGGTGGAGCCTTGGCGGGGAGCGCGGCTTTGATCCAGGCTCTCTCCTGCGGCGTGAGGTTGGGCAGGTCGTCAATGGCGGGATCAATGTATATCCCCTGGCGATTCGCGGCCAGCCGCCCTAGGTCTAGCCCCGCCTTGTTCATCAGGCTCCAACTTTTTCCTCCTGCGATCCAAAAGGCGTCTATGATCTCCTGGTTAGTGTACTCGCCTCGCAGGGGCGGGGTTGGCTCCGCTGGCAGGGCCACAGCGTATTCGCCAGGGGTGAGTAGCTCCGGAGGGCCGTATTTCTCGGCGATCAGCTTCAAAGCCACTGCCATGGTCTCGCTGGTCAGGCTCTGTGCCTCTAACAGCGCGTAGATGGTAGGGATGCGAAAAGCGATCACGCGCCGGGCTAGAGGTGGCAGGGCGGCCAGGATGCGGCCAATCTCCGCGTGGGTGAGACCGGGCAATCTCTCAATTGGCTCTCCTATATAAGGCCCCTGGCGGTCGCGCACCAGGTCATCTAGGCTGATGCCGGCGCGATCCATGAGGGCGAAGCCGGTCCGCCCGCCAGCGATCCAAAAGGCGTCTATGACATCCTGGTTCGACCAGGTCTCCTTTCCGGGTAAGGTGACTTTGTATTCGCCAGCCACCAATTCGTCGGCGGAGCCATAGGTGGCAGCCACTTCAGCCAGGGCCTGCTCGATCTCCACGGAGGAAAGCCCCTGTGCTGCCAATAACTCAGTCGCCTTCGGTATCCTCACCTTGATCTCGCGTGGAGCCGCGCCGCGGACGCGCACCTGGCCGGAGGGGTCTTTTTCCAGGGTCAGCTTCTCAAACCCCTGGATCGTCACGCCGCCTTCATCTACCTCATCGGAAGCGGGATAGCCACAATAGTCCAGCCCGCCCAGGGAGCGGAACGCCTGGAGGAAAGGCCCTTTGACCATGTGGCAATGGTGCACATCCTGGCCATTGCGGTAGAAAAACCACTCCTCAGGCGGTTGAGGAGCGCGACGGTACTCTCCCAGCCGTTTCAGGGCTGTGACGACCTCTTGCCGGGAGCCATCTTTGCGGAACCAGGAGGCCGGCTCCCACAGGTCACTGCCGCCGCCGATGGTGCTGCCTAGGAGCCAGAAGCAGTTGCAGAAGTAGTACTCTGGAGCCTGGCCCATGTAACGGCAGGCCTCCTTCGTAGATGCCGCCACCTGAGCCTCGCTGGCGTTATCTCCATAAGGCGACGGCCCTAGGCGGAGGCCACCTTCCCCGGTCAGGAGAGGCAGTTCATGGCCCACCTTCTCCTTGATGATCCCTTCATACCAGACGAACTTTTTGAAGCCGTGGCTATCGGCGGGAAGGCTGAGCACGGGATAGTAAAGAAAGTAGTTATGGATGCCGACCCACATTTTGTCATAGAGTTTATCCTGGTCGGCTCTGGTGAGCCTGGCCTCGATTTCGTCAAAAATTCGCGCCAACATGACCAGATCATCGCCTCCCGGCCAACTCCCCCCCGGAGCCGGGGGGGCCAGGCCAGGCAACCCGCCGGCGTCTATCACCGTGAGCGCGGCCTGGGTCCAAACCTCGGTGACGATCTCTGAGGCGTTGGCCGGCACGATCCAGTTGGGCCACTCGTCTATGTGGTTCGGCTCGTTGTAGAGCTGAAAGTAGGGCACACCCAGGGAGCGGTAGAAATGGACGATCTGTCGCACCCGTGCCTGATCCAGGCCGACCTGTTCGCCGCGTGCCTTCTTCGCCAACGTCTCCAGGTCAAAGGTCTCGCCAATGCGGATGATGGGCATGATCTCCGGGTGAGCAGGGTCTGGCCCCACTAGCTTGCGCACCAGGTATTCGTTCGCCTGCCATTCTTGTCCTGTCCCGTTCAGGATGAGCACCCAGCGGATGTTCATCTCCTGCAGGTGAGCGTGCAATTCATCCGTTACCCGTTTGTGCTCGTCACTGACTTGTCCCCAGGTAAAGGGGATCCAGTGAAGGCCGCGGCCGTTGTCGTCCTTTGGTTTGGGATAGTCCTGAAGTCTCATCGGGGTTTACGCTCCTTTTTCTCCGTAAACCATAGAATCGTTACTCCTGGCTGCCCTCAGTTTAGCTGGAAGTGGAGAATTGTCAAAAGGAGCCCGCTCTGGTTTGCCATTCGCGATGAGGTGCGATACACTTGAGTAATAAGGTTTGGAACAGGAGGAGGAGATGAAAGGGAGGAGCATTTTCACACAAGCTGTTCATGCCGGGGAAAGGATGGCGCACCCCGATTGCACGCCCGTGGTCACACCGATCTATCACTCGATAGGCTATCTGTACAAAGATATGAGAAATCTGGACATGGTCCTCGCTGGGGAGAAAGAGGGCTACGTTTACGCTCGTTACGGCAACCCGACGACCAGGGCCTGGGAGGTAGCGATGGCCATGCTAGAAGGGGCCGACGATGCCGTGGCCTTCGCCTCGGGCATGGCAGCCATTCATGCCGCCTGCCTCGTGGCAGGGGCGCGGGCAGGAGCGACCCTGGTGGCAGCGCAGGATTTGTACGGGGCCACCTACAACCTGTTGGCACGGTTTCTCAGCACTTTGGGGGTGCGGACACATTTCTTGGACGTAACGAACCTCGCTGCCGTAGACGAAGCGCTTGAGGAGCTCCGCCCAGCAGCGCTGCTCTGCGAGGTCATCTCTAACCCCCTGCTCAAGCTGGTGGACCTGCCCGCGCTGTGCGAACTATCTCATCAGCATGGCGCGCAAGTGATCGCGGATAGCACTTTCACGACCCCCTACCTGCTTCGTCCCCTGGAGCATGGCGCGGATTATGTCGTGCACAGCGCCACCAAATACCTGGCGGGGCACGATGATGTGCTGGGAGGTGTGGTAGTGGGATCGCGGGACCGGATGAAAGGAGTTCGAGAACTGCTCAAAGCTATCGGCAGCAACCTCGGCCCCAACGAAGCTTACCTCGCCTTGCGCGGGCTAAAGACATTCCCATTGCGTATGAGACAGCATTGCAGCAATGCGGCTCAGGTGGCGGCCTGGCTGGAAACGCAGCCCGGCATCGAACGAGTATATTATCCAGGATTGCGCAGCCACCCGCAGCACGAACTGGCACAGCGGCTTTTCAGCGACAAGGGTTATGGGGGCATGGCGGCGTTTGAGATCCGTGGAGGAAACCAGGAAAAGGTGTTTTGCTTCTTCGAGGCTTTGCGCCTTGTCTTGTCTGCGACAACGCTGGGCGACGTTTATAGCCTGGTGCTCTATCCTGCCCACTCGTCGCACCGCTCAATGACGCCCGCGGAGCGCGAGCAGGCGCATATCGGGCCGGGGTTAGTCCGGCTGTCGGTGGGGATCGAGGATGCCCAAGATATCATTGCCGACCTGGAGCAAGCTTTGCAGGTAGTGAAGTGAACCTTCACCCCTCGCCCTGCTAGGGAGAGGAGCAAGAGGGGAGAGTGTACATCACAAAGGTAAACCCTCATCCCGGCCCCTGGGTAGGGAGAGGAGCGGGGTGAGGGTTTGCGCGCTGGAAAGCTTCCCAACTCGGAATAATACTTGCCTCATCTCATTATAGAACGCCATCGCCACGTCTTGAATAGGAATAAAGTACTAGTCGTTGACCGGTGTGGCTGGCGGTGGCATAATCCTGCCCTATTACAAACGGTTATCGGAGAGAAATGGAGACATCACCTGTCAGCTTGGGGGCCTGGCTTCTCGCCCTCTCCCCCATCGTCGTCGTGCTGGTGCTCATGGTGGGCTTCCGCTGGGGCGGCGCCAAGGCTGGGCCTGCGGGGTGGTTTACGGCATTGCTCGTGTCCATCGTCGCCTTTGGCGCAGGGCCGGAGCTGATCGCCTATTCGCAGTTGAAGGGTGTGCTCCTCAGTGCGTACGTGCTATACATCATCTGGATGGCCCTGGTGATGTACAACGTCGTGGCCGAGGCAGGCGCTGTTTCGGCTATCGGAGCCGGGTTCGTCCGACTGACTCGGGATCCTGTGCTGCAAATCCTCATCCTGGCCTGGGTGTTCAGCTCCTTCTTGCAGGGGGTTGGGGGATTTGGCGTGCCGGTGGCAGTGGTGGCCCCGCTCCTGATCGGCCTGGGCTTTTCACCGGCGACTGCGGTGGTTGCTACTCTAGTCGGGCATTCTTGGTCGGTCAGCTTTGGCAGCATGGGTTCCTCCTTCCAGGTGCTTACGGCAACCACGGGTCTGCCCGGGGCCTTGTTGGCGCCTTCGTCAGCAATGCTGATGGGGGTGATCTGTTTAGTGTGCGGCCTGGCGACGGCTCATATCCATGGCGGCTTCGAGGGCGTGCGTCGCGGGGCATTGCCCACCCTGGTGGTTGGGCTGTGCATGAGCCTGGCGCAGTATCTGGCTGCGGTTACGGGCCTCTGGAATCTGGGCGCTTTCATCGCCGCGCTGGTCGGATTGGGGGCAGTGGCGATCCTGACGAGGCTGCCGGCTTATCGAGGCACAGCAGCCCAAACTGATTCCAGTGGCCACAAAATGCCCATGACGAAGGGACAGATGAGCGTCGGCTGGGCCGTGATCCCCTATCTCTTGCTCATCGTCATCGTGATCCTGGCGGAGCTTTGGGCCCCCTTGCACACGGTGCTGAATCGCGTCCAAATCCGTGTCCCCTTCCCAGAAACGCGCACTGCCCTAGGGTGGACACAACCAGCGGAGATGGGCCGCACGATCAGCATTTTCGGTCATCCGGGGGCGCTATTGGCCTACGCAGCACTGATCTCATATTTCCTATACCAACGGCGGGGGTACTACCGGCCTGGGACGGTCAAGAATATCCTGTCACAGACGCTATACAGTGCGATCCCCTCCAGCCTGGGCATCGTCACCATGGTCGGCTTCGCCGTGCTGATGACGCACAGCGGCATGACCTACACGCTGGCCAAAGGGATCAGCCTGGCGATGGGAAAGACGTTCCCCTTTTTCTCCCCCTTCATCGGCGCCTTGGGCGCTTTCATGACCGGCAGCAACACCAACTCGAACGTCGTCTTCGCCACCTTGCAGATGAGCACAGCGGAACTGATCGGCAGGAACGTGGTGATCATCCTCGCGGCACAGACGGCGGGAGGGGCACTGGGCGGCATGGTAGCGCCCGCCAAGGTCATCGTTGGCTGCAGCACGGCAGGCCTGGCCGGACAGGAAGGGCAGGTGCTGCGGCAGACGCTCCTCTACGGCCTGGCCATCCTCATCGGCGTCGGCCTTTTGATCCTTATCCTAGCCTGAGAATAAGTAGATCCGCAGATGGCGCAGATTCATGCCGATGTGAAATCTGCGTCATCTGCGCAATCTGCGGATTGCCGTTTGGCGTCTTTGCGTTTTCATCCGGTGTTTTTTCGCCAGAGCGAAGCGGGTATATAATACAGGAACGAACTTTCTGGAGGTTGTGATATGTCATCCGATCCCTTTCGGGATTTTGAACGGGCGTGCCTGGATTTGCTGGCGACGCAGGTTCCGTTGCCCGCCGGGGCGACCCTAACTGTCCCGCCGCGGCGCCAATACGGCGACCTTTCCAGCAACATCGCTTTCGTCTTGAGCAAGGAGATGAAACGCGCGCCGCGCCAGGTAGCTCAGGAGATCGTGGACAGGCTGGATCTCTCCGCCTGCCCCCTGGTGGAACGGGTAGAGGTTGCTGGCGCCGGGTACGTCAATTTCTTCCTGAACGACCGAGCTTTCGCCGCGCATGTCCTCGTGACGATCCAGACGGAGGGGGCAGAATATGGCATACCACGCCCGGAGAAACGGTTGCGCGTGCTGATCGAGCACACCTCGGTCAATCCCAACAAGGAATGGCACATCGGCCACGCCCGCAATGCCATCCTCGGCGATGTAATCGGCCGGCTTTTCGGGCGAGCGGGCCACGAAGTCGAAATCCAGAATTACATAGATGACACCGGCAAACAGGCCGCCGATAGCCTCTATGCCTTGAAGTATTTTGGTGGGACTCCTCCGCCGGGGGTCAAGCTGGATCATTTCTGGGGCGATCTCTACGCGCGCCTCCATCGCCTGCTGGGCCGCGAAGAGGATGTGCGTGCTGAACTGAAAGAACTGGCAGGCCAGGAGTTGGACGCAACGAGGCAGGAGAAACGCCAGGCCCTGCAAGCGGAACTGGCCGAGATCGAAAGGATCAAGCGGGGTGTCGAGGTAATGATGCACGCCGTCGAACGCGGGGAATATGTGGACGAGGTAGCTCAGTGCCTGGATGCCCAATTGCGAACGGCCTGGTCACTGGGCGTGTCCTACGATCTGTTAAGCTGGGAGGGAGACATCGTCCGTTCTGGCCTTCTCGAAGAGGCCATGGAGAAGATCAAGCAATCCCCCTACGTTTATCTCGCCGAGACAGGCCCCAAGAAGGGCTGCTGGGTCATCAACATGACCGATTTCTGGGAGGGGGGCAAGGCGGAGAAAGATAGCACCCTGGAGAAGGTGCTGGTGCGCTCCAATGGCCTGCCCACCTACGAGGCCAAGGACATCGCCTACCAGATGTGGAAGTTCGGGCTTTTGCAGCGGGACATGCTCTACCGCAAGCATGTGAAGCAACCGGACGGTCGCGTCCTCTGGACGACCTGGCGGGAAGGGGAACGCCGTCCCCGCCGACATTCCGACAAGGTGATCAATGTCATCGGCGCGCACCAAAGCTACGCCCAGGCCGTCGTTTACACCGCCTTGCGGGTCACCGGCCATGAGCAAGAGTATCGCAACTCGCATCATCTGGCCTATGGTCTGGTCTATCTGCCTAGCGGCCATATGAGCGGACGCAAGGGGATCGGCATCGCCGCCGATGACGTTCTGCAAGCCACCATAGACGAAGCCTATCGGCGCGTCAGGGAGAAGCGCGGCTCCGAACTGACGGAGGAGGAGATGCGCCGCATTGCCGAGGCGGTGGGACGCAGCTCCGTGCGTTACTGCATGGTGCAATACGACCCCATGAAAGAGATCTTATTCGACATAGATGCAGTGCTGAGCCTGGATGGGAACACCGCCTCCTACCTCCAATACGCCCTGGTGCGCACCGAGTCGCTCCTGCGCAAAGCTCAGGAAGAAGAGGGGATTGACATAGAGGCCCTCTGGAAGGAGGTAGGGTCTTTGCCAATCCCCGAGTTGGTGGAGGAGGAACAGATCCTCATCAATTCTCTGGCGCGCTATCCTGGCGTCATCGCCCGCAGCCTGACAGAGCTTAGCCCGCACATCCTCACCGATTACGTCTATGAACTGGCGGGATTGTTCACCCAGTTCTATCACAAGTGCGCTGTGCTGAAAGCGCCGACGCCGCAGCAGGTGCAATCACGCCTGGCGCTGAGCAAAGCGGTGAACCAGGTGCTCAACAATGCCTTCGACATCCTAGGCCTGGACAAGCTAGGGATGATGTAGGGACAGCAGGCAACAGGTGACTGACCCGAAACTAGAGGCTTGCCCTGATCTCCTCCAGTGTCTTTTTCGCCTCGGGCACCTGCGCCAGGAAGCCCGTGATCCTGGCGCAGCCGTATTCATCACAGTAGGCGCAGTTCAAGACATTGTGCTGGATGGCGCAGGCGCGGATCTCGCACTTGGGCGCATAGCTGCACAGCCGCCCGGTCGTGGTCAGGCAGCCATCGCACACAACATCGGTAGCCGTGAACGGACTGTGGAATTCCTCGGTCCAGTGTTTGGCCACGCGCTCCAAAGCCGCCTGGTCATTGGCCTGCGTGGCGATGTACGCCTCGCACTTGCTGCAGATAAGCCCACAACGCGATATGATCTTTTCCATTTCCGTGCCCATCCTTTCTTTGGTTGATTTAGGTGCTTGCTCATAGGATAGCACAAATGTTCTAAATTGTCAAATTCATGATTTACCTTCTCCAAAGCTCCATATTGCTTCACGTAAAATGTTGCCAAAGGCAAGGGCTTTCCTGCTAGAATTCTGCTAAATGCGGGCATTGTTCTCTCAAATGATAATGTTACCGAGGGGACTATGCCTGCTGAGATACAATAGTACCACGATAGGCTGTTCAGAGCAACACCCTCCCAGGTTTGCTCGATTGTTGCTCCTCTGCCCTCAGTGTAGTACAATAGAATTGTCTCTGGTTTTCATCGGCGGTGGTAAGCCAGGCCACTTATGGACAACTCGGCGGTGTTAGTGAAAACAGCAGAAATGCTGAAACAGGATGATGCCAATGGAGATCGAGCAATACCACGTTCATGATTTTCGCCTCTCGGCCAAAGCGGCCAAGAACCCCTACGATGGCCAGTTCACCGCCACCTTCAAAGCGTCCGATGGCAGCCAGATAGTCATCCCCGGCTTCTACGATGGCGATGACACCTGGATTATCCGCTTTTCCCCCACGCAACCCGGCGAATGGTCTTACGAGACGCGCTCAGACGTCTCCGGCTTAGATAGCAGACGAGAGCGGGGCATCCTCTGCGTGCCCAACGCCAGCCCGAACATCCACGGCCTGCTTCGCGTGGATCGCAGCCACCCGCACCATTTTATCTACGACGACCACACCCGCTGTTTCCTGCTGGGCGATGAGTGCGACTGGCTCTTTGCCCTAGATATGCAGGACGCCCGCCGTTACCTGGATCGCCTCCAGGCCTACGGCTTCAACCAGGTGCTGATGCAGGTCTATGCCCACGCCGCGCCCTGGAGCGAAGGACAGCCCCATCGCCTGGTGCCCCCGCCCCTCTATCCCTGGGGAGGCAATAACGAGCATCCAGACCATACGCGCATGAACCCTCCCTTCTGGCGGCATCTGGACGAGATCATCTCTTATATGCATCAGCGCGGCATCCTGGCCCACCTGATGATCGAGGTGCACAATAAAGGGGTCAACTGGCCGGGCCGCGGCCAGGGCAACGATGATCGCTACTGGCGCTATGTCATCGCTCGCTACCAGGCTTATGGCAACGTAATTTGGAACCTCTCCAAAGAGATGTGGAAGGTAGATGACCCAGAATACTGGGAGAGCCGCGTTGACCTGGTGCGCCAGCTTGACGCTTATGGCCACCTGCTGACAGCGCACGATGTGACCCTGGAGCGCGGCGATTTCCTGGCCGACCAGCACCATGAGAACTTTCACGCACACATCCTGCACGAGAGGGCCAGACGTGCCTGGCCCGTCATGAACGTGGAGTACGGCTACGAGCCAGGTCCTATCCCCACGTACCCCGTCATCACCCTCTCCGACGAGATGCGTTGCCGTACCTGGGAGATCGTTACCGGCGGCGGCTACCCCGTCTTCTATTACGCCGACACCGCCTGGGACGTCGTGGATTTATCGTTGCTCCCCGAAGGCTACCGGACATTTCACATCGTGCGGCGCGTCGTGGAGCGGCTCCTCTATTGGGAAATGGAGCCGCACGATAACCTGGTGGATCGTGGCTACTGCCTGGCCAAACCTGGGGAGGCATATCTCATTTACCTGCCAGAAGGGGGACGGGTGCACCTGGACGTCGGCGAAGTGAGTTGGAAGCAAAAGCGCCCTCAGGCCACGT
>Ga0129297_10000626_pt1 | contig 17159 bp, 17 predicted proteins | sample I18A1metaG_FD_94708 | JGI IMG/M metagenome (GOLD analysis project Ga0129297, IMG submission 94708) | Lake sediment bacterial and archeal communities from Gulf of Boni, Indonesia to study Microbial Dark Matter (Phase II) - ​I18A1 metaG | ecosystem: Environmental > Aquatic > Freshwater > Lake >... | reverse complement strand
GTACCTCAATCCATGCCATGCTCCGCCAGCCGGAGTCGCCGTTTGCTCCTACGCCGAAGATAGAAGAGGGTCTGGCAAACAGGAGGCGCACTTGGGAGCAGTCAGAAGCCGACAACATTCCCAATTTGCGCCGCATCAGGCGCGTGTCGAAAAAGGGAAATGGCACGACGAGTACATCACCCTGCCTAAAGCTGGTCATAGACGGGTAGAATCAGAACTCTAACCTCATCCCCGCCGGGCAGGGCCGCACGCGCTCCCCCAGCGCCTGCATCAGCGGCCAAATCGCCGGCCCGGTGCAATGGTTCAGGTAGAGCTTCTCCACTCCATAGTCATCGCGCAAGGCGGCGGCGATGCTCTGCAACTGCAGGAGCTTTGCTCCGCCGAGATGTGTCCCACCCACGACCGCATGTACCGACCTGCCGAAGGAACGCCGCACATGCTCCAGCGTATTGAGCAGCCCGGCATGGCAGCAGCCGAGCAGGAGCACCAGTCCCTGTGCCGTATTCAGGAGGAGCGACTGGTCATCCAGGATCAGATCGGGGCGAAGCGATTCCCCCTCTTGTAACAGATGCCGCGAGCTGATAGCCCCGGCATCAATCGTGCGCGGCACCTGGCCGGTCGTCCAAACCGCAGGGGCGATCTCCGTCATCTCTGCCGATAGCCGCAGATGCGCCCGTCCCTCGATCTCCTCTCGCGCAAAGGGCAGGCCGATAGGCTCAAGCTGCGATGCGCTCCCTTCCCCTCGCTGGGCAAATCGCCGCGCAAAAACCCCCGGGTGGGCGGCGATTTCCGCTCCAGGCGCCCAGTTCATAGCCATGCGCAGGCCGCCGGTGTGATCTATGTGCCCATGGCTCAGGACAATGGAACGCACTTTATCACCACTTTGCTTGAGCGCCTCCAGGTTATGGGCCAGGACGTGGCCACTTTGCCCTGTATCGAAGAGGATAGATTGCCCCTCGCATTCTACGAGGAAAGACAGGCCATGCTCGCCCCATGCGAACAGGGATGCCACTGTGTTGTCCACCAGGCAGGTCAGGACAAGCTTGTGTGACATTTCTTTTCACCCCTTCCCGGAACCGACTCTGTAGCCGCAGGCTTCATGCCTGCGTGCTATCGGGTAAGCTCTTGGACACAGCAGAGCCAGGATGAGCAAAAGCGTCTCCAGTGCCAGGCTTCTTTGTGCCTCAGCAGTACCGAACGCTGCCGTGAGAAACTGGCTGAGGCTCATAGCCTCAGGGAACTCGTATTGCTTGAAAGGAAACCACCAGGGAACCTGGCCCGGATCACCCAAAAGATGCGCCAGGTGACCCACAGCCCAGGCGTGCCTCCGTTTTTCTCCTCCCCAAAGGCCAACCGCTAAAGAGGAGAAGAGCCAGCCGGGCAGGCTGTGCATGGCATAGCGGCCACTCGGCGTTACGCGCAAGACGTGTGCCAACCCCTTATCTACAGCGTCGGGCAGGAGGGCCGCGGCGATAAGGGTGGACAAATCGAGGCGCAACAATCTGTGACAGAAGATGGCAACGGCGATATGACCAGGGAGGATCACTCAAGTTCCTTCGCTGCAAGTTGTCATCCTGGGTGAAGTGAAGAATCTCGCCCGCCCAAAAGGAGATTCTTCGCCGCAAAGGACGCTCCTCAGAATGACCATCTGTGATCTATAGAGAGGGAACATCATGGAGCCTTGGAGGGCTTGGCGTGCCCCACGAATTGCAAGCGATAGAAGGTGACTGGCGCAGCTACTTTCATGATGCGCACGACAAAGGACGAGCTTTCACCGGAGTCCAATTTGCTCTGTTCCAAATAGGCGCTACCCATGCCCACGATCTTTTTATCCTGCCCATATAACGAAACCACTGCCTGGATGAATTCCGCTCTGGATGATCCACTATTCTGGACAACACCGCTGACGACATAATAGCCGAATTCATCTCGGGAGATGGTGGCTTCCTGGTAGGCGAAATCGGCATACGCCGTGAACTCCCGCCCGGTTGGGGCTTCAACTTGCAGGAACACTTCAAAAGATTGCCAGTTGGCGGGAGGATCGGTGAAAAGAACGGCGACGGGGACAGCCTCCTTTGGAGGAACAACATCATGGATCGAATAACCGGTCTAGAAGGCCAGTCTCTTCCCCTCCGCATCGAGGAGCGCGATGATCGCCTCCGGCTTGGCCACGGCGTCCTGCCCAGTGTTGATGATCTCCCCAACGAAATAGACGGAACCGATGGAAGTATGCACCGGAACCATGTCACGCACTTCGGCGGACAAAGGCACTTCCGAGGGCACAGCCTTCATGCTGGCCAGTTTCGTCTCGCCCCGCTCTGTTGTTCCAGGCGGCATCTGAGTAACAGAGGAGGCCGCCGGAGCCGACACCGCGATGGCGCGCTCAAACAATGGGCCTAGGTCTGACCATCGGCTGGCGATCACCACAGCCACTGCTATGCCTATGATTCCGAAAAACGCCAGGCGCGTACTTCTCATGGTAAGTTTCAAGCTGCCTCCCCAAAAAGATTATAACACGGCTTGAAACTTTGCGCAAAATGGCTATGGCGTATAATACCAAAGGAGGCCGTAGCCCAAGACCCCCAAGGCCAGGAACTCTATCATCACCGCCCGCGTGATCTGGCCGCCTAGATGCTGCTGTATAATGCTGGTGAGCAAATAAAAGGGCCAGAAGAGGTATAACCCGGCAAGCAAGCCATCGAGCGCCCAGTAGGTCAAGGCCCACGCCATTTCGCCAATGATGAGGGCGACTAGCGCGGCATACAGCCAGGTACGGCCCGCCTCGCTTCGACCCCGACGCAGGATCTCCAGGGACAAGGCTCCGCTAACGAAAACCACAGCAATTACGAAAACGGGAAGCAGAGCCTTGAGTTGCTGAAGGGAGAAGTAGAGAGCAAAAGCCAGGGCATAAGCCAGTAAGTTAAGAAACCAGCGCGCCGCACGGTAGAACGACATGCCTGGAGCGATAGCATTATGCTGTGCGATTAAGATAGCCGCCAGAAGGAGGGCGAGGAAAAGCGCACCCACACCCCAGAGGATAGGGTTGGGGAAGGTATGTAAGAAAGGGATGGAGAGGAACGTAAGCAAGCCAGGCAATGGCCAGAAAGTCAATGTATAACCGAGGCCGGCATCGCGGGCGGTCGGGTGAGCACGGACGAGGTCATTGTTGCCGAAGTAAATGGCGCCCGCCAGCAACAGAGCGAGAAGCCAGGGGCCGGAGAACACGATTTGCCGTAGCTCGCCGAACAAGTACAAGTCAATGGTGCGGCTGGGCAGGCGGACCAGGAAGGAGAGCAGCAACACCAGGAAGATGGGGCCAACGATGACGCTGATGCGGTTATATGGGCGCATAGGGTGCCTTTCCCACTGTAGAGTGCTTGACATTTTATCTTGAGGGCGGATTTTGTCAAGGTTGCGCTTCATGATATAATGCGAGAAATGATCGGGGTGGAGGAATAACCGATGTTGGGATACGCCGTGTTGGGCCTGATCGTCGGCGCGTTGCTCAACCACGCTGCCAATGTGCTGCCACAACGACAACCGCTGACAGGATCGCCGCGATGTCCTTTCTGCGGTCGGGAGCATTCCCCTTTGGAATGGGTCGCCCTCCTCGCTTATTTGACGGGGCGGCAACATTGCAGCCGATGCGGGGCACCGTTAGCGATGCGAGCGCCCCTGGTCGAGCTGCTCACTGCTTTGCTCTTTGCCTATCTCTGGCGACGCTATAGTCCCTCCACCCAGTTGGCTCTGTTCACGTTATATTCCGCCATCTTTATCCTTGTCCTGATCACTGACCTGGAGCATCGCCTTATCCTCAATTCTGTCATGTATCCTGGGATTGCCCTGGCCGCTGCTGCCAGCTTCTTCCGCCAGGATGTCCATTATCGCTTAGCGTTGTTGGGGGGCCTCGTCGGTTTCGCGCTTGTGCTGTTGATCTACCTGGCAGGGCCTCTTTTTGTGCGCGTGTGGAGCCGACTGCGTGGGCAAAGGACCACAGAGGTTCCCTTCGGTTTCGGCGATGTCAAGCTTGCGGCTTTTATCGGGCTGGTGGTCGGGTTCCCAGCCGTGATTTTTGCCCTATTCATTGGCATTTTCTTAGGGGGGATCGGGGCGTTGTTTTTCATTGTGCTGCGCGCCTTCATCCAGCGACGTTACACAGCCCTGGCCGCCATCCCGTATGGCCCTTTCCTCGTCGCCGGCGGGGTCATCATGATGCTTTATGGGCCAGCGATCATGGCCGCCTATTTAGGCGCTTATCGTTAGTTGGAGCTTACCTGAGGTACTTTTGTCCTATTGACAGTCCGAAAGCAGATGGTGTTTAATCTAGAATTGCGAGTTGACGCGCAAAGTAACCGTGAGTATAATTGACGACATCGGCGCAGTTTAGGTCTCGACAGCTTTTGTGATGCAGAGGCGCGGACAGGCATAGGAATCAACACTTTTGCGAGAAAGCGGGGCAACATGGCGTTAAAGGGAAATCTCAAGGACTTTAGCCTCACTCAGCTTCTTAACGTGATTAACCTGGCCCGGAAAACCGGGGCCTTGACCCTCAGTAGCTCGCGGGGCACGGCGATGATCTTTTTCAAAGAAGGCCGTATGATCTATGCCTCCCGCGACAGCCAAGACCTTGGACTGCCAACGATGCTCCTCCGCGCTGGCAGGATCACGGAAGAGCAATCTCGCACTATTCTGACGCGCTCACAGATCAGTTCTGACAAGGAACTGGGCCTTCTCCTGGTCAATGCGGGCTATGTCACCCAGCGAGATATCTTGTCGAGTATCCGTAAACATATCCTGGACATAGTCTATCCGCTCTTCACGTGGGAAGAGGGTTTGTTCCGTTTCGAGCCAAACCAATTGCCTGGGGCGGAAAAGATCATCACACCTATCGAGCTAGAAAACGTCATTTTGGAAGGTAGCCGCCGTTTACGGGAATGGGAGATGCTACAGGATGAAATTCCCGACCTGGACGTATCCCTCAAATTCGCCAAGCGCCCTGATACCAATCTGCGCAAGATTAGCCTAAGCCCGGAAGAGTGGCGAGTTATCTCCTACATTGATCCTCGGAATAGCCTCCGGCAGATTGCAAAGCAGACACGATTAAGCGACTTTGAGATGCGCAAGATTATCTATGGCTTACTCTCCGCAGGACTGGTAGAGCTTATTGTTCCTGTTGGAAAACAGAAACTTGCGCCTCCCTTCTTAGCTCAGCGCGGACAACCACAAGAAGTCCCTGCTCCCATCAAGCGAAGCATCATCCTGCGCCTCATTGATCGGATTCGTGGCTTGTAGGTCGTGAGAAGCAAAGCAGATGCACTAACAGATCAGGCTCGAGTATCTCGCCAGAAGAGGAGCGATTCCATGCAGTCAGTGAAAATGGTTATCACAGGCCCTTTTGCCGCAGGCAAAACGGCCTTTATCCAATCAATCAGTGAGATAGAAGTCGTTTCCACCGAGCGCAAGATCACCGACGACACGCGCGAGGTCAAAGAGGAAACGACCGTGGCTATGGACTTTGGCCGCATCACGGTAGGCGAGGATTTGGTGCTCTTTCTGTTTGGCACACCTGGCCAAAAACGCTTCGACTTTATGTGGGAGATCCTTTCTGAGGGTATGCTGGGTTTTATCATCATCGTAGACAGCACGCGCCCCGACACTTTCCGCGAAGCGAGGCAGATCCTCAACGTCTTCCGCCAATATGCGGCTACCCCCTTCGTCATCGCGGCCAACAAACAGGATATGGAGGATGCCTGGTCGCCGGAGGATATTCGTTACGCTTTGAAACTGGATGGCAGCACCAAGGTCTTGCCCTGCGTGGCCACCGATAAAGCGAGCGTCAAGAATGTTCTGCTCGAACTACTCTACAGTATTCTGGAAGTTACGAAGGAATGAACCATGTAGCTCAGCATGAAGCCTGAGCTACCTACCTGAGCTAGGGACACAAGTTCAATCCCCGAGATGGACTTCAAGGAGGTAACCAAAAGATGCCGAACGAGGAAAAAGGTGATGCCCAGAACGAGACGACCTATTACTATTCCAACAAACATGGGCGCATTTACCTGATGGCCATCGAAGATGTCATTGGTAAGAACGGATTGAGCGCTGTCCTCAACTTCGCCGGGCTTAAGCATCTCATCAACAACTATCCACCCAATAACCTGGAGCGCGGCTTTAAGTTTTCCGACTTTGCGGCGGTGAATCAAGCTATCGAGGACATGTACGGTGTCCGCGGGGGAAGGGGGTTGAACCTGCGAGCCGGCCGCGCCACTTTCAAGTATGGCCTACGGGATTTCGCCCCCATTCTAGGCATCGCTGATCTGGCCTTCAGGTTATTACCTTTGTTGATGAAGCTTAAGATGGGCCTCCCTCTCTTTGCCGAAGTATTCAATAGGTACACCGACCAAATCGTGCGCACCGAGGAGGATGAAGAGCATTTCTATTGGCACATAGACCGCTGTCCGGTATGCTGGGGCAGAAAATCTGATAAGCCCTGCTGCCACACGGCGATGGGCCTCCTCCAAGAGGCGTTGCACTGGGTTAGTGGGGGCAAAAGCTTCCGCGTCCTCGAGGTAACTTGTATTGCTACGGGGGATAGCGACTGCAATTTCGTTATTGACAAGAAGCCCCTCGATTAGTAGGGGCGGGGCGTTCTCCAACCGTTGTTCTCTGAGCAGCCCCCATCTTTAGAAGATGCCGGTGGGGACATGATGCAAAAGATTATCATTCGCGATAAACGGAAAATCTCCCCCTTCAACGAGGCGGCGCGGGATCTCCGAGTTCTAAATAAACCTCTCTGGCTTCTGCAACGTGACATCCTCGCCAAATATTGCGACTCGGAAGTCGAGGTGGACTCCGCCCTCCAGATCCCTGCTCATCGCGCGGAGATGCTCGTTTACCGCGACAATCTTTATTTCGACGACGTCTTTCTGGCCGAATTCATGGGCAAGGCACGAAAGCTAAATCGCGCCTGCCAGGTAGCCTTTTCGCCGGATGACAAGGCGATCACGACGCACGCGCTCCCCTTGCAGGAAGGAATCCGCCGCGAGGGCGATGTTTATGTGGCCGATATGTGGTATTTTCCGCGCGGCTTTGAAGAAAAGGCCCGTCCACTCGTTATTGATACCCAGCCCCGCGAATTGGGATACTATCACATTCCCACTTACATGGCCGCGGAGAAGGGTGATCTCGTCTTCCAGGTGCCAGCACGTCCCTTTCTCTCCATTGAGAATTGGGTCCATGTCTTTATGGCTAACTCACCCTTTGGCATTTTTGCCATCGGCAACCGGGTGGAGAAATCCCTGGATCGCCTGGATATTCAGTTGAGGGTTGCGATCAGGGCGCTTCTTGAGCGCAAACAGTTTCTTTCCTGCTCTTATATGGTCAAAGTTGGCAAAAACACGCATATTGATCCAACGGCGGTTGTGCAAGGCCCCACGCTCATCGGCGATAATGTAGACATCGGCGCCGGCTGCCTGATTTCCAATTGCATCATCGGCAACAATGTCAATATCATGCACGGCTGCCAACTGCTGTTAAGTGTGGTCGGCGATGGCTCCTTTCTCCCTTTTCGCGGCTCGCTCTTTATGACCACGCTGATGGAAAACTCGATGGTGGCGCAGAATACAACTCTGCAATACTGCGTCGTGGGTCGCAATACCTTCATCGGCGCCAATGTGGCCTTTACCGATTTTAACCTCCTCTCGCTTCCTCTGAGGACGATGCATAAAGGTCAGCTAGAGCCTGCGGGATTGCCCATCTTGGGGGGATGCATCGGACATAACTGCCGTATTGGCGCTGGTCTCACCTTTTATCCGGGTCGCATTGTAGAGTCAGACACGGTCTTAGTGCAGTCGGAAACACGTTCCGTCATCAGCAAGAATGTCTCGTATGACGAAAGTGATCATCATCACCTGAAAGGGGGCCACGTTCATAAGCGGTACTATCCGCGTTGATTTGCCCCTACCGGGCGAAGGCTGATCAGAGCACTCTATGCTATCTCATTGTCGGTTACGGTACTTTTGTACCATTGATGTTGTGATGTTTCTTCCCTATAATTGAAGCGCAGCAGCCGATGGAGCGCTGTGTCGTTTTTGTTATGGAGGAGGTATGGAAGAATGAGCAAAGGCCGCATCTTGATCGTCGAGGACGACAAAGATATCGGCGAGATGTTATCGCACTATTTCGGTTATAAGGGTTATGAGGTCTTGTATGCTATGCGAGGCAGCGATGCTCTATCTCTCTCTCGACAAAAGCTCCCCAATCTTGTTGTGCTGGATATCATGCTGCCGGATATGGACGGCTATGAGGTCTGCACACGGTTAAGGAGCAGCCTACGCACTAGCCACATCCCGGTTATTTTTCTGACGCAAAAGGATGAACGCGGTGATAGGATCGCGGGATTGGAGCTGGGCGCGGATGACTATATAACCAAACCCTTCGACATGGAGGAACTGGGGCTGCGCGTGCAAAATGCGCTCCGTCGCGCCAGCTACGAGAATCTGACCAACCCGACCACTGGCCTGCCGAGCGGCAAGCTTATCGAGGAGCAGTTGCGCGGGCTTATGCAAAAGGCCGACTGGGCTATCCTGTATATGGGGATCAACCACTTGCAGCCATTTAACGAGGTATATGGTTTCGTGGCTGGCGCCGATGTCCTGCGCTTTCTGGCGATGGTCTTGACCAATGCCGTAGACGCGGAAGGCAGCACAGAGGACTTCATCGGCCACGTCAGTAGCGATGATTTCATCGTTATCACCTCTGCCGACCGGGCAAGCGTGCTCAAAGAGGCGATCAAAAAACGTTTTGATGCCGAGGTAGCCGCTTTTTACTCATTTCGCGACCGTGAGAACGGGTACCTCGCCTTGCGGGATGCCGACGGCAAAGAGATCCGCGTCCCTCTTATGACCCTATCTATAGGTGTCATCACCGATCGCGATGGCCCGTTCAGCGATATCCGCCAAATCACCGAAGTGGCTGCTGAGGCCAGGAGATCCGCTCAGAGGGAGACGGCCCAAAGTCGGTGAGCAACTGCCCTTTCGTTCAGGCAAGTACCTATCCGATGACCGACACTGTGTTTCCCTGCGTAAAATAGCCCTTGGGGGGCGTCCCAGCGGGCAGAAGGTTCTACGCTACACTGTCGTCGAATAGGCTTCAAGAGCTTCTACCCCTTGGAAAGGGCCTTATGAGAAGCCGATCCGAATATACAACTAGCGGGAAAAAAGAAGTCACCAGGCTGCGCTGGCAAGCACTGCGCATCGCTACCGCCGTTTCTCTTCTGCTGGTGGTCTACTACGCTGTAGTGCAGAGGGGATCGGCAGGGGAGGTCATTTTCAACCTGGGACTTAGCCTGGGCATAGCATGGAGCGTGACCCTTTTGGGCTTTGAGCTTATTCTGCGGTTGTATAATCGGACCGTGGATCGGGACGAGCGGCTGCGCGAGAAGGTGGACGAGCTTGTGGCGTTGCAGCGGATCAGCCGCGAGATGAATGCGACCCTGGATTTGGATAGCATATTGACCCTCATGTTGAAAGAGGCTATCGCGACAACGGCATCCACTCACGGCTATATTGTCTTGCGCGACATGACCACCGCTAACCTAGCCGCCGTTGCCATGATAGGCTATGATCCATCGGAGCTAGAGGGATTGGCAGCCCCCTCCGCGGAAGCGGGGCAGTGTATAGCGACCGGGGTCATCAGCTCCGGCAAGCCGGCCATCGTTTCGGATATTCAAACAGAGAAGCATTCCCCGTATCTCAGGGCAGGCACGCGCTCTGTCTTGTCTGTGCCCATCTTCTACGAGGGGGCAGCCGCCGGGTCCATTAACCTTCATAGTGCACTCCCCAAAGCCTATAACCAGGTGCACCTCGAGTTTGTGCAGGCCCTGGCAGAACAGGCAAGCATCGCTATCGGCAATGCGCAACGCTATCGAGAGCAGGTGCGGCTGAACGAATCTTTGCGTCGGCGTGCTGAGCAGCAGCAGGGCCTGTTCGAGGCCAGCCGTTCGCTGCGCAGGATAAGCCTTTGGAGACTATTCTTGAGGACATTGCTTACGCTATTCAGGAAAGCGTCGGCTTTAACATTGTCTTGCTCAGCGTTATCGAAGGGGACCCTGGCCACTTGCGGCGCGTGGCTGCGGCAGGGATACCCATTGAGTCATTCAATGAACTGAAAAGGCGTACTCAACCCCTGTCTGTCGTCCGGGAGTTGTTCCAAGACCGTTTTGCGATCAGCCAGTCCTATTTCATCCCCCATCAGGAGAAAGGGATATGGCAGCAAAAACTGGATGTGCTGACCCTCCTTCCTGAGCAGGAGGAACAGGAGCCTGACCGATGGCACGCTGAGGACATCCTTTTCACGCCTTTGCGTAACGCGGAAGGTGAACTGCTCGGCGTGGTGTCCGTTGATGATCCACAAGATGGCAAGATCCCCGCCCAGACGACGATTGAGGTCTTGGAAACATTTGCCGCCCAGGCGGCACTCGCTATTGAGAACGCGCAGTTATATAACCAGACGCAGCGGCGCATCTCGGAACTGGCGACTTTGAACCAGATCGGCCAGGCGCTTAGCTCTACCCTGGAAGCAGATGACCTTCTGGAGCCTATCTATCGCCACGCGAGCCGAATTGTACCTGTGTCCAGGTTCACTATTGCCCTCTATGATGAAGCGACAGATGAGGTCGCTTTCCCCTTCATTGTCGCGGGGGGAGAACGCAGCACGGCACAAGCTCTGCCCGAAGAGGCCGAGTTGATCTGGCGCCTCATCCGCGCACGCGAGCCGCTCATGCTCCCTGTTGTTAATGGGAAGGCTACGGAACCGGCCAGGCTCGAGTCCGCAACAGAAGCCGCGCCAGAAGCCCAGGGTATGTGGCTGGGTGTGCCCATGATGGCTGTCAACAAGGTTGTAGGAGCCATTGCTGTGCAAAGTCTTGAGGTCTCGCGGGCCGAAAACGAAGAGGATCTCAGTTTGTTGCTGACTATCGCCACTCAAGCTGCGGCTGCTTTGCAGAACGCCCACCTTTACCAGCAGATCCGCCGGTTCAACACGGAGCTTGAGCGGCGCGTCCAGCAACGCACGGAGGAACTTGCCGAAGCTAACAGGCAGCTCACGCTGGAAAAAGAGCGCGCGCAGGCGCTTTATCGTATCACACGCGAACTTGGTGCCAGCCTGGATTTGGATCGTGTGCTAAACCGAGCGCTGGATCTCGTTAGCCAGGCGATTGGCGCGAGTCACGGGGCGATCCTGATGCTGGACACGCCATCGAACAAAATGGCTTATCGCCTGCTCTTGGGCCAGGGACGACCGTTAACGCCAGAGGAGCGGGCGATACCCATTTCCCAAGACGTTGGCCTTGTGGGATGGGTGATGCAGAACCGCAAACCGCTCATCCTGGCCGACGCTCCCCAAGACCGAAGCTGGGTTGTTGCTCCTCTCGTGGCGTTGGGGGAGGTGCGCTCCGTTATTGCTGCGCCGTTGATGCTGGGCGATGAAGTCCTCGGTATACTGGCGCTGTCAGATGCCCAGGCCAACCTGTTCAATGCTGAGCACGCGCGTCTGGTGTCGGCAGCCGCGAGCCAGGTGGCGCAGGCCATCAGCAATGCCGAACTTTATCGCTTGATCCGGGAGCAGGCAGAGCGTTTGGGGAATGCGCTACGCGCACAACAGACGGAGGCTTCGGAAAAAGCCTCCATTTTGGAAGGCATCACCGATGGCGTCGTGGTGGTCAACCCTCGCGGGCAGGTCATCCTTGTCAACCGCGCCGCGGAAGATATCCTAAATGCCTCGGCCAACCGTCTGATGGGCAGGTCTGTCCACGAGTTGGGCATATCGTCCTCGCAGCCCAGAGATCGCGCTATCCTGGGCCTGTCTTGGATCAAAGAATGGATCTCTCAACCGTGGGAGCAATTGGAGGGGCAAACTCTTGAGGAGCGCTACGAGGCTGATGGGCGCGTGATCAATGTGCGCCTGTCCCTTGTGCAGATGTCCGGGGAAATCCTGGGCGCTGTGGCTGTGTTCCGCGACATTACTAAGGAGGTTCAAGCAGATCGCGCCAAGACCGAGTTCATTTCCACAGTGTCACACGAACTTCGTACCCCGATGACATCTATCAAGGGATACACCGATCTGCTGCTCATGGGGGCAGTGGGAGAGTTGAACGAAGCTCAAAACCGCTTCCTGAGTATCATCAGGTCGAACGTGGATCGCCTCGGCAGCCTGGTGGGGGATCTGCTGGACCTCTCGCGCATAGAGTCGGGCCGTATGCGGCTGGAAATCGAGCCTGTGGAGATAGACCAGGTTCTAAATCAGGTTGTCTCCTCTATGCGGGGGCAATTCGCTACGCAGCGTATCCTGCTGACCGCGCAAATCCCCCCCGCCTTGCCTCGCATCAACGGCGATAAGAAGCGGATCATACAGGTCTTGTCCAATTTGCTGGATAATGCCTGCCGGTATACTCTACCAGGTGGGAAAGCAAATGTTTCGGCTCACGTGGAACAAGATGAGGTTCAGATTGACATCGCCGATACAGGTATCGGCATCTCAGAGGAGGAACAGAAGCACATTTTCGAGCGCTTTTTCCGGGGGGATCATCCGCTAGTGCAGGAAAAGCAAGGCACAGGGTTGGGATTGGCGATCGTCAAATCCATCGTTGAGATGCATGGAGGGCGAGTCTGGATGCAAAGTCGCTTGGGGGAGGGAAGCACCTTCTCCCTTGCCCTGCCTATAGCGAAAGAGTCCACCCCATTTCTGGCATCTGTGGGGAAAGATTTGCTGCTTGAGGGCGGGGATGAGACGGGCGAACTGCGCCCGAACGAATAATAGGTACGCCGGGAAGTGAGAGAATGACAACAAAAGCTACAGATTCCAAGCCACTGAAAGTGCTGGTCGCAGAGGATGAAAGGGATATTCGGGAACTGGTCGGGTTTACGCTCACTTTTGGGGGGTACCAGGTCGTCGAAGTGTCCGACGGCAAGGCGGCAGTGGAAAAAGCGCAGGAAGAGCTACCCGACTTGATTATTCTGGACGTGCGAATGCCCAAGATGACAGGATTTGAAGCGTGCCAGGCATTGAAAGTTATAGAGAAAACTGAGCATATACCTGTCATGTTCCTTTCGGCTAAAGGGCAAGAAGTCGAGGTTAAGCATGGCATCGAAATGGGGGCCGTGGCTTATATCCTGAAGCCTTTTGCTCCCGAAGAGTTGCTAGACCAAGTGGCTAAGATTCTCCAAACCAGCAAGGAAAGAGGGGGATGAGTGCGATCATCATTGATGGGGAGATGGTCCATTATGAGAGTTGGGGACGAGGTCGCCCTTTGCTTCTCCTCCATGGTTGGTTGGGGTCGTGGCGCTATTGGATGAGGACGATGGAGGCAATGGCTGCGGATTGTCGCGCCTATGCCTTTGATTTCTGGGGGTTCGGCGACTCGGCCAAGTCAAGGCCGCTCTACAACATTGTCAGTTATGCTCGGCTGCTGAACGATCTCATGGATGAGATGGGCATCCCAAAGGCATCAATTGTCGGACATTCTGTGGGGGGAGCCATTGCACTCATCTATGCCTCTCGATGTCCTGAGCGCGTTGAGCGGCTCGCGGTTGCGAACTCACCTGTTGAGGCAAGCGCAATCAACGGACGATTGCGCTCCTTCAGTAACCCGCTGGCTAGTCAGCTCATCTGGCGTCCGGACGCGGCCTCTTCCATTAAAAGGTTGTTAGGCAGTTTCAAGATCAACCATGCCGAAGTCAACGACGAAGCCTCCAAAGCCGATCCAGATGCTATCTCGGATAGTATGCGCTCGCTCGCGGCGATGGATTTGAGAGAGGAACTGCGGCACGTCAGGGTTCCCATCCTGGCTGTGTTCGGCAGTGAAGACCCCGTCGTCAATGTTTCGCAAGCCTCGTTTTTTGAGGTGACATCGCGTCATGCACGCTCTATCGTCCTGGATGGGTCGCGGCATTTCCCCATGTTAGAAGAGCCTGCCAAATTCCATCGTCTCTTGCGTGATTTCCTCGTCGAAGACGAAGATGTGAAAAGCCTCCAGATCAAAGAGATGTGGCATCGCCGCACCCACTAGTTTCCTCTAGGCCCGATCTAATCATTGTGCCCCTCCCAAGTCACGATGTGCAGCTAGAAGAAGTGGATGTATGCGCCACCCCAGCTCGACCTGGTGCACGACAACGAAATCCAGATACGCATAAGCCGCGGCCTCCAACGAGTGCTTCAGACCCTCCTGCACGGCAGCAAGATAGTCCACTCGCGGCGTGGTGAGGTCGTAGGCGACCTTGTCTGCGATGAAGACGACCAGATCCAGGGGCAAAGGACGTGGGCGCAAGGTCGTGTGATAACGCACGGCATCGAGGATCGTCTGGTCCGCAATGCTCAGGCGCTGCGCCATAACGGCAGCGGCCAGTGGCCCGTGGATGATCTGAGGGATCTCGCGGTCGGCAGGAGTGAGCGATACCCGCCAAGCTTCAGCCACCGCTACCATCTCGCTGCGGGGCACGACGGCGGCCAGATCATGACCAAGGCCCGCTATTTGGGCCGCGCTGACCTGCATACCAAAACGCGCTGCCAAGTCAGAAGCAACGGAGGCTACGGCCTGCACATGCTGCCATGTATCCGGTCGCTTCGCCGCCAGGAAACTCTGTATATTGGCCGACGGGTCGCCGGAGGCACGTAAATCTGCAAAATAGTCCCGTAACGGCGGTATACTTGTGCTGATCCTATAACCCTCTTTCGCTGATAGGGTCAAGGCCCCCCTTGCAGGAAACAGACAATGCCTGCCACAATGCCTTGCGCCACGCGAGATTGCTGTCTTGTCAGGAGCCGGCGGTCGCCGCTCATGAAACCGATCTCGATAATAGCTCCCGGCGTCTTGGGGGCGATTTTGCCAAAGGCATGGTATTGCACCATGTTGGCCGTGATCGTTTTCTCATCTCGCGCCAGTTGTGTGCTTTTCTCATATTCCCGATACAGGCACTCGACCAGCCGGTCCTCTTCCTTCGGCACTGCGCTGTGTGCAACCCGGGCCACTTTGAAGCCACTGCGCCCCTTCAGACAAGAATCAGTATGGATGGAGACAAGAGCATCGGCCTCATAACCCAAAAGCTTATCCGAAAACTCGGGCAGCATCTCAGCGTGATACCCTAGCCGCTGCAGCATGTCCACTACTCGCCGGGCGATGTTCAAGTTGATGTCCACCTCTCGCAGTCCATCAGGACAGACGGCACCGGAATCGCTTTGCCAGTGTCCGGCAATCACTCCCACCCGTTTTCTCTCGTCCGGGGAAGAAGAGACGGCAGTGACCGTAGCTCGCGCGACGGCATCGTCAGAAGCCAGGGGAGAGATGGCGACCTTCCGCCAGGCCAAGTAGCCGAAAACGCCCAAGGCCACGAGGATGAGCAACAAGGCCACACGCAGGGCGATCAGCACAATATTCATGATATTCCAGCGGATGCTGTTGCCTGTTGAGTCTTGCTGAAACTCTTTCGAACTCACGTTTACCTAGCCATTTCAACTAATTGATGCGCTATTTTACAGGAATAACGGGAATTAGTCAAGCCTTGGGCGGCATAGCCTAGCCAGACAACAAGAAGCCACCTCAGCGGAGCGTAAGGTGGCCCGAAACCTTCCCGAAAGCTTCTGAGCTTTCGGGAAGGTATGCCAAAAGCCTGGCGTCTTGGCAGCTCTGCGTTTCATCTTTTGATTTGCGTGCAGCGTATGAGCGACTAAGGGCCAGGCGGAGCGCTAGTCAAAACGCTGCCAGGTGCCATCAGAGTAGAGCACGTAGATCCCTTTGACGCTGCTCCAGATCATCAAGCCGTGCTCGAAGAGCTGGATGGAGGCATTGAAGCCGCGCTCGGTATCGGTAGCCCAGCCGAGCCGGTCACGGACACCTGGCTCCTCGCGCCAGGCTTTGCCAAAGCCACGTACAGGTTGATAGTAGCCCCACGGCGGCACAATATTTGGATCCGAGGCCGGATCGCCCTCCTGCCATTTGTCCACCATGCTCTGCCAGATGCCATTCTGGTAGAGGGCGTAGATCAGCCTGGCGTCTGAGCGCCAGAACATATACCCGTACTGGAAGTTCTCCTCAGCACTGAAAATGCTTTGCTCTGCGGCCAGGGGGCAGCCCAGGCGGCTGCGCACCGTGGCGTTGTCGCTCCAGACACGACCGAAGCCAAGTTGCGGGGTGATGGCGCAAGCGGGCGGAGGAGGCGGCGGGATGGGCGTGGGTGACACGGCGGGACAACGCACGAATTTCATAGCATCAAAACCTAACCTGCGCGTGGCATAGGTTTCGTGGGTGTTATCGGACAGGTAAACGTATTCGCCGCCGGTTGCGCTAAAGTAGTACGTGCCGAGGCTGACCCACTGGTCAAAGTAGAGATTCTGCGCAACCCAGGCATCGTGGCGCTGGCCATCGTGGAAGATACGATAGCAGGCGCTGCGCGTGTCAGCATAGTTCCTGGGGATAAACGCATAGACCGTATAGTATCCTGCGCCAGGCAGCGTCGGTGTCCACGAGGCATAGTTGTACACCTGGTAGACACTGTTATACGTCCAGTAAATGTGTCCGCCGTAGCCGATATTGGCCACATACCAGCTAGAGGGAGGCCCACCCTTGCTGAAACCCAGGCTCAGGTCGTCCACGATCACCTCTACGCACTGGGACGGAGTCGGAGTCGGCGTCGGCGTCACTGCCGTGCTTTGCCACCAGAACTTGGCTACGGCCACGCCGAAACGCTCATAGTATTCGACGCGCACGTAGTGATTCCCTTGTGCGACGTTAACAGCCACGGCGTTGGTGCTGGCCCCTTGGTCGAACCAGCGATCCACGATGAGCTGGCTATCCAACCAGACGCGCACGCCATCGTCCGTGCATGTATAGAAAGCATAGCTGCCGGCGTCAAAGTACGCCAGGCGAGTCCAGCGAGCCGAGAAATTATCCGCGGCGACGGCGGGCCCTGGCGAGCCATTGCCCCAATCATAGTTGATCTCCGGCTCGGCGCGCGTGAGTACCGGAGTGTCACCGAGCCAGATGCTGTTGTAATACTCTGCCTGCCACCTCCGAGGAGGCGACGGCTCTCCGAGGCGCTCCCAGTAGAACTTCGCCACAGCCCTATCGGTATTGTCAAAGTACTCCATGCGGATGTAATGGTAACCAG
>Ga0129297_10000625_pt1 | contig 17161 bp, 16 predicted proteins | sample I18A1metaG_FD_94708 | JGI IMG/M metagenome (GOLD analysis project Ga0129297, IMG submission 94708) | Lake sediment bacterial and archeal communities from Gulf of Boni, Indonesia to study Microbial Dark Matter (Phase II) - ​I18A1 metaG | ecosystem: Environmental > Aquatic > Freshwater > Lake >... | reverse complement strand
TCCCGTAATCATGTTTCTAAGGGAAGAGCAAATTCTAAGCATCCAGCATGAAACGGCAGAATTGAACCTGCTTATAGAGGCGTGTCTGCAAGGGGCTAGAGCATAAAAATTTTCCCCGAAAAAATAGTGAGTACTCACGCATTTTACTGGCGGGTACACGGATATTTTCTCGTCGCTGAGGTGAAGTTCAGAAGCCTGTGCTGCGTGATGGGAGTTGGGAGGCTAACATGTCCTGGGAAGTAAAATTCGACGCCGAGCAAAAAATCGTTGAAGCGATTTGTCGCGGGGCAACTAGCGGCCAGGATATGCGAGAAATGACCTCAAAATGTATTTCCCTTGCGGATAAAAAAGGCACTCTTGGGTTTCTTATTGATGCGCGCGATGTGGAGTTTTTGGCTTCTCTGACGGAAATTTACAATATTCCTGCAAAACAATTTTTGAACGAAGGCTTGTGCCGCTCCAGTCGAATAGCCCTGATCCAGCCTGGGTCGGAAAAGTCCAGATTTGCGGCAAGATTTTTTGAAAATGCCTGTAGAAACAGAAACTGGAACGTACGGTTGTTTCCGTGTCGAGAAGATGCGATTGAATGGTTATGTTGATAAGAAAGTTGCTTATACTTGAAAGTTTTGACCGAATTGAGATTTTAACATGAAACTAGACATTATTGTTATTGACAATGACACAGAGATGCAAGGGTTGCTACAAGCATATCTGACGAGGCTTGGTCACAGTGTTTTAACATTTAAAGACCCAACATTTTGCCCGCTTTTTCGTAATCTCTTAGACGAAGACTGTCGATGTTCTCGAGAAAAACCTTGCAGCGACATTGTTATAATCGACATGGAAATGCCGAAAGTCTGCGCTTTCGATTTTTTGCAGTTGCAAAAACGACGTGGGTGCAAAGTTTTAGTTAAAAACAAGGCCGTGATGAGCACAGGTGTTGCTAAAGAAGTAAAAGATGCAATGATGATTTTTGGCTGCCATCACATTGTTAAGCCATTTCGTTTATCAGAAATCGGAAAATGGGTAGAAGAATGCTCTGAAAGAATAAAGGAATCCGTTCGATTTGTATCAGGAACATGACAATCTTAAAATTGTTAAAGTTGGTTAAGATAGGCTTAATGCCTTATTTGTCACGGGTTCTGAGGCAGAAACCGGCGTCTAACTGACCGCCATATTTACGACATCGAAAACTGCGGCCACCTGGAGACCCAGGTGGCCGTCTTGCATGGCAACGGCACTGCCAAAAACACCCCGAAGGTCTTTGTTGGTACCGTTAAATATTGGGAAACAACATATGACTATGGAGTGGGGTCGCAAATGGAAAGGCCGAGGTGGGAGCCCCGGCCTTGGGTTGCAACTTCGTTTTGTCTGCTTATTTGGGTGGGAAGTTTGCCGGGTCAACCACGTACCAGACGCTGTTAACGCCCTGGCCATTCGTGTCGCCCGCTTTGGCGTCATTGATCCAGTAGTAGAGGGGATAGCCGCGGAAGGTCGTCTGCGACTTGCCGTCTGCACGAGTGATGGTGGAGAAATCCTTAAGATCGGCCCCCTCTGGCGCCGCTACTGCTTCACGGAAATATAGTGGCCACTTCTCTACACACGGTCCAGCGCAGGCACTCTGACCCGGAGAGTCTTTCTTGAACCAGTATAGCGTTTTCCCCTCAGCGTCGGTGATGTAGTTTCCGACTCCTTCCTTTTTCGAAATTTTGACCGCGTGGTGGTTGGCCAATGCTGCCGTTGGAAGTGCCAGTAATGCTGCAACTATCAGCGTCACGAATACTTTCATGGCCTTACTCCTTGAGTTTAAACCTCACCCATAACGTGAATCCGGAAGCCCTACTTTCCCACTCGGCCATTGTAGCGCATGTCTTTCATGATGCAATTCGAGTCAAGCAAAATCGTGTCAAGGACTACTGCTTTTTGAGCACAGAAATCCCGCCTGCCATCCGGGCAGGCTTTCTCATGACCCAGGAAAAATGAGAAACCGCGGATAACAAGAAAATCGAGGCGACCGGGCATAAGCTGGCGGGTTTATTCAGAGGTGGTTGCCCGGCGCCTCATTTAAGTCGTTGGATGCAAGAAAAAGAAACCCGAATGACAATACATATCGACAAGCCGACGGTCATCAAAGCGCACGGAGCCCCGCCCAAAGAGATCTCGGAATTCGTCGGGCGGGTCAATTAAGGAACAACGAGTGTAAGCATCGCGAAGATGGTTAGCCCGGCGGGATGGTCTGAACCAGGCCAAACACCAGAATTCGACGAATACACGGTTGTCATTGCCGGTGCCCTACACGTCAAGTTGCGCGATCGCGAATTTACTGTAAAGGCCGGTCAGGCCGTCATAGTCGAAAAAGGGTCGTGGGTCCAATACAGCACACCCCAAGGGGCAGAATATGTCGCGGTCTGTTCGCCTGCCTTTTCTCCCTCGATGGTCCATCGCGACAAGTAGGACGAGCAACAACATGAAGAGCATCCAACCAGGCGTTGTAGCCGACGGATCACGCTTGTATTTCGGCCCTACCGTGATAAGTATGGGGAAGAAGCAAAGGCGAGGGCGGGCCGGCAAGCGCGCCCGCGGCTAAACGCTACGTAATGAATATAGGCATGATGAAAGGACATGGCCTACTCAGCTCGAATGCTATTTCTGTCATGACAAATTAGGCGAAAGCGGGCAAAACAAAAAAGGAGAAAATTACCATGAAGAATATGAAGAAGCTGATTATCAGTGTTATCGTATTTAGTTTGGCCTTTCTGTTTCTCGCCAACGCATCCTCAGGAGAGGTGAAAAAACCAATGGTTAAATATCCTGAAGGCTACCGCAATTGGGGCCATGTCAAATCCATGGTGATTCAGCAGGGACATCCTCTCTATGAGTCCTTCGGCGGCATTCACCATATTTACGCCAATGATAAAGCTCTAAAAGCAATGAAGAGCGGTAAGCTTTATCCTGACGGAGCTGTGTTGGTTTTTGACCTCTTGGAGGCTAAAAGCGACAACAATGCAACCGTTGAAGACAAGCGCAAGATTGTAGGTGTGATGGAAAAAAATACCAAGAAATTTGCGGAAACGGGCGGATGGGGCTTCGAGGGATTTAAGGGCGATACAAAAGAACGGGCTGTCACAGACCCGAAGAATGCCTGTTTCTCCTGCCATGAACCGCAAAAAGCGACTGATTTCACTTTTAGCAAATACCGCAATTAGAGGATGGAATAGTAAGCACGAGAAAATGTCCGCCTTCGCCTTACAGGAGGATAAAAGACATTCCCACGGTGAGGAAAAGAATGGTGCGTTTAATATTTGCAATCACCCTCTCATCGATAATTTTTAGCCTTTCTGCCTGTACCGTGTCTCATCAAGGCAACGCTAAATTTGTGCCCCCCGGGAAGGTTTTCGCCGGCCCCCTCCTCAATGTCTCCGCGCCAAATTCAGAGGGGTGGCAACAGTTAGAATCGTCACCATCTGGCATGACCTTCGCCCGAAAGGGCGAAGCTCCCGGCGAGAGCTTCGCAGCACGCGTCACAAGGTTTGACCCACCCCAAACCGATTCGCCCGAAGAATTCGAGAACCTCATAGTTCAGGGGGCAATACGTGATGCAGAAACCGAAAGATTCAGCACTAAACAATTTTCCCACCAATATATTTCTACTCGTGGCTACCCATGCGTTCAAATGAAGAATATTTCTGAGGACAGGCTGGCACAGATTGGCTCAAACAATACTACATCCCTCATTCTTGAAAATGAACACCTCTATTGCAGACATCCAACGAAAAAAGATCTTGGCTTCGCAATCACTTTTTCTCATAGGGGGAAAAATTTGTACTCTGCATTTGCAACCGAAGCGCAGTCCTTTATTGACGGTGTGCAGGTACCTTCCGCTTCGCTGTCAAAATAACCGACTGCATAAGAATGCCTAACAAGTCGCTGAGCTGACGGGATATACGGTCTTGCTTCTCGAGAAGTACACAGCCGCTCGCAGTTTCGGTGGCCCGTAGCTTAGCTTTCCACGTTATTAATGTCTCAGTAATCACACCATTCATGACACAAAATGACACAAAGCAGCCCAGCCTGATATCAATTGGTTGGGCTGTCTCATATTTTGTCCTGTAATTAGGTCTTAAATCACCTGGGACTTATGTGCCAATCAAAAATCCTCTTGGCCATACTGTGCTGATACGACACAGCTTTTCCTCACAAAATCGATAATATGGCCCCTGACCCGGCAAAACAGGAGCTAGTCATCAACACGGCATATTACCAGCTTGGAATAACGGACGGGGGCCCTGACTAACTTGCCGTCACGGCCCCCGCAATTCGTGCAACCTGCGCTCAAGAGTGATCAACGCTGCTGTACGACAGCGCCGTTTTCGGGGCGAACCCACAACTGGCTGTACCAGTACCACTGACCGGAACGATCGGTGCCGGTCAGTGTATATTTGCCGCGCCTTTCGGACAACGCACCGCGCGCTTTTATGAGATATTCCCCCCGGGCCGCGTCAACCGTCCTGACAACCGCCGCCTGTCCCCCGGCATAGCAGCGCAGGGTGCGCGGATCGATCAAATCCGTATCGATTCTTATCCGCCATTCCGGGGGGTTGCCCTCAAGCAGGGGCGCCGTCCCCGGGGCCAGAACCTGCAGCGGCAACGGCTTGAAGCGCAGGCGATCCTGAAAGTCGGCTAACGAGCCATAATTCCCCGCTGCCGGAAAACGCGGCAAGGCAAAGAGATCCTGGCCACGGCCGAGGGGTCCCGACTGCTGGCCGACGGCTCCGGCAAAACCCAACTCCTTGACCAGCTCGACCAACTCCCGGCTAAACTCTCCGTATGGATAGGCAAACAGGCGCGCCGTCATGCCGAGATGAGTACGTAGCTCTTCCTGGGCCTGGAGAATCTCGCCCTTGACACGACTTCGCCATAGCTCCGGCGGTTCACCGCTGCGGCGGTCGAGGAGATAACCGTGGGCGGCCGAATGATTGCCGATTTCGATGCCGTCACTCGCCAATTGGCGCAGCTCCGCCCAGCTCAAACAGTCCGGGGCGCCCACTTCACTGGTGTTGACAAAGAGCGTCGCCGGATAATCGAACTCGCGCAGCAAGGGGACCGCGCCGCGCAAAAAAGATCGATAGGCATCGTCGACGGTGAGCGCCACGCAACGCTCGGGCAGGGGGCGGCCGTCGCGCAACCGGTCGATGATTTCGCTCAAGGGGAGAACGGCGTAGTTGCCTCGCCGTAACGTTTCCAGATGGGCGCGGAATTCGGCCACGCTGGTATTGGTGGAGGGATAACGGCCATCACCGAAGCGATGGTAGATGAAAACCGTGGCGTGGTCGGCCGCCAGCACGGCGGGCGGGAGGCACAGCAGCAGCGCCAGCGGCAGCAACAGCCAGCGCAGCAGGAGGCTATTCATTGGCAGGCTGTTCTGCGGCCCGTGTCTGCTTGACCCGGGTGCGCAGGTAGCGGCGCATACAGTTGCGGGCCCGCGGCGTCACCGCCCACTCCAGCCACTTGGGGAGCACCACCGGCTTGTCGACGGTCTCGATCGCCACTTGATCGCCATCCAGCAGCCGGGCCTTCAACTGGCGGATCTTGCCGTTGATCCTGGCCCGACAGGCGTGCAGCCCGAGTTTTTCGTGGATGGCGAAGGCGAAGTCGAGGGCGCTGCTCCCCTCCGGCAGCGTACGCACCTCCCCTTTCGGCGTGAATACCTGGATAGTGGCCGAGGCCAGACGCAGACTCTCGGTATCGAAGGCCGACTCGCCTTCGGCCAGGGAACGCATCAACTCCTCGAAGCCGGCCCGGCGGAACTCGAAACCGGGCGCCAGCACCCCGGCCTGGTTGAAACGGGCCAGCTTGCGGGTGGTGATTTCGACGCGCAAGCGCAATTCGCGGGCTTGTACCGTGGTCTTGAGCGCCTGGTAGCCGAACTGCGAAGGGGCGTTGAGGTGGTCGCGCAACTTCCCGGGGATGGGCGAAAAGAGCCGGTGCAAAAGCCCCAGGGCCAGGTAGGCATCCATCGTTCGGTCGACCTGGATGTCGAGCGTGTAAAGCGAACTGAGTCCACGTCCGGTCATGCGGGCGGCCGCAATCGAAAATGGCCGCCAGCGGTCGGTGACCTGGGCACTGAGTTTGTGATGTTCCAGAACGTTGTGGATCTCGGAGCGTATCCGACCGAGATTCGCCTCGTGGCGGGAGCGCACCTCGTTGATTGCCGCCTGGTAGCGGCGGGCACGCAGGGGATAGATGATTTTCAGGGAGAGCGCATCGAGTTCGTGAGCAACCTTACCCATCCCCAGGTGCAGGGCCAGCGGCACGTAGATGGTCCGGGTTTCTTCAGCGATCAAAGACTGCTTCTGGGGAGACAGGGCGCCGATGGTCTGCAGGTTGTCGATGCGGTCCCAGAACTTGAGGCAGAGGACGCGGATGTCGCGGACCGCCAGCAGCAGCTGCTTGCGGTAGGTCTGCTCCTTGAGAGCCTCACGGCTGAGCAGCTTGTCGTCGACCTTGGTCAGTCCGTCGACCAGCAGGGCCACTTCGTCACCGAAATCGTCACGGATCGTTTCCAGGGAAGTGGGGGTATCCTCGACCACGTCGTGCAGCAGGGCCGCCATGATCGAGGCGAAATCCATCCAGTGGCGAGCGGCCAGATGAGCTACGCGCAGCGGGTGGAAGAAGTACGGTTCGCCGGATTTGCGCACTTGGTGGCGGTGCGCATCGCGGGCCGTCTGCAGGGCATGGTTCAGGGTATCGATCGAACGGTCGAGAACGTCTTCACTGTAGCTGCCGCCGTGATGGGTCACCAGCAGCTCCATGATCTCGTTGATCAGGCGCTGTTCTCGGCGCTCGTCGTACGATTCGGGTGTCGGTCTAGTCATTGGCGAGATGAAACGTCATCGTCATGTGGACACGTGATCCGTGATGCGTGATGCGTAACTACCCAAACCGCTTGCCGAAGGGACGGATACTGTTTACGGATACGGATCACGACAAACATTTACCCCGGCGGCCAGGTCAGGTCTCGCCCACCAAGCAGGTGAAAATGAATGTGCCAGACCGTCTGCCCGGCGGCTGCGTTGCAATTGTTCACCAGACGGAACCCGTCCTCGGCAAAGCCCAGATCATGGGCGATGCGCCCAGCCACCTGGTGAACATGACCGATCAGGGCATTGTCCGCAGTAGTGAGATCAAGCGTGGTGCGGATGTGCTTGCGCGGAACGATGAGCAGATGAAAAGGCGCCTGCGGGTTGATGTCCTCGATCACCACCAGTTGTTCGTCCTGGTAGACAAGCTTGCCGGGGATGGCGCCGGCGATGATCTTACAGAAGATGCAGTTGTCCGGCATGGCTCTCCTCCCCGCCTTGAGCCGGCACAGCCTGGGCCGACTGGTTGAGATCGATGTGCGGCCAGTGCTCACGCACGGCCCGCTTGGCCAGTTCCTCGTCGCTGCAGGCCAGAAGCAGCTGGTGCTCGACGGCAAAGCGCTCAAGGGCTCGCAGCGCAATCTGCAGGCGGCGCGGATCAAGGCTGGCCGCAAGGTCGTCGACCGGCAACGGCAGACGCGCAGCGGTCAACTGACACAAGGCCATGCGCAGGGCCAGGGAGAGGGTCTCGGCCGTGCCCCGGCCGCAGGCGGCTGGCGCTGCCCAGCGGCCGGCGGCCGCCTCGAGGCGCAGCAGTCCTTCTTCCAGGCGCAGCTCCCGGTAACGCCCCGCAGTCAACCGGTCCAAATGCTGGCAAACCACCTGCAGCAGCAGCTTCTGGCGTTGCAAAGCATCAGCCGGCAACGCCGGCGGGGCAGACGTCAGCGGTGCTCCGGCCTTCAGAGCCCGCAGGCGTTCCTCACGCTGGCGCAGGCTTGCGCCAAGCGCCGCCAGCTTGGCCTCGGCGTCAGGCAGATCCTCGGGACGCAGGTGGCCGTCATCGGATTCGACCGGCACGGCAGCCACGGGAGCGGCTCCGCCCCCCAGTTGGCCACACAGCATTTGATAGAGTTGAATCAGGCCGGCATGACGCTGGCAAAGCTGCTGCAGCTTGACCATTTCGACGGGGACCGACGGCAGGTCATAGGCGGCGAAGCGCTCGGCCAGCTCCTCCTGGCGTGCCAGGGCATCGGCCCGCCTGAGCTCCACCTTGGCGATCTGCTCGTCGAAATTCGCAATGATCCCCTTGGCTTTGCCGCGACGAACCAGGAAGATCCCCCAGGACAGGACCAGGAGCGTCAGAGCGCCGGCGACTGCCGCTATCATCCACGGGGCTTTGAGCCAGAACACCAGCGCCGGCGGAACGGCCGCCGCCAGCGTCAGCAGCAAAGGCCAGATCACGCCGGGAAGTTTCACACCCTGACGGTTGCGCTGCAGCGGCGTCAGCTCGAGCTGCAATCCGGCCAGTTCCTGGCGCAGCCCTTCGGCGGTCGCAAAAAGCTTGTCGAGATCGGCGGGCAGTCGCAGCGGCACCCCGAACCTGGTCAACTGCCGGGCCAGTTCATCGCGCTGCTGCTCCTTCGACGAGGAATCCTTCTGCTTTTCGGTTTTTTCGACGGTCTTTTTCTTTGCCTGTCCTGGAGCGGCGGCGTCCTTCTCCCAGCGCCTGCGGATCCAGATCAGGTACTCCTCGCCCTGTTGATACTGTTCGGAATCGGCCTCGATCTCCGCTTCGAGCGCGGCAATCTCCTGGCGACGGCGATCCTGATCATCCGCGCTCACTTCGGCCGCGGAGGGTTGGTCGCTATCGACAAACAAACCGTCGGCCAGGCGCCCGTCGTCGTCGCACAGGCTCTGGCGCGCCGCCGGGTCGAGCAGACAGTGCAGCAAGGTTTCTCCGCCGACGCCGAACAAGCGCCGCAAATGGGAAAAATACTGCTGCCGCGGCGGTGAAGCGCCGCCGGCAGGGACGGGCCCACAGAAACGCTCCTGCCATTTGCCATCGCCGCTGCGCTCCTCGAGGCGCACCAGGTCGCTTTCGAGATCACGCTGAATGCGTACCTGCCGCACCCCCTCCTCGAAGAGCAGCGTCCCCCGGCAGCTCAGGGAATCGCCCCATGAACGGAGCCGCACGCCGTGAGGAACGCCAAGCAACACGGCCGGCAGGACCTTGAGTAGCAGGCTCTTGCCGCTGTCGTTGCTGCCGCTGATCAGGTTCAGGCCGCGCCGGAATTCAAAATCGGACGTACCGAAACAGCCATACCGTTCCACCGAAACACGTCGCAATATCATGAATGGCCCCTTGTTCGACGAAAAGACCAGAGAGTCAGCCCGGGTTAAAGGTCGGAATCCAACAGTTCCGGATAATAGCAGATATTCTGGTGACATCCAGCGCCAAATCGTCGCCGGTGGGCAATTCTGGCCTGTCGCCGGTATTCTGCGAAATCATTTATCGATTCAGCCAGTTGCAGGAATTCTCCGGCCAGCACCAGGTTGCGCACTTTCTGGGCCGCCGGTGCGCCGCGCCCGACTAGCTTCAAGCCGTCGATCCCCCCCTGGCGCAGCAGGGGAATGGCACAGAGCCCGCAACCGTGGCGACGATCGGTGGCCGACCAGCTGGCCTGGCGGGCCATGGCCGCAGTCAGTGCCGCCGAAGGCGGCTGCAGCGGCTCGATCCGGTACGGCAACTCGCATGCCCAGACCCGCTCCGGGCTGACATGATGAAACGTGCACAACCCCTCGGTGTTCGGGCACTTGCCGACCAGCAGAAAGGCATCGCAGCGCACTTCGGGGACGGCGGCGGCGATGGCGCTCATCTCGGCCACGGTCAGATGCCGCTCCAGAATGGCCCGCTTCACCCCGAGTTGCGCGTAAAAACGCAGGGCACCGCTGTTGCCGATGTGCGCCATGGTGCTGGCATGCAGTTCGACCTGCGGGTGGCGCCCCCGCAGCAGACGCAGCAGGCCGAGATCGGCCAGAATGAGCCCGTCGACGCCGAGCCCGACCATGGTGTCGACATAGTCGAGCAATAGCGGCAGCTGCTCATCGCTGTAAAACGGCGCGTTGAGGGTCAGGGCGAAGGTTTTGCCGGAGCCATGGGTCAGCTTGATGATCTCCGCCAGCTCGGCTTCGCTGGCGATCTGGGCACTGGCGAAGGTGCGCTGGTTGAGCGATGCCAGCAGGCTGTAGCGCTCGGTCCACTCCGGCGGCACATAGCCGCCGTAAAGCTCGTCGGCGCCTGCTTGCAGGAGACCCGGGGTTTCCGCCAGGTTGTCGACCGGGGAGAGAAGGCGCATCTATTCTCCTCCCCTGAACTTCCAGATGTGCTCGCGCCGATGGTCCCACCAACTGCCGTCGGCCACCGTGCGCAGGCTGTCGCCGACCAGCACCAGGGTCAGGGCCGGTCGCCTGTCGGGACTGTTGAGATTGAAAAAATCCCGGTCACCGACTCTGGCAACAATGTCGTCGAGCGTCCCCTCCACCACCTCCTCGCCGGGGAGGCCGAGGCGGTGAAGAAGGGCGATCGCCACGTTGCTGCCGTAACCGCGGCGCAGTTGCGCCACCAGTTCATCCAGCGGGACATTGTTCATGTAGATCAGCAGCGTGACCCCCGGTGCAGCCAGATCGCCCATGGTCGGGGCGCCCGGGCTGTCGCCGAGGGTGCGTGGCGAGGCGAGAACGGCCCGGCTGCAGACCCCGGGGAGATCGAGGGTCTTTTTCAGATGGGCGGCTGCCGCGTTGGCCGTGCCCACACCGGGGACGACCACGGCTTTCTCCCCCAACGCATCGACCAGCGCCTGAAACGGAGAGTAGAAGGTCAGATCGCCGGGGACCAGGAAAGCCACCGGACCAGAGGCAAGCTGGTGCTCGATGAGGTCGAGCAGTTCGCGGAAGTAATAGTCGAAGGGGATCAACACCGTTTTGCCGGGCAGATGCGCAGCGAAGGTCTGCTCGAAGGGCACCGGGGCAAAAACGGTTGCAGACTCGGCGAGCAGGCGGGCGGCGCGCAGCGTGAGGAGATCGGGATCGCCCGGACCGGCGCCGAGAAAGTAGACCCGGTTCATGCCACGCCCCCCTTGCGAAGATGGATGAGGAACTCCCGGTTCCCCTTCTGCCCCAGAAGCGGGCTCTCGGTAACGCCGAGCACCGTGCACCCCAGGGACTCGGCTTCCATGCGCACACGTTCGACCACGGCTTCGTGCTGGCCGGGATCGCGCACCACGCCGCCCTTCCCCACCTGCCCCCGGCCGACTTCGAACTGCGGCTTGATCAGGGCGACCACTTCACCACCGGCGGGAAGAAGGGCCAGCGTCGGCGGCAGGATTTTGTCGAGGGAGATGAACGAGGCATCGATCACCGCCAGATCGGGAACAGCGCTTAAGCGGTCAGGGGTCAGCTGGCGGATGTTGGTGCGTTCCAGCGAAACAACCCGCGAATCCTCGCGCAGCTTCCAGGCCAGCTGGCCGTAGCCGACATCGACGGCGAAGACCTTCGCCGCGCCGCGCTGCAGCAGGCAGTCGGTGAAACCGCCAGTGGAGGCGCCGACATCGATGGCCGTCCGCCCGGCGACCTCCAGGGCAAACGCCTCGAGAGCGTGGGCCAGCTTGACCCCGCCGCGCGACACGAAAGGGAGGTCCTCCCCTTTGAGGCGCAGCGGGACATCGCAATCGACTTTCACTCCGGCCTTGTCGACGGCATGCTCGCCGACCACCACCTGCCCGGCCAGGATCAGTGCCCGGGCCCGCTCACGGGAGGCGGCCAGGCCGCGATCAACCAGCAGTTTGTCGAGGCGTTCCTTGACAGGCATCCGTGCAAACCGTCCTACAAGGCGGCAACCAGTTCACGCTCCGGGCGCGACTCGATGCGCCCGAGACAGTCGGCAAGGAAATCGGCGAACAGCCGGGCGATGCGATCGAGTTCCTGCTGCAGGATGTGATCGTCAGGAAGAACGTGCAACACGGCGCGATGGGCCGCAGCAAAGGCCTGCACATTGACCAGCGGCACGATGTGGTCGTCCCACCCGTGCACGATGGCAAGATGCGGCACGGCAAATTCGGGATCGGCAACCCGGTATCCGGGAAGCCCGATGGCGGGTGCCAGCAGAAAGAGCCCGGCCGGCTGCAACTCCGCTGCCGCCACCGCCGCGACATACCCCCCCATGCTGGAACCGACCAGGATCAGCGGGCTGCCAAGCTCATCGCGTCTGGCCACCAGGCGTCGGACCCGCTCGTCGGCGTCCTGGGTGTCGCGGTCATCGACGCTGAGCACACGCGCACCGAAGCGCTCGGCGACCAGGGCCAGGCGACGGATCTTGGTCCCCCACGGGCCACTCTCGCGACCATGGCAAAAGCAGACGGTAACGCTCATCTCTCCCCCTGTGGGTTGATGGCGCACCATATCATGAATTCATGCAACAGGGGAATGGCGTCAATCGCCGGTCAGCGAACACCACGGGGGGATCTCGGCACCGGGCGGAAGCGGATCGGTACTGCTCCTGAGGCGAGTCTGCAACTTCAGGTAGGCGCGCAATTCGCCTTGCTCCAGTTGCCGTAGAAATTCGTGCATCTGCACAATGCAGGCGCTCTCCTCATAAGCCGTTTGCCGTGGGTGGTCGACGAGGATGCTTTCATCGACGGCGGCAAACAGGCCGTTCGCATAGCAGCAGGCAACCGCAGCCCAGTCGATCCCCCAGCCGTAGGTATTGCTGCGGTAGTCGAAGCGCTTCATCCTCGTCATGACCGGCCGGCTCACGGCAAACACGATCGAATCGGTCTGTGCCACCTTGCACAGCGAGGAATCCGCCAGCCGCTCGAGGCAGGTCTGCGCCAGTTTCCATGAGGAATGATCGATCAGCGGCGCCCAGAGACCCAGCCGGTCAAAAGACCCGAAATCCGCCCGACACTTGTCCGCCAGTTGCGCCCAGTCGTTACAGGAGACGTCGCCGGTGATGACCAGCATCACGTCTGCCGTGCAGGCATCCAGACAGGCCTTGAATTTGCCGGCGAAAAAGCAGGCATCCGGCGTCCTGATTGCCGGATAATCCGTCTCCAGGACGAAACCGGTGTCACGATCGCTGTATACGAGGGTCAGGCAGTCGACATGACAGGCAAGAGCCCGGGCGATTGCCAGGCTGTTTTGATGCACGCCCGACCAGGAGAGAATAAACGCCTCGATGGTCACGAAAAAACCTCGATTACCAGTACAACCGCCAGGTGCATCACTGCGACCGGATCAGGAACGGGCATCCTGCCAGGCCCTGATTTTCTCCCGGATCTCGGGCAGCGCCTGCTGCGTGGCCTCGATCCCGGCCTGCATGCAGCGCTTCTTCTGGGTGAAGTCAAGCATGCCGAGGTCGCCGACGTTCGGGGCGATCAGCACATCGGCGGCGACCTTCTTGGTCCTGGCGTTTTCGGCCCCCATGATGGTGATCGCTTGCAGCATCACGTCGATAATGTTGTCGATGTTGAAATTGCTGACCTGCTTGCCGATATCCACGGCTATCACGATATCGGCCCCCAGCTGTCGGGCGACCGAAACCGGCACGTTGTCGATGATGCCACCATCGACCAACAGTTTCCCCTGATGTTCCACCGGTTGAAACACCCCGGGAATGGCACTGCTGGCGCGCACCGCCCGCCCGACCGGCCCGGAATTCAGCACCACCAGCGACCCGCGGTTCAGGTCCGCAGCCACCGCCGCGAAGGGGATCTTCAACTCCTCGATGTTCGCGACCGGAATCCGGCTCCTGACAAAACCCTCGAGCTTCTCCCCCTTGGCCACCCCCATCCCGGCAAGGGCATTGAACAACCCGTAGTCGAACAGGTCATCCTTCGCCAGCGTGAAGGCCGTCCACTCCAGCTCGAAGCTGTTGCGGTCGGCGGCGTAGATCGCCCCGATCAGGCTGCCGACGCTGGTCCCCACCACCAGATCGATCGGAATCTTTTCCTGCTCCAGCGCCCGGATCACGCCGATGTGCGCAAATCCGCGCGCCGCGCCGCCGCCCAGGACCAAGGCGACTTTCGGTCGTGGCTCCGCGGCGGATTTTGCCGTTACGCCGCTGACCGGGGCACAGGAAACCAGCAGGGGGAAAGACGACAGCAGCAACAGTGCGACAAGACGAAGCATTGGGGCCCTCACGGCACACGAAATCAATCGAGGCGGGATTTTCGCCTGTCTCCCCGCCACAATCAACCCATTTCCACCAGGTACTCCCAATATTTTACCGGCATGAACCTGCGCTGGCGACAACGGCTGGCGCGCTCGGGAATGGCGATGTGCCGATGGAATCCCCGCCACAGCCGTTGCCAGCTCTCCTCCTCGGCAGACCAGCGCATCTCGTCCCGGCACTCCAGCGTACCGAGCACGAAGCGGCCGTCCCGGCCAAGGGCGCCGATCCCGCGACCGACATCGTGCAAAAGCCACGGCCGATCGAGTCGCCGGGCAAAATGCCGGGCCAGCAGCGGCACTACGTTGGCATCCGGGCGCACCGGTGCGTACCAGGTGCCGTCAGCCGTCTCGCGAAAGCGCGCCAATCCCTGCAGGCGATGGGCCTCATGTGCGGTGCGCCGTGCCCAGCAGTGTACGGCATGCACATCAGCCTGAGCGAGGTGACAGTCGAGTTGCGCACCGACCTTCCAGCCGAAGGCCAGATAACGGGAAATTGACAACTCGATCCCCGGTTGCTCGGAAAGGAAGGCCTGACGCAGATAACCAAAGCTGCGCGGCGAGATATCCCGGCAGACCCTGGCGCACAGCTGCGCAGCCGTTGCGGAATCGGCTTCGACCGGGACGACCGCGTCGAACAGCCCGGCATCAGGATAGGGAGGACGCTGAATCCCCTCCGGCTCCGGCAGCGAACCGGAGGCCACCCGGCCGCAGACCGTCAGCAATCCGGCCAGTGTGCCATCGTAGCGCACGATCATCTTACAACTCCCCGGTGATCACGGAAGACGGCGGAAAGAGCGACAGTTGTGCGCTCGGCATGGCTGTCGATGGCGCCGGCGGCGGTTCGAGCAGCAGGCGACGCACCCGCTCCGGTCGCCAGGCTTCATCGCCGAGAGAGCGTCCTTTCGCTGTCAGGAACCAGCGGGCGCGCTTCAGTACCACGCCGAGGCGGCACAGCCCTTCGGCATCGAGGCGCCCGTGGCGGCGCGCGGTGACGATGCGCCGTGCCGAACGCACGCCGATCCCCGGCACCCTGAACAGCAGGTGCAGATCGGCCTGCTGGACGTCGACCGGGAAGAGCTCCGGGTGGGCCAGCGCCCAGGCCGCCTTGGGATCGAGATGCAAATCGAGCTGCGGTCGTTCCGCATCGAGCAGTTCCTCGACCCGGAAGCCGTAGAAGCGCAGCAACCAGTCGGCCTGGTAGAGCCGGTGCTCGCGCAGCAGCGGCGGCGTCGCCGGAGCCGGCAGGCGGTTCCCGGCACCGACCGGCACGTAGGCCGAATAGTAGACGCGCTTCATCTGCACGTGCCAGTAGAGGGCCGCGCTCAGCGTCAGAATCTCGCGGTCGCTCTCGGGGGTGGCGCCGACGATCAGCTGGGTGCTCTGCCCGGCCGGGGCGAAAACCGGAGGCGGCCGCTTCCCCTTGCGCCCGGCACGGGCCGCCGCAATCCCTGCGGCCGCCTGGCGCATGGGCGCAAGGATCGCCTCGCGGTCCTTGTCCGGAGCGAGCCGCTGCAGGCTTGCTGCGGTCGGCAGTTCGATGTTGACGCTGACCCGGTCGGCCAGTCGGCCGGCACGCTCGACCAGCAGCGGACTGGCTCCGGGGACCAGCTTGAGATGGATGTAGCCGTGGAAGCAGTACTCCTCGCGCAGCAGCCGCACCGCCTCGACCATCCGTTCCATGGTCTCGTCAGGCGTGGTGAAGACACCGGTACTGAGGAACAATCCCTCGATGTAGTTGCGGCGGTAGAAGTTGACGGTCAGTTCCGCGACTTCGCGGGCACTCAGTGTCGCACGCGGGCCGTCGTTGCTGCAGCGGTTGACGCAGTAGGCGCAATCGTAGGCGCAGGCATTGGAGAGGAGCAGCTTGAGCAGGGAGATGCAGCGGCCGTCCGCCGACCAGCTGTGACAGACCCCGGCAGGCAGTCCGCTGCCAAGGCCGCTTTGCCGGGGGCGCCGGCTGCCGCTCGACGCACAGGAAACGTCGTAACGGGCGGCGGCCGCCAGAATTTCGGTTTTGGCCAGCAGCTTCTGGAAGTCGACCATGGCGTCCCCGCAGTATCGGTTTCACCATGATCGTGCCTTCACCGTGCGTCAGAAAATGTCACAGACTAGCGCTTTCTGAACAAGCGCTTGAGCGACTCGTCGAGAAGCTGCTGGGTCGGGCTGCCCGGTGGTGGGTTGGCCGGCTCGAATGCCTGCTGCGGTGCCGGAGGCGGCTCCTGCTGCGGAGGCGATTTGGGCTTGAGGAGCTTCTCCAGCCCGCGCTGCAGCTCCTGCTGCAGGACCTTGCCGGCCTGGGCCTGCACCCCTTTCGGGTCGAGGCCGTAGCGGGGCGCCTGCACGGTGCCCGAGAGGAGCAAGGGGATTTGCGTCCAGCCGTCGGCATCGGTCAGGTAGCGGGTCAGCTTGCCGCGCTGGTCGATGCGCGCGGTCAGTTCGGGAGCCAGGCGCGTATCGACGGAGAGGTTCAGGCTGCCGTCGAGCCCCAGAGTGCCGCGCGGAAAGAGGCGGATCCGGTCGCTGATGAGCAGACTGTCGACCTCGGCCTTGCCGTTGACCAGATGCGCCTTGCCGCGGAGATCACGGAACGCGATCACGTCGAGGCCGGGAATCTGCAGGAAGTTGGCAAAGCCCTTGACCAGCGCCGGGCTGACCAGCTTGCCGTCGGCTAGGGCCAGGGCCAGATCGCCGCTCAGATTGCGGCTGACATTGTTCCAGCGGGTGCCGCGCCCGGTCACCTGGCCGTTCAAGTCGAGGCGGCCGTAAAGGCTGTTCGCGGCGGCCGTAGAGAGCGCCGGCAGCAGACTCTGCATCTCGACCCCTCTTAAGGTGACGACGACACTGTAGGCCAGACCCGGCTGGCGCAGGTCGATGCTGGCCGTATTGCTGAACGAACCGCCGGCAAAATCGCCGGTCATGCGACGGATATCCAGGCGGTTGTCGCGCAGCTCATAGTCGGCGAGAAAATTCCTGACCGTCAGCCCTTTCCACCCGCCCTCGCCGATGCGGATCGAGCCGGCAGCCTGCACCGGCAGATCGAAGGGGCCGGGCTCTGCGGTGGAAACCGTATCGGC
>Ga0129297_10000623_pt1 | contig 17194 bp, 16 predicted proteins | sample I18A1metaG_FD_94708 | JGI IMG/M metagenome (GOLD analysis project Ga0129297, IMG submission 94708) | Lake sediment bacterial and archeal communities from Gulf of Boni, Indonesia to study Microbial Dark Matter (Phase II) - ​I18A1 metaG | ecosystem: Environmental > Aquatic > Freshwater > Lake >... | reverse complement strand
TGCCAACACTGGGCGCGTTACGCTCTCCAATCACGTCCGTTTACATCTGAAAGCAATACAAACATGCTAGTGTTTTTTGTCAACAAAATAAGCCGCGATTTTTTTAAAAAAGTGTCTGCAATATGCCATATTTCATAATCAGGCTCACGATAATTGTGCTGTACTCAATTTAATCACCATAAACTGAATTATGCCGCCATCATGAAAGACCATGCGTCGCGTCATTTTAATTTTTTCAAGCGTCAGAATGCCGGTGTCGATATTAATACAGTAATCGCGTGATTCATATATTCCAGGGATCGGGATGCGAATAATGAAGCTTTCCATAAAATTGCTCGAGGCCGAGCATGAATTCATCGCCAATTGTCCGGAGCTCGACGTCAATTGCTACGGGACGGACAGGAATGAGGCGGTGAGGCGCCTGAAGAACGTACTGCAATTTTACATGGATTCCGCGCAGGAATTCGGACTCGAGATCGAAAAGTTCGATGACGTGTCAATCGACGGGGAGCAGGTCGCCCTTGCCTGGACGGAATCCCCCAACACGCATGCCACGAAAACCATAAACTGACCGCCGGCTTCCGGTACAGGCGAGGACCCGCTCCAGGCCTTGGCGTGGGTCCATGGTTTCATTCACCCTCAAATTTCTTTATGTCGATCGCGAACTCGTTTGCGCTCAGAATATCATCTTTCCATTTTTTAAGCACTTCCGTGCGTTTCCTGTTTTCTATCATCTCCTTTATTTTTTCGCGCACCTTCGCGAGCGGCTCGACGATCTTCTCGCGGTCATTGCCCTTTTTCGCGTAGGTATAGTATCGCTTATCCTTGTTTTCGATATATTCGTCCACGATCTCCTTTTCGCTGACGGCGATGTTCCCGGATCCAATCTTTTTTATGTACTCGCCGGCGAGTATTGCGTCCCTGCTGATCGCAGCCCTGGTCAGGTATTCTTCGTCCCTGTCGAAGCCTTTTTCAACCGCAACGCGCCTCAGGAGCTCCATTTTCAGATAGTTTTCCGCGATCGCCTTTTTCTTGTCGTCCGTCATGGGCTCGCCGCCCTTTTTTCCCGATTGCAGCTGGATGCGCTTGTTCAGGTCCTCTACCGTGAAGCTCCTGTCGCCTATTTTAAAGATGACCTCGCGGGGATTTTTCGAGAGGGCCTTGTCGAATGACCTCGCCACGTCGTCAGCCTGCATGAGCCTGTCCACATATTCTTTCGAGGCCTTCGCGTAGAACCGGTTAAGGAGCATGGAGGCCTGGTTTTTATCCTTGAGCTTTTTTATCTGCTTTTCGGTGAGCTCGTCCTTTTCTTCGGACTTTATTACGTATACTCCGTTGTCCAGCACCACGGGCTCCTTCGTATACTCGCCTTCATTGAGCGCAAAAGCGGCCTTCGAAAATTCCTGGGGCATCATGTCGTAAAGGATGAAACCGATGTCACCGCCGTTCTTCTTGGAGAAGTCGGCGGAATGCTGCCTGGCCATCTCGTCGAACTTCGCGCCCTTGTCGAGCTGCGCGATTATCTCCTTCGCGCTCTCGATCACGGCATCGCGCTCCTTTTTTGCGTCCGCATCCGCGGGCTTCTTTGCCTTGTCCTGCTTTGGATCCTTGAATTTCAAAAAGATCTGCCTCACCCGTACCGCGGGCTCGCTGAACTTCGAGTTCTCCCTGATCTCCTTCTGGTAGAGAAGGTCCATGAGCTGCCCCTCCTCGGCCTTTTCGGTGAGGAGCCTGAATTCCTCGGTTTTATCGAGCCCCTCCTTCTTTGCCTCGACAACGCACAGCCTGTCGATGGCCATCATGCGAAGCTTGTTCTCCTGGTATTTCTTTGATTTCAGGATCTCGGCCCTGTTCAGGCGCTTGGCCTCCAGCCATTCGTAGAATTCGCCCCTCGTTATCTGACCGTTCTTGTAGGTCGCGAGCACGTCCCCCTTGCCCTTGCAGCCCGCGCCGAGCGCGAGAAACGCCCCGAGCGCAATCCAGAGAAGCTTCTTCATCTCAATCTCCTGTACTGAATATCGTGATAGCGGTATATTGAGTATATACGCGCACCTGTTGGCATTTGTAAAAGAAAAAGCTGCATGAATTCCTAAATCCGTCCGCGCGTCCTGTCAAATGGATTTTCAACATGCGCCTCATCTGAAAAATTGGTAAATTGTATTGACATTTTCCCGTTTCACGGCTTTTTGTATTCAGGATACGGAACCGGGCCTCGCGACGGAAACCGTTCCATGAGCGCTCGCATTGCAGGGCATTTTGTTGGCATGAAGGACATTAAGCGCTACAAAGACAAAATAGTAAGCATACTCACCTCCGACGAGCTTCTCGAATTTAACAGAGATTCCAGCAGCATTATCGACTTCGGTTACGAGTACGTCGAAATCGGCGATTATCGCAGGGCCTTCAAGCTCTTCAGCATAGGCGCGAGGCTTCACGAATCCGATCCCGACATACTGAACGGCCTGGGAATCGCGCTGTGCGAGCTCGGACGATTCAGGGCGTCGCGGCAGGTGCTCGAAAAGGCGGCGGCACTGTACCCGGACGATGCCGTGACGCTCGCCAACCTCGCGGGCGTGTACTGGGAGGAGGCCGATTTCGAAAAGGCCATCCATTTCTACGCCCGGTCTCTCGAAATCGAGAACTGCATACCGGAAACGCACTTCAACCTCATCAACGTCTATTACGAGCTGGGCGACCTCTTCATGGCCTACATCGCGTGCCTCAACCTCCTCAAGGTATGTCCCGACGACGAGCAGGCGATCGAGCTCCGCAACGACATCCTATTGAACCTTGGGCTCTCCATCTGAATGAGACGCCGCGACAAGGAAATCACCGACAGGAACGTCATTGACGCCATCCTTCGCGAGGCGCAGGTATGCCGCATAGCGCTGTGCGACGGCGATGCGCCTTACGTGGTCCCGGTGAACTTCGGGTACGACGGGAGCGCGATCTTCTTTCATTCGGCGCCCGAGGGACGGAAGATGGGCATCATCGCGCGCAATGACCGCGTGTGCTTCGAGGTGGACACGGGACACGAGCTGGTGCGCGGCGCCGCGCCCTGCTCGTGGGGCATGAAGTACCGCTCGGTGATTGGAATTGGAAGGGCGAGGCTTTTGACCGGTCCGGGGGAGAAGCGCGAAGCGCTCGACTGCATAATGCGCCATCACGGCGCCGCGGGCGAGTTCCGGTTCGAGCCCGCGCAGCTTGACGCGGTCGCGGTGGTGAGGATCGACATCGAGGAGCTGTCCGGCAAGCAGGCCGGGCAATGACGCTACTTCTTCATTTTTTTGATCAGTGAAATCGTTTCCCTGACGTCCTTTTCCATGTCGATCTTCCAGGCGCCGTCTTCCTTCTTCATCGCGAACGATACGTCGAGGCCCTTGTTGTTCTCCACCGGGTGCTTCGTGTACTTGATCTTCACGGTCGCGCCGTCGCCCTGCAGCGTCTCATCGATCACTTCCCATCTGGCGCCCTTCGCGAACCGGCCGTCGGGGACCGAATCGTCTTTCCTGGCCCGCGGATTGAGCTTGTCCAGCTCGTCCAGCGCGCCGGTCGTCCCCTTCGTGTAGTATTTCCTCGCGTCCGAGAAATTGTCCGAAGAGTACACCTTCTGCATGGCATCGAGGACGTCGCGCGGCCTGTCCCCGGACGAGCCGCCGCACCACGCCTGGACGAGCACGAAGGCAGCCGTGAAAAGAACTCCCGCTTCCCTGCGCATCATCGGACCCCCTACTCCCAGTATTTACGGAAGGAGAGCTTCTCCTTGAGAGAGAAAAAGTCGCTCCCGCGCGGCACGTCCCGGAGCCTGGTCTTGAGGGAGCCCGGGTCTATGAGCTCGCTGAAGGGCACCGCCTTGAGGTCGAAGTTGTCGGTCACCGACACCATGGCGCCAAAATTGTTCTCGCTGTAAAACTTGTAGGCGCCGTAGCCCAGCATGCTTCCCAGCACCACGTCGAAGCTTATGGGCGCCGCGCTCCTCGTCTCGTAGCCGATCTGCTTGGGAATGAGCTTTATTTCCAGCCCCGTTTTCTCTTTATAGACGCGCTTCGCCGCCTCCGCGAGCAGGCGCGAGATGTTCGCCTCGCGAAAGAGTATGTTTCCGTGCTTGTCCGTCTCGTGCGGCTTGAGCCTGTCGGGGAGCTTGTCCGCGAGCCCCTCGGCCACCGCGATGACGCCGTAGGGCCTGCGGTTGTTCTCGCGGGCGATGATGGTGTCAGCGATCCGCTCCGCGAGCCCATCCAGGTCGAGCACGTCGTCCTCGATGTCCTCGAGCCCGATCATCATGATCGCCTCGGCCGCGATCCCCGCGGCGTAGGTGAGCCAGCCCGCCTTGCGGCCCATGAGCTCGACGATGAAAAAGCTGTCGGTCGCCTGCGCGTCGGCCTTGATGTTGAGCATCTCGACCTGCGCGGAGTTCACCGCCGTCCAGTAGCCGAAGGTCCAGGGAATGCCGTAGTAATCGTTGTCGATCGTCTTGGGAATGTGAATGACCGGGAAGCCCATGAGGTAGAGGAAGTTCGCGGTCTTGAGCGTGTCGTCGCCGCCGATCGAGATGAGCGCGCCCACGTTGAGGTACTCGAAGGCGTCGATAATGTTGCGCAGCTGCACGTTCTTCTCCGGGTTCGAAATGTCCTCGATTTTACAGATGTTCTTTCCGGGGTTGGCGCGCGAGGTGCGAAGGTAGATGCCGCGCTCGTTGCGCACCTGCGTGATATTGTAGTTGAGCTCCTCGTAGTGCACGCCCTTGCGCAGCTTGGGATAGTTCATGTTGAAGTCCTGGATGAATTCGTATCCCCGGAATATGCCTATGACGGGAATGTTGTCGTCCAGGAAATTGAGCGTCGTGGAGGAGATCACCGTGTTCGCGCTCGGGGCGGGCCCGCCCGAGAACAGTATCCCCACTTTTTTATGCTTTGGTTTCATCATCGCTGAAGCTCCCTGATGTGTGATATCTTTGCGCGGGTGCCGGCGCACCTGCGGCACTGGGCGTGTGCGCCCTGAAAAACGCAATGGCAGGAAAAATCCTGCCATTGTGCCGCACGATAGCGGCTTTTGGCTGATTTATCAAGAATTATTTCTTGGCGTCGAGGATAACAAGGGTGTCCACGGCGAGGGGGGCGGAGCCGCGTATGACCAGCGGGTTGATGTCGATCTCGCGGATCTCGTCGTATTCGAGCCCCAGGTTCCCTATGCCGATGAGCGCCTTTACCAGCGCGCCCTTCTCCACGGCGGGGCTCCCCCGGAACTCGTCCAGCATCTTGCGCGTGCGGATCTCGTCGATCATCTCCAGGGCGTCGAGCTCGGAGAGGGGCGCCACGCGGAAGCTCACGTCTTTTAAAACCTCGGTAAAGATGCCGCCCAGCCCGAACATGACGCACGGTCCGAACTGCGGATCCCGGGTGAGCCCGATCACGAATTCGCGCTTGTCGCTTTCGACCCACTCCTGCACGAGCACGCCGTCGAGCGCGATCCCCTTGCCGGTGAGCTCGTCGTACGCGGCGGCGACTTCTGCGTCGTCCTTGAGCTTGAGCTTTACCATGCCCATCTCCGTCTTGTGCGTCACGGTGTGTGCGCAGCCCTTGAGCACCACCGGGAAGCCCATCTCCCGCGCGAAGCCGACGGCCTCGTCCCGCGAGCGGGCCAGCGTGCTCTTGGACACGGGGACGCCCGCCGAAGCGATCACGCGCGCCGAATCGTATTCGGAAAGCGCCTTTTGTCCTTTCCGTATGGCATTCTGCAGAAGTTCCTTCATATGATCAGCTCCTTTGCCTGAGGTACATTGAATATTCATACTGGTGCGCGAGGCAGAACACCGCCTCCTCGGGAGTCTTGTACACGGGGACCTTGTACTTCCCGCCGTTCTTGCTGTAAAGCATTTTGTCTTCGGGAGAGGTTACCAGCGCAACCGGGTAGATGGGCTTGTCGTACTGCTCCATGAGCTCGATGATGTAATCGAGGAACTCGAACTGCAGCTTCCGGAACGCCTTCCCCAGGTCGTCGATGTTGACGTCGTCGCCGTATCCAAGGTCCTTCACCATCTGGTTCACGCGGACCACGAACTTCGTCGCGCCTATGACGCCCAGGATGATGATCGCGTCGAACGCGTCGCTGGACGCCATGAGGCGCAGCGATTCCACGAAGAGGGCCCGGTCCGGCTGGCCCACGAGGTCGATCGGGTTCCCCCTGCTCCAGAAGGGCGGGAGCATGGAATCGAGCTTTTCCATCACGTGCGCCGGCAGGGGGGGAAGCGTGAGCCCGCGCTCCTCGCACTCGTCGGCGGTGATGACCCCCCATCCTCCGCCGAGAGTGATCACGCCCACGCGGTTCCCCTTTGGCAGCGGCATCGCGTCGAACGCCGCCGAAAGCGTGAGCATCTCGGTGGGCGCCATCGTGAGGATGACGCCGCTCTGCCTGAGCGCGCTCGCGTAGGTCGCGTGCGTCCCGGCCATGGCGCCTGTGTGCGAGGCCGCCGCCTTCGCTCCGATGTCCGTGCGTCCCGCCTTGAGGGCGATCACCGGTTTCTTCATGGTCGTGCGCCGCGCGATCTCCATGAACTTCCTGCCGTTGTCGATCCCCTCGATGTACATGAGCACCACGCTTGTGTCCACGTCGTCGCACAGGTAGTCGAGGTAGTCTTCGCACATGAGGACGGCCTCGTTCCCCGACCCGACGAACTTCCCGATTCCAATGTCCTGCTGTTCCGCCCACTCCATGACCTGGTTGCCCACGTTCCCGCTCTGGGCCACGATAGAGATGCCGCCGCGCATGGGCTTCACGAGGGAGCCGGTGGCGAACAGCGACACCGCGGTATTCACTATTCCCATGGTGTTGGGTCCCACCATGTTGATCCCGTGCTCCCGGACGAACGCGACCATCTCATCCTCGAGGCGCCTTCCCTCCGCGCCCGTTTCGCTGAAGCCGGAGGTGATCATGATGACGTTCTTCACCCCCTTCGCCACGCACGAGCGGAGCACCTCCATGGCCTGTTTCGCGGGGGTCGTGTTGAACACGAGGTCCACCTCGCCAGGGATGTCCGTGAGCGATTTGTACGCACGGCGGCCGTAGATTTCGTCCTTGCTGACGGTGACGGGATAGACCTCGCCTTTGAAGCCGGCGGCGAGAAGGTTGGTGAAGATGTAGGAGCCCCACTTGAACATTTTGTCGCTCGCGCCCACCACGGCGATCGTCCTGGGGTAGAAGAGCCTGTTCAGATCCTTCATTGCACGGTAATCCTCTCCTGGTGTGATCTGAATAATGATAGCGCCAGTTTTATGGGGCAAAACTTTTTGTCAACAAAATATGATGAAATATTATATTGCAACAATACACCTGAAATTATGCTCAACGATCAACAGAATTCTAAAAATGAAACGCGGCCTAGTACCCCTTGCGCAGGCGCCGCGATTCCCACCGCCAGGCCGTCTCCACGATCGAATCTAGTTCCGCATAACGCGGTTTCCACCCGAGCTCCTTCACGGCCCTGTCCGACGACGCGATGAGGGACGCGGGGTCCCCTGGACGGCGCGGCGCGTCGATCTGGCCTATAGCGCGACCGGTGACGCGGCGCACCGACTCGATCACCTCGCGCACGGTGAACCCGCTGCCGTTCCCCAGGTTGTATGCAAGGGTGCGGTCCTCCTCCAGGAGCTTCTCGAGCGCAAGCACGTGAGCGTCGGCGAGATCGTTCACGTGAATGTAGTCGCGCACGCACGTCCCGTCCCGCGTGTCGTAGTCGGTGCCGAATACTTTGATCCTGTAGGATTCGTCCATGGCCGCCCGCATGACCAGGGGTATCAGGTGCGTCTCGGGGACGTGGCTCTCGCCGATCTCGCCCGAGGGGTGCGCCCCGGCGGCGTTGAAATAGCGCAGGCTCACGGACCTGAATTCGCTTGAAACGTCCAGGTCGCGCAGGATCTCCTCGACGAAGTGCTTCGTGCGGCCGTAGGGGCTCGTGGGGCACAGGCGCGCGTCCTCGGGGATGGGTACGATCTCAGGTTCTCCGTACACCGCGGCCGACGACGAGAAGATGAAGCGCTTCACGCCGGAGTCGAGCATCGCGCGCAGCAGGGTCACCGTCCGGGAGACGTTGTTCTCGTAGTACCTCAGGGGGAGCTCTACCGATTCGCCCACGGCGATGAACGAGGCGAAGTTCATCACGCAGGCGATTTCTCTTTCCCGGAAAAGGGCGCAGAGCGTTTCGTAGTCGCCGATGCTTCCCTGGACGAGCTCGAAGCCCCGTACGAAATCGCGGAAGCCGGTGGAAAGATTGTCGTATATGACGGGCGCGAACCCGCGCGCCTCGAGCGCTCTCACCACGTGGCTGCCGATGTACCCGGCGCCACCCGTAACCAGAATCTCCCGCATTGACGTCCTCCTTTCGCGGGTGTGATCCTAGCCGCCCCGCGGAAATTTTGCAAGCACTTCGGGGAAGCCCGCATTCCTGAAGCCCTCAAGCGTCGCGAAGATGTCCGGCTCCGTGTGGGGCTCGAGCGTGACGAGGGGCGCGCGGTCCATGCCGGCCATGAAGTCCCGCACCGCGCGGAAATCGACCGTCCCCCTTCCCACCGGCCAGTGCCTGTCGGCGCTCCCGTCGTTGTCGTGGAGATGGAACTGGGCCGCGTAGCGTCCGTTCGCATCCAGCCACTCGCGCACGCCGATCTTCGAGAAGGCGGCGAGGTGCCCCACGTCCACGCAGTGGCGCACGTTGGGGGCCGTGACCCGGCTGAACACCTCGCCAAAGATCGCGGGCGATTCCTCGTACACGTTTTCCAGGCACACGAGCGCGTTCATCCCCGCGGCAAGCTCCGCATAACGCTCCAGCGCGTCCGCGGTGCGCGCGATCCAGTCCCGGTGAACGAAGCCGAACCGGCGGTATTCGAAGTTGAGGTGCACCACTATCGACGCGGGCGCGAACAGCGGCGCGAGCGTGAACGCGGCGTCAAGGCGCGCGCACGAGGCCTCGCGCACGAGCCTGTCCGGCGCGCCCGGGAAAATCTCCTGGAAGGGAGCGTGCACCGTCGTCGCAAGCCCGGCGTCGCGCAGCTCACCGGCGACCCGGGCGAATTCCTCCCGCGAAAACGAATCCAGCGCCGCGTGGTCGATGCCCACCTCGAGGTCAAACCGGTGCTCCTTCACCAGGGCGAGGGTGTGCGCGTTGAGCTTTTTAAAGGGCATGGAAATGAAGACCCTCTGCGGGAAACGGGCCTGGTGCCAATTTGTCATCCGGTCATCCCCTCGCCGCGCATCGGCTCAGAGCACGTCGAGGAAGACGAGCGTAAGGTCGTCGTCGAAGGTCTCCGCGCCGGAGAAGCGCTTGATGTCGTCGAGCAGGATGGAGGACAGCTCCTCCGCAGAAAGCCCGTCGTGCCCCAGGATGAACTCCCGGAACCGGTGCTCCCCGTACAGTTCGCCGCGACCGTTCCTGCACTCGATGATGCCGTCAGTGAAAAGAAAGAACCTGTCGCCCGGCTCCAGTTCAAGCTTTTTTCCTCGAGGATGATGTCCCCGGACCACCCGCGCGCCCTTCCGCATGCGTGGAGCTCGGTGAGGCGCTTCGCCGAGGGCCTGTACAGTATGGCGGGGCAATGCCCCGCGGAGGAATAACGCATGATCCTTGAGGCCTTGTCGATGGAGCAGTAGAACGAGGTGACGAAATTGTTCCGCTCCGCGTAGTCGCTGATCACGGAGTTGAGCCGGTAGAGGATCCGGTCCGTCGAGTCCCACTCCCGCGCGGCGTTGCCGAGGGCGAGCCTGGTGACCACCGCCAGGAGCGCCCCGGGAATCCCGTGGCCGGACACGTCGGCGATGAAAAAGTCCAGGCGCCTGCCGTCGTCGCGGTAATCGTAGAAATCGCCGCCCACCTTGTCCATCGGGATGAAGGTCGCCCATATGTTGAACTGCGAGTCCCGGTGATACGGGTCCGGCATGAGGCGCGCATGGATGAGGCGCGCGATGTCGAGCTCGCCCTCGATCTCGGTGGTGCGCCGCGAAAGGATCTTCTCGTAATCGAGGATCATGGTCAGGGGCGTGCGGATCTCGTGGGAGATGATCGCGATAAAGGCCGACTTGAGATGGTCGATCTCCTTGAGCTTCTCGTTGGCCTCCGGCAGTTCGTGCGTGCGCTCCGCGACCCTGGCCTCCAGCCCGTCCCTTCCGAGCTTGAGCTCCTGCGATATGAACTCGACGAGCCTGTTTTTCATGTCGAGCTCGTCGCGCGCCTTCTTGGCCCCCGTCTTTTCGCGCAGCGCCGCCGCCTCGTTCTGCTTGGCGACCCGGGCCTCCCGGACGGCGATGCGGTTGATGCGCGTGCAGATCCCCGTCACGAAGTAACAGAGCGCCGGTATTATTTCAAACACCAATCGGCTGCCGGTCGAATTTTGCGCACACGAAGGTATGGTCCGAGGGCCGCTCGCCCAGCCTGGGCGCGACGTCGATCCATGCGTCGCGCGCCCGGTCCGCGGCCGGGGGCGTCGCCCATATGTGGTCGACCCTCCACCCCTGGCCCCGGCGCACCGCGTCCCTGAGCCTGTAGTCCCAGAACGAAAAATGCCCCCCGTCCCGGTGGAATTTCCGGTAGACGTCCACGAAGCCCCATGCGCCGAGCGCCTTGAGCGCCCTGTGCTCGTCGGGATGAAATCCCACGTGGCCGTACATGCCGTCGGGATCGTACACGTCCCGGCGTTCCGGGGCGACGTTGAAATCGCCCAGCCAGATGAGCGGCTCATGGCGCGAAAAATGCGCGGAGAAGAAATCGCCAAGCCGTGCGAACCAGTTGAGCTTGTAATTGAATTTTGGTGACTGCGGATCCGTCCCCTGCGGGACGTAGGTGTTCACCACCGGCACGCCGGAAATCCAGGCCGCGACCAGGCGCGTCCCTTCATCGGCGCCGGCGCCGTCGAAGCCGTACAGGACGCGCTCCGCGGGCTCCTTCGAGAGAATGGCCACGCCGTTGTACGATTTCTCTCCTTTGTAGACGGCATGGTATCCCGCATCCCGGAAGGCGTCCGCCGGGAATTCCTCGTCCCTCACCTTGGTCTCCTGTATGCACAGGGCGTCCGGAGCGTTCGCGGCGAGCCAGGCCAGGATGACCGGCATGCGCGCACGGACGGAATTGGCGTTGAACGTGGCGATTATCATGACGCATCGGCCTCCCCGAACGAATAACGGGACGCTCAACTGTCTCACGAATACGCGAGAAAATCCAGAACATTATGGGTATGCGGACAGCCGCCCGGCGTGTATGGCCGGCTGCCTAATTTTTTGCGCGCCTGGACGTACTCCCGCACCCAGGGCACGCGGAAAGCGCCCTTTCGACCAGGTCGCTGACCGGGATCCGATCCTGGTCGAAAAACGGTTCGTCTATCAGGGTCCGGAAACGAACGTCCATCGCGGCGAGTGCGGTGTTGAGACGCTCCAGGTCCAGGACGTACGAGGGGGCAAGCTCCTCGACGCCGCGAAAATTCAGGGGGCAGACATCCACTGCCCCGTCGGCAAGCACGGGATAGCCGTGGGTGCGGCAGATCACGGGACGAGATTCGTAGACGAGACATGCCCCGCGGGAGAGCAGCACGCAGCCCGGTCGTTCGCCGCCCCGTTCGAGCCTGCGCCCCAGGGACGCGCGCACGCGGGCAGGGAGCGCGCGGACCGCCCGGATGAGCACATGGGCCTCGATCGCGTTCACGGTGCCCAGGATGCAGCACGCAGAGCATCCCCTGCGGCAGGCGATCCGGCTCCCGTACGCGCGGACCAGTCGCGCCACGTGCCCGTCAATGAGATCAATGAGCGCGGCATAGGATTCAAGCGGGTCCCGGCCTGCCTGCGCCTCGTGCGCGAAGGCGGGTGCGCGGCGCCCTTTCCCGCCCGCGGATTTTTTATGCGAATGTTCGCGGGACCCCATTTACGAATCCACCCTTCGTGCGGCGCGGCGTTTCACGAGGCGCGCGGCGTCTCCGCGCACACGCGGGCGACCTCCTTTTTTATGCACATCGGCCCTCCTAATGTCAAGAAACCTGATCCGGCTCGCCTCCCCCCGCGCGGGACGCCGCACAGGAAAGCTCCTTGCAATTATTATCCTGCCGTGCTGGGATTAATTCAATCGCTTTTCCCGCCGGCCAGGGCCGGCATGCACCGATAACCATTCGGCATCGCACACGGAGGTCTCAGCATGAAAGGACTCTCGGCATTCTGTAACCTCAGGATCGCGACCAAGCTGCTCCTCTCGCAGACTGCGGCCATCGTTTTCATGATCATCGTCATCTCGGTCGCCGCGAGCCTGCTCATAGGCAGCAGGTTCACCCGCGACGGCAGGGACCAGCTCACCGGGCTCAGCTTGCGCATAACGGAGATGATCGACGTCTACAATTCCAGCCTCAAGCACAACGCCGTTTCGCTGGGCCAGGTGCTCTCGCTCTACAACACGGGACCCGGCGACCGGATGGCCCTCTCCCAGGCCGACATCGACCGCTTCACCGAGATCACCGGGGCGGTGTCGACCCTCTTCGCGAAGCGGGGCGACGATTTCCAGCGCGTGAGCACGTCTCTTCGCAAGGAGGACGGTACCCGCGCCGTGGGCACCATGCTCGACCGGGCCCACCCCGGCTACGCGAAGGTGCTCGCGGGCGAGACCTACACGGGGCCAGCGCTCCTGTTCGGACGCAACTACATGACCCATTACAATCCCGTCCGCGCGGGCCAGGCGGTCGCGGGGATCCACTTCATAGGCGTGGACTTTACCGAGGGCGTCGCGAGCCTCAGGGACAAGATCCGCGCGATCAAGACGTTCGAAACGGGAAACGTGTTCATCATCGAGGGGCCCAGGGGCAAGGACCGGGGGAAATGCATAGTGCATCCCGCGCGCGCTCTCGAGGGCACCTCGCTCATCGACTCCAAAGACGCGGACGGCAGGGAATTCATCCGCGAGATGGTCGAGGCTAAAAACGGGGTGACCTCCTTCTCGTGGGACCTCGTCCAGTCGCGCGCGAGCGGCGAAACGGCCGTCGCATTCACCTATTACGAGGAGTGGAACTGGATCATCGTCGCCGCGGCCCCCGTCTCCGAGCTTCTCTCCAGCGGGACGGTGCTGCGCAACTCCCTGATCGGCGGATTCATCGCCTGCTGCGCGCTCATACTGCTCGTTCTTTTTTATTCGGTCAAGTTTATCATCGTGCGCAGGTTCCGCTCCCTCAACGCGATACTCGACGACCTTTCCGGCGGACAGGGCGACCTCACCGTGCGGCTTGCGCAGGCCGAGCAGGACGAGATCGGACGGATCTCGCGCTCGTTCGACGGCTTCCTGGGAGATCTCGACCGCATGGTAGGCATGATCAAGGCCGCGGGGGACGCGCTCGCGCGGCTGGTCACTTCCATACGCGAGGGAAACCAGGACCTTTCGCAGAGGACGTCCGAGCAGGCGTCCAACCTCGAGGAGATCGTGTCGACCCTCGAGGAAGCCACGTCGGCCTCGGCGCAGAACGCCGACAACGCGCTCCAGGCCAAGCGCATGACCGAGGAGGGGTCCAACAAGGCGACCGAGGGGAACCGGGTCGCAAAGGAGGCGATCGAGTCGATCAACGACCTCAACCGGTCCAGCATGAAGATCACGGAGGCGGTATCGCTCATCAACACCATTGCCTTCCAGACGAACCTCCTGGCCCTGAACGCCGCGGTCGAGGCCGCGCGCGCGGGCGAGCACGGGCGCGGGTTCGCCATAGTGGCCACCGAGGTGCGGAACCTCGCGCAGCGCTCGAGCGTGGCCGCCAAGGAGATCGAGGCCACCATCCGCGAGTCGCTGCGCGCGGTCGAGCACGGGTCCTCCATGGTCACCCGCACGGGGAACGTCCTCACCGAGGTCGCCGAGTCCTCCCGTTCCACGGCGCGGCTCATCGCGGAGATTAGCGCCGCCACCGAGGAACAGCGCAGCGGCATGGCGCAGATCAACATCGCCGTAAGCGAGCTCGACTCGGTGGTCCAGCAGAACGCGGGGCTCGTGGAAGAAACGGCGTCGGCGTCCGAGGAGATGGACCAGAAGACAAAACAGCTCCTCGACCTGATCGGCAAGTTCAAGGTGAGCGACTCCGGGCAGTAGTGCGGGCGGCCCGCCGGGCGCGCCGTTACAGAACTTGGGCTGAAAATGCTTGACTACTAGACGACCGGTCTACTAGCATCCTTCCATCGGCGGTCACTGCGATCCGCCGCAGGGAGACGCACATGACGGCACAGGCCACGACCAGGGACCAGATCATCACGCGGGGCGCCGCGCTCATCCACTCACAGGGCTTCAACGCGACGGGCCTCCAGCAGGTGCTCGACGGCGCGGGCGTGCCCAAGGGCTCGTTCTATTTTTATTTCAAGAGCAAGGAAGAATTTGGCCTCGCGATCATCGACCGTTTCGCGGACGTCATAGGTGCGCTTTTCTCGCGTGCGCTCGACGTCCCCGGGGTACCTGCGCTCGAGCGGCTGGGACGCCTCCTCGACACCTACGAGCGCATCTTCGTGAAATCAGGGTTCACCCTGGGCTGCCCCATAGGCAACCTCTCGCTCGAGATGGCGGATTCCAGCGAGCGCTTCCGCGCGCGTCTCCAGGAGGTGATCGGGTCCCTCATCGCGCGCATAGAGTCCTGCCTCGCGGAGGCAAAGAGCGCGGGCGCGCTTTCCCCCTCATGCGACACCGCCGAGTCCGCGCACCTGCTCTTCCAGGGCCTCGAGGGCGCGATACTCCAAATGAAGGTCACGAAGAGCGTCGAGCCGCTCAGGCTCTTCAGGAAATATATTTCCATATACCTCCCGGGCGCAGCTCCCGCTGGGCGCGGAGCGGCAAAAAATATAGGGAAGGGGGTCTCATGATGGGCGAGTGGAAGAAGACCGGCTGCGTCCTGTGCGCGCAGAACTGCGGGCTCGAATTACTGGTGGAGAACAACCGCATCTCGAAGGTCAAAGGGGACAAGGACAATCCCCGGAGCCGCGGCTACGTGTGCCGCAAGGGGATGAACGTCGCCTGGCACCAGCACCACGCCCAGCGACTCACGCACCCGCTTAAAAAAGTGGGCGACTCCTTCATGCGGATTTCCTGGGACGAGGCCGTGGGCGAGATCGCCATGAAGCTCAAGTCGGTCACCGGGACGTACGGGCCGCGCTCGCTCGCCTATATGGGCGGCGGCGGACAGGCGTGCCACTTCGAGGCCGCGTTCGGCCTGGGGCTGCTCCGCGGGCTGGGATCGCGTTACCACTACAACGCGGTGGGACAGGAATTCAGCGGGCTCTTCTGGGTGTTCGGGCGCGCCACGGGCAAGCAGTACAACTTCCTCGAGAGCGACGAGCGCCGCAGCGACATGCTGGTCGCCTGGGGCTGGAACGGGATGCAGAGCCACCAGATCCCGCGGGCGCCCCTGGTGCTCAAGGAGTTCTCCACCAGTCCCGACAAGATCCTCGTCGTGATCGATCCCAGGAAATCCGAAACCGCGGAAATCGCGAACATCCACCTGGCGGTCCGCCCCGGGACGGACGCGCTGCTGACCAGGGCGATGATCTCGATCATCCTCGCCGAGGGCTGGGAAAAACGCGACTATATAGAAAAATACGTGACCGGCTTCGACGCGGTGCGACCCCAGTTCGAAGGGTTTGACGCCCGCGCCGCGGTCGCGTACTGCGAGCTGGATTACGAACAGGTGAAGGAGGTCTGCCGCCTCTTCGCCACGAGGAAGTGGAGCATGCATCCCGACCTGGGCATCTACATGAACCGGCACAGCACCCTCGCGAGCTATTTGCACAACATTCTCATGGCGATCTGCGGCCGCCTCGCCGTTCCGGGCGGCAACATCATCCCCGGCACGCTCATGCCGATGGGCGGTCATTCCGACGAGCGCGACCCGAAGACGTGGAGGACGGTCGCCACGAACTTCCCCCCGGTCCTGGGCTACTTCCCGCCCAACGCGATGCCCGAGGAGATACTTTCGGAAAATCCCGAGCGCCTGCGCGCGGTCTTCGTGAGCGGAGCGAACCCGCTGCGCTCATACGCGGACACGACCGCCTACGAGCGCACCTTCGCGAAGCTCGATCTGCTCGTCACGAGCGAGCTAGCCATGACCGAAACGGCGGCGCTCTCGCACTACGTGCTTCCCGCCCGCTCCGGGTACGAGTCCTGGGACGGGACCTTCTTCCCGCTCACCTTCCCTGAAATTTATTTCCAGATGCGCCGGCCAATCGTGGAGCCCGAGGGCGAGCAGCTCGAGGTGGGTGAAATCTACACGCGTATCGCCGACGCCGCGGGCATAATCCCCTCTATTCCCGACTCCCTCCACGAGGCGGCGAAGGGACCGCGGCCCGCCTTTGGCGCGGAGCTCATGAAGTACGCGATGAGCGAGCCCGCGGCGCTCAAGAACATGCCCTTCATTCTTTCGAAGACGCTCGGAAAGGCTCTGGGCTCCGGAAACCTTGCCGCGCTCTGGGGAATGCTCATGACCGCACCAAAGCCCCTGCGCGAAAACGCGGTGCGCGCCGGGTTCAGGGAATCCCCGCTCATGGGAGAGGAGATCTTCCAGGCGATCCTCGACCACCCTGAGGGCCTGTGGATCGGGAAATGCGATATTGACAACAACATGGCGCTCGTTTCGACGGACGACGGGAAAATAAACGTGTACGCCCCCGAGATGGACGAATGGCTCAAGGGCGTGGACGCGGAGTCCGAGCGGCGCCTCATGGAAAATTCGGACGAATTCCCCCTGGTGCTGAACGCGGGGCGCCACATGTCGATGAACGCGAACACGCTCATGCGCGATCCCGAGTGGAACGCGGGCAGGCGCGCGTGCACGCTCGCCATGCACCCGGACGACGCGGCGAACCTGGGGCTCGCCGACGGCCAGACCGTGCGCGTCACCACGGAGGCCGCGCACGTGGACGTGGAGCTCGAGGTGACCGATGCCGCGCGACGGGGCCAGGTGATCATTCCCCACGGCTTTGGGCTCGACTACAACGGAAACGTCTACGGCGTGAACGTGAACAGGCTCACCAAGAACACGCACCGCGACCATTTCCTGGCGACGCCGCTTCACCGCTACGTGCCCTGCCGCGTGGAAAAGATCTAGCCCGGGCCGCCGATTCGCTCATGGAAGTTTAACGCGCGGAAACATGCGAAAACACCGGAAATGAACACGATCTGCGGACATTCAATCGAGGACTACATGGCACTTGTGGAGCGCTT
>Ga0129297_10000622_pt1 | contig 17206 bp, 30 predicted proteins | sample I18A1metaG_FD_94708 | JGI IMG/M metagenome (GOLD analysis project Ga0129297, IMG submission 94708) | Lake sediment bacterial and archeal communities from Gulf of Boni, Indonesia to study Microbial Dark Matter (Phase II) - ​I18A1 metaG | ecosystem: Environmental > Aquatic > Freshwater > Lake >... | reverse complement strand
GTGTACAGTAATGTTCGTAATTTGCTGTAAAGGAGGGACCATCGTAAACCCTCTTTTGACAAAGAGAAAATTGACGCGCTTCAACGCCGTGCGATTAAACCTTGAAAAATAGCTGGGCCTGATACTATCAGGGCTCATGACCAGTGATTTTCTTATATGCTCCTCGAGCCGCTGCCCTGACATCCGGGCTTGGGTCTGAGCACAACCCACTGATTATTCCCAGGCAGCTTCTGTCCCGGATATGGCCCAGATAAATAAGCGCACGTCGTTTCACCGCCTTTGAGGGATTTCTGGCCATCATAGCCAGATATTGAGCAAGGTTTTCACAGCGGATGTAGTACAAACCCATCATAGCCGCCAGTTTATTATGATCAGAAGGATTTGAGAGGTTTTGGACTAATGCATTAACATATTTGTCTCTATCTTCAATTTTAATTTTCTGGAATGAAGAGATAATCAGCGCATAACTTTCACTCATTAGTCCCTTCATGATCTCATAGTCCACTTCCAGGGGAGGCTCTCCTTGCTCTTTATCAGAGGGAAGCTCAGCCATTCTCTCTTCCCTATCCATTCCGATGGCTTTCTCCTTATCCAGTGGAGTTGGCCTCATCGCTTCGGATTTTGGCTTTAAGTATTTTAATAGTTTAGTGATCATGGCATCAAAATAATCATGATGGTAATTGACACCATGATATCTCGGAAGAGTACTGAGTTCTCCTTGAAGCTCAGCAGAATGAGAAAAACTAAAACCACTCATGATAATAGGAACGATGTTCCGTCCTGTCTTAATGGCATGATTTATTTCTACATTAAACCAATCTATACTCTCATCGCTACCCCTTAAGCAGTCTTTCGATAGAATCACAATAAAATTTGTTGTTTTGTCAATCGTCTGCAACAGACTCTCATCAAAATGGCCTGCTGGTAATTCGTCGACATCAAGGAAGACACGCAGGCCTTGTGAACCGAGTGCCATTTTGATAAGCCTAGCGATTTCAGAGCTCGTATCCCGGCGATAGCATATGAAAACATCATAATTTAACTCATCGGAGGCAGAGCTTTTAAATTTCCAAGTCGCCCTTAGTTTCAGTCTTGTATTGCCTGAAACAAATGGAGGCTCACTCTCTCTTAAATAACTCTTATGTTTTATAAATTCGTCCAATTTTTTTGACTCAAAAAATTTGCTGATACCGCCAAAAATAATGGGGATATACTTCGCATTTCTTTCAACAAAATCAATCTGCTCTATTAGAGAATATGGATCACTACTTCGAATCTCGCTGAGCCCATTAAAGATACCAACTAAATAAGAAGAGGAAGCCTTCATAAAATCATATGTTTGGCAAGTCGTTAAGAAAAAAGCGCAGGATCTCTCCTTTTCCACTACCATCTTTTTGATGATGTGAGGTATAGCCTCCTCCAATTTTATCAATCTAACTGCCTCAGGAAAATCCAAACAGACCATGTGAACAAGGTATATCTTACCTGCCGGCAGTTTGCCTTTTGTGAGATATTCATTTACTGATCCAAAAGAGGTCAGTATTTTCGCTGATTTAAGATCTTTCGATATCATTCCATCTATATCTTTATCTACTTGTGTTGCTATGGGGTGAAGACAGGTAGTCTCGGTGTATTCAGGGATCACTAAGACTTGAGTCTTATGCTCAAGAATATCCCCCTGGATAAGTCTAATTTCCATTGTGTTTTACATCAGGAAAACTATTTTTTAATATTTCCTGTGCTGCCATCTACATATATCTGAGTGAAAAATAATTGTCAAATATGTGACTTGGCTCCTGATGCCTTTCTTATCATGTTTGATATGTCACGGATGTATCTGACCCACACGATAAAGTCTAGGAAGAGGAAAAAATGAGGAATGTCTGAAAGAGGAAAAAGTGATTCTGTCTTATGGCCTACTTGGGCTTTTTGGCTGCCTTTTCCTTTTTCTTTTTCTCTTTCTTCTTGTATTCAGAGCCAACAAGCTCAAGCATGGCCATTTGAGCCCCGTCTCCTTGGCGAAGGCCTATTTTCACAATTCTTGTATAGCCTCCTGGCCTCTCTGCAAAACGCTGGCCAAGCTCATCAAAGAGTTTCTTGATCGCAGACTCTTTGGAGATAAACCGGGAGGCGAGGCGCCTGCTCTGAAGGGTATTTTTTTTGGCTAGAGTGATCATCTTCTCAGCCAGAGGCCTGGCTGCCTTGGCTTTAGCCAAAGTTGTTCTCACTCTCTCTTTTTCCAGGAATGAACTGACAAGATTACGCAGAAGGGCTCGCCGGTGAGCTGTCGGCCGACGCAGTTTTTTGCCCTTGACTAAATGCCTCATTCCTCATCTCCCTTGGCTGCCTTATCTCCCTTCAACTCCCCTTGAATTCTTTCCAGCAGCTTGGGATGAAGCTCGAGGTTCAGGCCCAGACTCAGATTGGTCAGGGTCTCTTTGATTTCCGCCAAAGATTTCCGGCCAAAATTCTTTGTTTTCAAAAGTTCCTCTTCTGTCTTTTGAACTAACTCATAGATTCTCTGAATACCTGCAGACCTGAGGCAGTTGTTGGAGCGGACAGAAAGCTCAAGATGCTCAATCGGCTTGGAGAGAATATCGATCTGAGACATGTAGGGAATCTCTTTCTTGATGGGTGGATGTTCTTTCTCAAAAGGCTCATCGACAACATCGAGAAATATGACCAGATGTTCCCTGAGGATTTTTGCAGCTTGAGCTAAAGCTTCTGTCGGACGGATGGCACCGGTCGTCCAGACCTCCAGCTTGAGATTCTCATAATCAATTCTTTTGCCTACTCTGGCGGGTTCTGTCCTGTAGTTCACTTTTCTTACTGGAGAATGGGAAGAATCAAGAGGGATAAAATCCAGACTGAGAGTGCCATCAAAATTCTGATCGGCTGAAATATAGCCTCGGTTGTTCTTGACGATCAGCTCGATGTCTAGTTTCCCATCTTTATCGAGGGAGGCAATATGAATATCCTTGTCAAGAATTTCAATCTCCGGGCCACAGACGATATCCGAAGACTTGGCCTCAGCAGGTCCTTCCTTTTTGAGAGTCATTGTTTTCGGTTCGTTTGCCCTGAGCTTGAGAGGGATGCTCTTCAAATTCAGGATGACGTCGGTCACATCCTCGACAACACCTGGTATGGTCGAGAATTCATGGAGAACACCCTGAATTCGGACGGCAGTGATGGCTGCTCCTGTTATGGAAGAGAGAAGAATCCTCCTCAAGGCATTTCCTACTGTCACGCCGTAGCCTCGTTCGAAAGGCTGGGCAGAAAACTGGCCATATTTGTCCGTGAGGCTCTCAAAATCACACTCAAGATACTTTGGCCTCTGAAAACCTATTTCAGTCATTGCTCCTCCTTTTGAGGATAAATGGATTCTTCAAATTCATTTATTTGGAATAGAGCTCAACCACTAAATGCTCTTCCACAGGAAGAGTGATCTGTTCCCGTGTTGGAAGTGAAACAACTTTTCCTTTCATGTTTTCCCAATCGACTTCTAACCAGCCAGGAACAGATTTATTTCTATTGGCATTGACAAGAGCTTTTATATCCTCATAATTTGCTGTCTTTTCTTTAAAGCTTATCAGATCTCCTTCATTGACAAGGTAGGAAGGAATAGAGACTTTTCTCTCATTAACATTAAAATGACCATGAGTGATTAGCTGCCGAGCATGAGTTCGGGAGTTGGAGAAGCCCATTATGAGAACAACGTTATCTAGCCTCCGTTCGAGCATAATTAAAAGGTTTTCGCCTGTAATCCCCTTCTGCCTTTCAGCCCTTTGAAAAAAGAGCCTGAATTGTCTTTCTGTCATTCCATAATATCTTTTTAGCTTCTGTTTCTCCCTGAGTTGCATGGCATATCCCAAAATTCTTCTCCGTGCTCTGCCATGCTGTCCTGGAGCATAGGATCGTCGCTCGACAGGGCATTTCTCAGTCAGGCACTTGTTTCCTTTCAGGAAAAGCTTTGTTTTTTCTACCCGGCAGTGCCGACAAATAGGCTCATTGTGTCTGGACATCTTTATCTCCTAGAATCTCATCTTTATACCCTTCTTCTCCTCCGGACTCGGCACCCATTATGAGGAATGGGGGTGATATCTCGTATGGATTTTATCTCCAATCCAGCTCCTTGAAGGGCTCGAATGGCTGACTCTCTCCCCGCCCCAGGTCCTTTTATCCTGACATCAACATATCTCACTCCAAAATCTCTCGCTTTCGTCGCCACCTCTTTAGCAGCTAGCTGGGCGGCAAAAGGCGTTCCCTTTCGGGCCCCTTTGAATCCTGAAGTTCCAGAACTCGACCAGCAAATGGTATTTCCCTGGTGATCAGCAATGGTGATGATTGTATTATTAAAAGTCGATTGAATGTGGGCGACAGCGAATCCAACTTCCTTTTTTATCTTTTTCTTCTTGACTTTTCCTTTTCCTCTAGGCATGGACTACTCCCCTTCTAACCCTCTTTAGCTTTCAACTTTTTTATTGAATGTCCTCGAGGTCCTTTTCTCGTCCTGGCATTGGTTCTCGTTCTCTGCCCCCTGACCGGCAGCTTCCTCTTGTGACGCAAACCTCGATAACAACCAATGTCGATCAGCCTCTTGATGTTCATGGCTATCTCTTTGCGCAGATCTCCTTCTATTTTTTCACGTTTTTCCATAATCAGACGGATTTTGTTGACTTCATCCTCGGTCAGGTTCTTGACTTTCTTATCCTTGTCAATCTTGGCTTCCTGAAGGATCCTGTTTGCTCTAGACCGGCCAATCCCATAAATGTAGGTCAATCCAATCTCAATTCGTTTTTCTGGAGGAAGCGTGATACCTGCTATTCTTGCCATTTTTAACCTCGTTTAACCCTGTTTTTGTTTATGTCTGGGATTGGAGCAGATGATTCTGAGGACACCTCTCCTTCTCACGATTTTGCAGTTGCGACAAATTTTTTTAACTGAAGCTCGAACTTTCATTAGCCTTTTCCCTCACTTGAATCGATAAGTGATTCTTCCTTTCGTCAGATCATATGGTGATAACTCAACAAGGACCTTATCTCCAGGGAGAATGCGGATAAAGTGCTTCCTCATCTTGCCTGAAATATGGGCCAGAATTCTGTGCTTATTGGCCAGTTCCACCCGAAACATGGCATTAGGAAGAGTCTCAATCACCGTGCCCTCAGCTTCGTAAACATCCTGCTTAGGCATACTGATTCTCCTTTAAAAGAAGCAAATTTTTCTCTTCCTCATCGAGGAGACTCAAAATCTCAATCCCATTTGGAGTAAGAGCGACTGTGTGCTCATAATGAGCGGCCAGACTTCTATCCTTGGTCACAGCTGTCCAGCCATCGCTGAGTATCTCGACTTGCCAATCTCCCATGGAAATCATGGGCTCTATGGCCAAAGTCAGGCCAGCTTTTATTTTAGGTCCAAGACCTGGAAATCCAAAGTTTGGCACTTGGGGTTCTTCATGAAGGGAGTGGCCAATTCCATGCCCGACAAAAGTCCGGATCACAGAAAAGCCTTCTGACTCTACGTACTTCTGAATGGCATGGGAAATATCAGAGATCCTGCTCCCTTCCTTTAGCTTGTCCAGGCCCCTGTAAAATGCTTTCTCCGAAGCAGCGATAAGTCTTTTGGCTTCAGGGCTTATTTCTCCGACAGGATAAGTCACAGCAGCATCACCATAATAACCTTTATAAAGGACGCCAAAATCGAGGCTGATGATATCCCCTTCTTTTAAAACACGAGAAGAAGGAATGCCGTGGACGACTTCCTCGTTGATGGAGGTGCAAAGAGAGGAAGGATAGCCACGATAGCCTTTGAAGGCTGGAATAGCGCCCATCTCTTTGGCTTTTCGCTGGGCATAATCATCCAGGACTTTGGTCTGAACACCGGGTCTGATCTTTGGCCTAAGCTCAGCCAGAATCCTGGCCACGATCTGGCAGCTCCTTCTAATGGCTTGGACTTCTTCTTCGCTTTTGTAAATGATATTCTTCATACTTGTTTCTCTTTGAATTTAGCCAATTTTGTATCCAGGATTAATGAAATCTCTCCAAAGACGGTATTCATTTGGGCTCTTCCATCGAGCCTATGGTAGACATTTTTTCTAAGATAGTAATCTCGAAGGGGTGCTGTTTTTTCTTGATAAACCCTTAGCCTCTCTTTGATTACCTCAGGTCGATCATCCTCTCTCTGGATGAGTGAGCCCTGGCAGATATCGCACACTCCATCCTTTTTGGGCCTGAGCACTTCAAGGTTATAAATAGCCCCGCATTGAGAGCAGATGCGCCGGGAATGGAGTCGGTTAACGAGTGTCTGGGCATCCATAACGATTTCAATGACAATTTCTGGCCGCGCTCCATCCATCCTTTCCAGACTCTTGGCCTGAGAGATGGTCCGAGGAAATCCATCCAGGACATAGCCCTGACGGCAATCTGCATAAGAAATTCTTCCCTTGACAATTTCTTCGACAATACTATCACTGACCAATTCCCCTCGATTCATCTCGGAGGCTGCCTTTTTACCCAAGGGAGTCCCCTCCTGGACGGCCTGGCGGAGGAGATCACCAGTGGAAATCTTGGGGAAGTTATATCTTTTTTCAATAAGATCCCCTTGCGTGCCTTTTCCGGAACCTGGGGGGCCAAGCAGAATCACTCTCATCCTCTTCTCCCTCTAATTCGGCTGCGGCGCATGAAGCCGTCATAGTGACGCATGACAAGCTGAGCCTCGATCTGTTGCAATGTATCCATGGCCACCCCGACGACGATGAGAATGGATGTCCCGCCAAAATAGAATTCAACATTCAATCCTTGGGTGAACCACTTGGGGAGGTTTGCCTCTAGAAAATTCCCAACAAAAGGAAGGGTATTGACTTTGAATCCGGTCATTAAGAATTCAGGCAAAATGGCTATTGCGGCCAGGTAAATAGCGCCGACTAGTGTGATCCGGGAAAGGACGTTATCGATAAAGTCAGAAGTATTTTTTCCCGGCCTTATCCCAGGAATGAATCCGCCGTATTTTCTCAAATTGTCTGCCACATCTGAGGGGTTAAAAATGATGGAAACATAGAAATAGGTGAAGAAAATGATAGAAGCGATATAGAGGAGATTATAGAGGGGCATTCCCAGGCCAAACTGCTGGGCAACCGTCTGGAAGATGGGAATCTTTATAAGCTGGGCCACAGTGGCAGGTATGGTGATGATAGATGCAGCAAAAATGATAGGGATAACCCCGCCCGTGTTCACCCGAAGAGGTAGGTGGGTACTCTGCCCGCCATAGACTTTCCTTCCCACAACTCTTTTAGCATAAGAGACAGGAATGCGGCGCTGTCCTCTCTCGACATAAACAATAAAGGCGACTACGGCTAACATCAAGACCACCAGAAAAATTAGCCTGAGGGGATCCATTTCTCCTGTTCTTAGGCCTGTTAATACACTCTGGACTCCGCGGGGAAAATTCACCACAATCCCGGCAAAAATGATCAGCGATATGCCATTCCCGATTCCCCGCTCAGAAATTTGCTCCCCCAGCCACATGATAAAAACTGTTCCTGTGGTCAGGGTTAAAACCGTCAGGAAGATAAATCCCAAACCTGGATTAGGAACGACTCTTGCTCCTGCTGGAGTTCTGAGACTCTGCAAGAAAATGCTGATCCCCGCCGATTGAATGATACAGATGAGAATTGTTCCATATCGGGTATACTGGGTGATCTTTTTTCTGCCCAGTTCTCCTTCCTTTGATAGCTTCTCCAGATAAGGCCAAACAACTGTCAGCAATTGGAGGATGATGGAGGAACTGATGTAAGGCATGATGCCCAGAGCGAAAATGGTCATCCGGGACATGTATCTTCCAGAAAAAAGATCAACAAAACCGAGAATCGTTCCCTTCTGGGCTTGCCAGAATTCAGCCAGGGCAGCGCTGCTAATGCCTGGATTGGGAATTTGGCCACCGATGCGATAAACGGCCAAAAGAAGTAAAGTAAAGATCACCCTTTTCCGCAGTTCAGGAATGCTAAAAATATTTCTTATACTCTCAAGCATTATTACCTTCCAATGAGGGTAGCTTTGCCTCCCTTTTCCTCAATCTTTTTTTTGGCAGATTGAGAAAATTTATGGGCATGAATGATTTTTTGGGAAGAAATATCCCCTCTCCCCAAAATCTTCACGACCTCTCGTTCCTTCTTGATAAAGCCTGCTTCAAGGAGATCCTGAAGAGTAATCTCTTTTTTATTTATTTTCTCTAAATGGTCAAGATTGATCTCTGTATATTCTTTCTTGAAAATGTTGGTAAAGCCGCGCTTGGGCAGCCGGCGATGGAGTGGCATCTGCCCCCCTTCATAGCCTCTCTTCCGGGAGTAACCGGCAATGGACTTTTGCCCTTTAGCGCCGCGGCCAGAGGTTTTGCCATGACCAGAACCAGGACCTCGCCCCACTCTCTTCCTCTTCTTTCTAGAACCGGGCCCAGGATGAAGATTACTCAGCTTCATTTTATTCCAAAGCCTCCACTTTCAGCAGGTGAGATATTTTCTTGATCATGCCCCAGACTTCAGGGCAATCTTTGCGGACGACCTCTGAATTGAGTTTTCTCAAGCCCAAGCCTCTGGCCACCTCTTGCTGTCTTTTGGGACGGCCAATCAGACTTCGCACAAGTTTTATCCGCAATTTCTTATCCTTGACTGTCATAGGGCTTCCTTTGCTTTTCCTCTATTTTTCGAAATTTCATCAGGGCTTCTAAGTCTCCTTAAAGCATCCATGGTGGCGTTGGCGACGCTGAAAGGATTGTTGCTCCGAATAGATTTTGTCAGGATATCCTTGATGCCTGCCAATTCCATGATCACCCTGACAGCCCCACCGGCAATAACACCTGTTCCCTTGGAGGCTGGGCGGAGGATGACAATCCCTGCTCCTACTTCTCCTTTTACAAGATGTGGAATGGTCGTCTCAGCTAAAGCCACTTTTATCATTTTCTTCTTGGCGCTTTCCACTGCTTTGGCAATTGCCTGGGGCACTTCCCTGGCCTTGCCTTTTCCAATGCCAACAAGCCCATTCTCATTGCCGACTGCGGCTAAAGCGGAGAAACTCAAGTTTTTGCCTCCCTTGACAACCTTGGACACTCTCCGGATAGAAATCACCTGATCCTTTAATTCCAGTTCCTCACTTCTCGGTTCTTCCTCTTTAAATTCTTCCTCTTTCACTTCATTCCTCCTTGATGATTCCCCGGTTTAAGCTAAAAAATCACCCCTCCTTTTCTGACGGCCTCAGCCAGAGCTTTTATTCGGCCGTGGTAAGGGTAAATTCCTCTGTCCAGGACCACTTTCGCGATCTTCTTCTCCTTTAGCCTTTTGGCCAATATCTCCCCCAGCTTCTCACAGGCTTCCTTGCTTTTATAGTTCTTGTTCTTTTTTTTAAATTCTTTTTCCAAAGTTGAAGCCGAAGCGACAACCCCACCATTCTCATCGTTAATCACCTGGGTGTAGATATAGCGGTTGCTCTTGAAAACAAAAATGCGCGGCCTTTCCAGAGTCCCTCTGACTTTCTTCCTGATTCTCATTCTGATACGCTTTTTCGTCTTTTTCTTTAATTCTGCAATCTCTTTAAGCACCGCTCACTACCGCCTTTCGTTCTTTCTTTATCAGGACCTCGCCCACATAGCGAATCCCTTTGAGCTTGTAAGGATCAGGCTTACGGAACCTCTTGATCTCCTCAGCCACCTGGCCGACCCGCTGTTTATCTATTCCTTTAACCGAGATCAGGGTAGGCTTTTCGAGGGCAATCTCAATATCCTTGGGGATTCTGTAAATGATCGGTCTTGAATAGCCCAAACTCAATTCCAGCTTGTCTTTTTCTACTTTGGCCCGATACCCGACTCCCACGATTTCCAGCTGTTTGGAGAAGCCCGAAGAGACACCCGTGGCTGCATTGGCGGCCAGGCTCCGGCACAGGCCGTGAAAAGCCCGCTGCTCTTTGGAATCATCCAATCTGGTTAAGAAAAGCTTCTTGTCTTCCAATTGCGCCTTGATTCCAGGGTAGAGGGGTGAACTGAGCTTTCCTTTCTTGCCTTCAAACTCCAGTCTGTCAGGCAAGATGCTGACCTTGACACCCTCAGGCAAGACAATCGGCCGTTTTCCTACTCTTGACACTTCCTCTCTCCCTTAGCAGCAGAGCTTACCAGACATAGCATATTACTTCTCCTCCAACTCCAAGCTCTGCACAGTTGTTTCCTGTGGCAATTCCTTTAGAGGTAGAGATAATCGCAATTCCCAGCCCATCAAGGACCTTGGGAATAGAGTCCTTTGTGCAGTATATGCGGCATCCGGGCTTGCTCACTCTTCGCAACCCTGAAATGACACTCTGATTATCCTCCGTGTATTTCAGCTGGATATTCAAAATTCCCTGCTTGTTATCATCAATCACCTTAAAATTTTTTATGAAGCCCTCCTCCTTCAATATCTTGGCGATCTCCACTTTTATTCTGGAAGAAGGAAGGTTGATCTCTTTTCTCTTGATTCGAACAGAATTTTTGATCCTGGATAACATATCAGCAACGGGATCTGTTAAACTCATCGTTTCATCCTTTCCCGAGAATTACCATGAGGCTTTCACAATTCCAGGAATTTCTCCCTTTAAGGCTAACGCCCGAAAACACAAGCGGCACATGTCAAATTTCCGATAGTAACCTTTGGACCGTCCGCAGATCCGGCACCTTCTTTTCTTGCGGATGGAGTACTTTGGTTCTCTCTTGTATTTTGCCATAGACGATATTCTCGACACTTCTCCCTTCCTTTGTCAGGCCTCCCGAAAAGGCATTCCTAATTTTTTTAGCAAGGCATAAGCCTCACTGTCACCCCGGGCTGAAGTGACGACGGTGATGTTCATGCCTCGAGCTTTTTCCACCTTGGTATAATCAATTTCTGGAAAAACAAGCTGATCTCTCAGACCCATAGTGTAATTTCCTCTTTTATCAAAGGAATGAGGGGAAACCCCTCTGAAATCCCTGACCCGGGGAAGAACAATGTTAACCAGCCGGTCAAAGAACTCGTACATCCTTCTCCCTCGCAGTGTCACATAGCAAGCAATGGGTTGACCTTTGCGGAGCTTAAAGGCAGAGATGGATTTCTTTGCTCTGCCCACAGCAGGCCATTGTCCGGCGATTAGACTCAATTCTGTCTTGGCCGCATCCAAGACCTTGATATTCTGGATGGCCTCTCCCACACCCACATTCAAGATGATCTTTTTGAGCCTGGGCACAGCCATTTTATTTTTTACCCCAAACTCCTTCTGGAGCTCGGGAAGAATCTCCTTTCTGAATTTCTCGTAAAGACGGCTCATCTTTTCACTCTCATCATTGCTTCTCTAAGCTTGTCTCGCATTTATGGCAGACCCTGATCTTGCTCCCATCCTCCAGCTGTTTTTTCTTGATTCTTGCGCCCTGGCCGCAATCAGAACAATAAAGCATCACTCTGGAAGCGGCAATAGGAGCTTCCTTCTCCATGATCCCGCCCTGGATGTTCCGGCTTCGGTCAGGCCGGATAAATTCCTTGACAAAATTTACCTTTTCGACAATGATCCGCCCCTTATCGGGAAAGACGACAAGGATCTTTCCTGTTTTTCCTTTGTCCTTGCCTGACTTAACGATAACCAGGTCATTCTTCTTCAATGATAGCTTGTTCATCAGAGAACCTCCGGCGCCAAGGAAACAATCTTCATAAATTTTTTCTCTCTCAGCTCTCTCCCGACAGGCCCAAAAACTCGGGTTCCCACCGGTTCTCCTGCGCGATCAATGATAACTGCTGCATTGTCATCGAAACGAATATAAGAGCCATCCCTCCGCCGCGCTTCCTTCTTGGTACGAACAACGACAGCCCGGACAACTTTCCCTTTTGGAATCTTGCTCTCAGGATCTGCCTCTTTTACAGTTGCTGAAATGATATCTCCAATTGACGCTGTCCTTCCCACTCCCCCGCCTTGAGGGGTGATGCACATGATCATCCGGGCGCCTGAGTTATCAGCAACTCTGAGCATTGTTCGCATCTGGATCATTCTTTGCTTTCTCCAATTTCACCTTCTTACTCTGCTGAGGAGAGGCCTACAATCTCAAGAACTCGCCATCGTTTTCTCTTGCTGAGGGGCCTCGTCTCGATAAAGCGGACCATGTCTCCAACTTTACACTTCTCATATTCATCATGAACGAGAAATCTCTTTCTCCGTTTGATCGTTTTTCTGTATAGAGGGTGCCTTACCTGTCTCTCAACAAGAACAGTGATTGTCTTTTTCATTTTTTTCCCGATGACGACACCAATCTTTGTTGTCTTTCTTTTCTCGACACTTGCTTCCATTGTCTATTTCACCCCTCTTTTCTTTTCCCTCAAAAGAGTCTCTATCCTGGCGATATCCCTTTTGATGTTTCTGAGCTTCATGGCATTTTCCAGCTGCCCTAAAGCGTGCTGGAAGCGAAGCTTAAAAAACTGATCCTTGAGTTCAGCTTCTTTGTTACGCAATTCTTCGTCTGACAATTCTCTGAGTTCTCTTGCTTTCATCTTAATTCTTTGCTCTCTCTAGAGATAAATCTTGTCTTAATCGGAAGCTTATGAGCCGCCAGTCTCATCGCCTCTCTGGCGATATCCTCGGGCACACCCTCCAGCTCATACAACACCCTTCCTGGCCTTATCACATCGACCCAGAATTCAGGGTCTCCCTTTCCTTTTCCCATCCTGACCTCAGTCGGCTTTTTGGTCACAGGCTTCCAAGGAAAGGCTTTGATCCACACCTTTCCTCTTCTCTTGACATAACGGGTGATGGTGATCCGACCGGCCTCCAACTGCCGGGCTGAAAGCCAGCAAGGCTCCATCGCCTGAAGGCCATATTCACCAAAGGTGAGCATTGCTCCTCTGGTAGCCTTGCCCCTCATCCTTCCTCTCTGCTGCTTTCTGTACTTGACTTTTTTGGGCATCAACATGGCTAGATCTCCTCAATTTCAGCCGTCTGAGAGGTCATCTTGGGCTTCTCCACATCACTCTTGTAGATCCAGACCTTTATTCCAATCTGGCCGTATGTCGTGAATGCTTCTGTAAAGCCGTAATCGATATCGGCGCGCAGAGTTTGCAGAGGCAATTGGCCCTTGAGGTACCATTCGGAACGGGCAATTTCCACACCCCCAAGCCTGCCTGAGCACATCACCTTTATCCCTTTGGCACCCATCCTTAAGGCAGAATCGACAGCCTTTCTCATGGCTCGCCGATAAGCTATTCTCTTCTCCAGCTGCACGGCAATGCTTTCGGCCACCAGAATGGCAATGAGCTCAGACTTATCGACTTCTCTGATATCGACATAGACTTCTTTCTGAGCGACTTCTTCAAGCATGCTCTTCAGGCTTTCAATCTCTTTCCCTCCCCGGCCGATGATAATTCCAGGACGAGCAGTGTGAATGATAACTCTGATTTTCGGCCCAACCCGCTCGATATCTGCCTCAGCAATTCCTGCATGAAAATATTTTTCCTTTATTTCTTTTTTCATTTTCAAATCTTCATGGATCAAGCGCCCGTATTCGGCGCCTTTGGAAAACCAGCGTGAACTCCAGTTTTTATTGAATCCCAATCGAAAACCATGTGGATGTGTCTTCTGTCCCACTTGCTATCTCCCTTTTTTCTCTTCTAAAAAGATATGGACATGACTGGTCCTTTTCAGAATCCGATAAGCCCTGCCCATGGGGGCAGGTCTAATTCTCTTCATTTGAGGGCCTTGATCAACGAAGATCTTGGTGATAAAGAGATTGTCGACATCAATATTGGGCACCTTCTGCTGAGCATTGGCAATCGCAGAACGGAGAACCTTTTCAATGATCGAACTGGCCTTCTTCTTTTCTGAAAAATGAAGAATAGTCAGGGCTTCCCCCACATACCTATCCTTGATAGAATCAACCACCAGCCGGCACTTCTGGGGCGCAATCCTGATATATTTGCCGACTGCTGTCGAAACAAAATTTTCCTCTTTCATTTACGTTGCTATCCTGATTGTCCGTGCTGTTTTTGTTGTATGCCCTTTAAAAGTCCGGGTTGGAGAAAACTCTCCCAGTTTATGGCCAACCATATTCTCGGTGACGAAAACAGGAATGAACTTTCTTCCGTTATGGACGCCAATGGTCAGGCCGACCATTTCAGGAATAATTGTCGAGCGGCGAGACCAGGTCTTGATCACTTTCCTCTTTTCACCCTTAGCTGTAAAATCAGAGATCCTCTCTCTGAGATTTGAATCAATATAAGGTCCCTTTTTCAAAGACCTGCCCATGACTATTTACTCCTTCTTCTGATAATAAAAGCTTGAGTTCGCTTGTTCCTTCGCGTTTTGAAGCCTTTAGTCGGCTTCCCTTCAGGGCTGACAGGATGCCGGCCACCTTTTGACCTTCCTTCTCCTCCCCCATGGGGGTGGTCAATAGGATTCATGGCCGTGCCTCTGACATGGGGCCTTATTCCCTGCCAGCGGCTGCGACCTGCTTTACCGATAGAGATATTCTGATGATCGAGATTCCCCACCTGACCGATAGTAGCCTGGCAGTCCAGATGAATCTTTCTGATCTCCGAGGAGGGAAGACGGACTTGGGCATATTCCCCTTCCTTGGCCAATATTTGGGCTCCTGATCCAGCCGATTTGGCGATCTGTCCTCCCTTATTCTTCCTCAATTCAATGTTATGGATCACAGTCCCAAGGGGTATGTAGCGGAGAGGCATGGCATTCCCTGGAAGAATATCCACCTGGCCCTTAGAGGAGATAATTGTCTGCCCAATCTTCAAATTAAGAGGGGCTAAAATGTATCGTCGCTCTCCGTCCTTATATCTGACAAGTGTGATAAGGGAGGAACGGTACGGGTCATACTCGATGGTTTCCACCATGGCGGGAATATCAAGCTTGTTGCGTTTAAAATCAATGATGCGGTACATCTTTTTGTGTCCGCCTCCTCGATGGCGAACAGCAAGATGGCCCCGGGAGTCCCTCCCCCCCCGTTTGGGAAGGAATTCGAGCAAGGGCTTGTATGGCTTGGAGACAGTCAGTTCCTCATAAGCCAGACCAGTCCTGTGCCGCAATCCTGAAGTCTGCGGTTTGTAGGCTTTTATTGCCATCTTAGACAGCCTCAAAATATTCAATCATTTTTTCGCCCTGTTTTAACTTGACATAGGCTTTTTTCCAGTCTTTTGTTTTGCCTTCATTCCGGCCAACTCTTCTCAGCTTACCAATCTTCTTCTCAGTCCAGACCTTTTCAACCTTGACCTTGAAAAGATGCTCGATGGCCTTCTTGATCTCAGACTTGTTGGCATCTTTGGCCACTTCGAAACAGATTTGTCGATTCTTCTCCTTAAGCCAGGTGCTTTTTTCGGTGATGACTGGCCTCAAAATAATCTGGTAGGGATCCCGGTTCACTTCAATCTCTCCATCAAAGATTCAAAAGCTCGCTGGCTCAAAACAAGCCATTTGTGATTCAGAACGTCATAGACATTCACTTCCCTGGCATCAATAGCTTTGACCTTTGGAATATTCTGAAGAGAAAGGAAAAGATTCTTGTTCTCATGGCTGTCGACGATTAAAGCCGAATCCAAGTGAAGGCCCCGAAGAAGCTTCTCTCCCTCTTTTGTCTTAGGCTCTTTGAAGCTTATATCATCGAGAATAAGAAGCTCTTTTTCTGTGTATTTCAGGGATAGGGCTGATTTCAAAGCATTTCTTTTTGCTCCTTTGGGCAGGTGGTAATAATAATCTCTCGGTTTGGGCCCAAAGACTCGACCTCCTTTTCTCCATAGGGGTGAGCGAATGCTGCCGGCTCTCGCTCTTCCCGTCCCTTTCTGCCTCCAAGGCTTACGGCCTCCTCCACTCACCTCGCCTCTCGATTTTGTCGAAGCAGTTCCTCTCCTCTGATTGGAGCTGTAGTTGATAATAGCTTCATAGAGAAGATGTTCCTTAACAGGATAGGAGAAGACCTCCTCGGGGAGGGCAATCTCCGAAGTCTTCTTTCCGTTCCTGTCTAAAACTCGAGCCTTGAGCATTGTCCGTTCTCTTTAACCTCTCAAGAGGACTTCATGGCAAAATTCTCTTTTTTTATTAAAACATAGCCTCTGGCCGGCCCAGGGACAGCGCCCTTTACAATAAGGAGATTATTCTCTTTATCAGTTTCGACAACGGTCAGATTCCTAACTGTGACTCTGGCATGTCCCATATGTCCAGGCATCTTTTTTCCTTTGGTAACGCGCGAGGGAAAGGATGATGCCCCTACCGAACCAAGGCGACGGTGGAACATCGAGCCGTGGCTGCCCTTTCCACCCCGAAAACCCCAGCGCTTGACGACTCCGGCAAATCCTTTTCCTTTGCTCGTTCCAACAATGTGGACTTTCTCCCCAGTTACAAAAATATCGACCAGAATTTGATCACCCTCCTTCACTTCGGCCTGCTCATTGAAACGAAACTCACGAAGAATTCTCGTCACTGGCACGCCGGATTTTTTGAAGTGCCCGAGCATGGGTTTGTTCGGTTTCTTCACTCCCTTCTCTTCGACTAGGCCAAGCTGAAGGGCAAAATAGCCATCCTTCTCCTTTATTTTTTTCTGGATGACGGTGCAAGGGCCGGCTCTCAGAACTGTGATGGGAAAGGCATTCCCTTCTTCGTCAAACCGCTGGCTCATGCCTATTTTTTTCCCGATCAGACCCTCGACCATCGCTAATCCGCTCCAGTTCCAAAGGCTTGAATCTCAACATCAATCCCTGCCGGCAAATCCAACTTCTGAAGTTCTTCTATAGTCTCATTATTGTACTCGCTGATATCGATCAATCTCTTGTGGACTCTCATTTCAAAATGTTCCCGAGACCTTTTATCCACATGAGGAGAACGAAGGACACAAAAGCGATGAATGCGGGTTGGAAGAGGTATAGGCCCGCAAATACTTGCTCCAGTTCTTTTCGCCTTGACAACAATATCTCGTACAGACTGGTCCAGTAGCCGATGATCAAATGATTGGAGCCTAATTCTTATTTTTTCCATCTTGAGTTCCTCAGTTCTCTATCGCTCTTTCTATCTCTCGCTTCTATTTATAGTCTATCCTGATATCGATATGTTTTCACTCCTTATTCCAGGATTTCGGTGACACTGCCAGCACCAACAGTCCGGCCTCCCTCTCGAATGGCAAACCTCAATCCCTTCTCCATCGCCACATCTGTTATCAAGCCAATCTCCAAATTCACATTGTC
>Ga0129297_10000621_pt1 | contig 17209 bp, 20 predicted proteins | sample I18A1metaG_FD_94708 | JGI IMG/M metagenome (GOLD analysis project Ga0129297, IMG submission 94708) | Lake sediment bacterial and archeal communities from Gulf of Boni, Indonesia to study Microbial Dark Matter (Phase II) - ​I18A1 metaG | ecosystem: Environmental > Aquatic > Freshwater > Lake >... | reverse complement strand
TCTTTGCCCATAGTGATGCAGGCAGGGGTATCGATGCACGCAGTGGGCAATTCATCGCCGTTGAAGCTACAGCAACGAAGGACACAGCGGTCTTTGCCCATAGTGACACAGGCATCGGGGTAGACGGACGGAGCAAGACTCACACTGGTGTGTGGGGTTCTAGCGAGCAAGGCATTGGTGTCCGTGGCGAAGGAGGCCAATACGCTGGTTACTTCGAAGGGAACGTGTATGTAACGGGCGACGTGACGTTGCCTGGTGCCGACTGTGCCGAGGATTTCGAGGCAATGGCCGTCGAAGAGATAGATCCCGGAACGGTCATGGTGATCAACTTCCATGGCGCTCTTTGTCAAAGCACGGAAGCTTATGACAGACGTGTCGCCGGGGTTGTCTCCGGTGCCGGTCAATTCAAACCTGGCCTAGTACTTGGCAGACAGGCAGGCAAGGCAAATCGGCTACCCATCGCCTTGACTGGGCGGGTGTACTGCAAAGTCGATGCCGATTTTGGTTCCATCAAGATCGGGGATCTGCTCACGCCGTCGAACACCCCCGGGCACGCCATGCGAGCCACGGACCCCGCCAAGGCTTTCGGAGCAGTGATAGGCAAGGCAATGCAGGCGCTTGAATCCGGTCGGGGCCTCATCCCAATCCTAGTGGCCCTGCAGTAGGATGACCCATGGGTTCGACGAATGGCAAATCATCCAGGAGGGATAGCCCATGACCAACTCGTTCAGAATGGCCGCGAGAATAATGGATCCGGTGCTTCCGCCGGACAGCCTGCGCCATTTAATGAAGGTGCACCGCTGGCTCAACCCGCCAGCGGTCATCAGCCTGCGCGAGATTCTCGCCCGCCACAAAGAACCGCAGGGCAGCGTGCGATTCCTGGCCTACAACACTTTTCTGCTCGACGGTTTCTCCATCGGCGATGTGTCACTCGAAATGGTCTACGAATTGATGAAAGACCTCGGAGTGGACATAGTCTCGCTCTATAAAGAACTCGCCCTTCATCCAGCTAAGATACTCCAGCTTGCAGGGGTCACCGTCGAGGCATTCCTTTCTTTCTTTCTGGGGGAGAATTGGGCGCGGGCTCTTGCTGGGGCGTTGGGAGTGGTCGAGAAAATCGAAGGCTACATCGACGACTGCTTGAATTTCACCACCTTCGGCTTATGGGGCGAGGTCAAGGACTGGGCCCACGTCGGCCTCGACATGGTCTTGGGCGAGGCAGGCATGACTGCCGAGCAAGCACTGGACTATCTCGGCATCTCACCCGAGGAGATTCTGGGGTATCTCAAGCAGATCGGAATCGATCCTCTCTCCATTGTCTTGAATTCTTTCGGCCGTGCAGTGGTGCAACTCATCTGCGCCATCGCAGGTAAAGATGTCGATCTGGACCACATCAAGGGGAAGCCGGAGGTGCCGGAGCGCGCGACGGAGCTGGGTCAGGTGCTCAGGGAGCCCATGGAGCTGGGACAGGGTGTCGGGATCTTCCTTCCCTACGGAATAATGGCATTGTGCGAAGTATTCTCGGAGCCCACGCAGAGCAGGATCAGGGCCGAACTGGAAGGCTTGAACTGCCAGTTCCTGCCCGGTTCCGGCCCGTCGCCCCCCGCCGTCATCAGCGGCGGACTGTATCAGATCATCCGCGATCTCCCTGTCAGGAATCCCGTCCGTATGCCGTTCGTAAACCGTGGCGACCCGTGGCAGGATGCTGACTACTGGGCCAACAAGGGCGTCTTGCTGTCCCGCATCGACGTGGGCGTGGGGATGATCGAGTTCTATAGCACCCACACCTATGATGGTGGCAACCTCATATCGGATCCATCGCCCGAAGATCGCTTGAACAGGAAGCGTGCCCAGGTAGGAGAGCTTGTCGAATTTTTTCACGCCAATCACGATCCTCGCAACGTCGCGATCATCTGCGGCGACTTCAACCTCTATGCCCACAGGCCGGAGGAGAAGGAGATCATGGTCTGGCTGATGCAGAACACCGGGACACTGGATGTATGGGATTGGCAGTGGCAGACCCGCGATGTGCAGGAAAATGCCGGGCATACCGCTGAGACGGGCGGTGATATCCTCGCCCTGTGCAAGATCGATGGAACGGGCTGTTTCTGCGAGGACCCGACGGACCTGCAGCCCGGCGGGCGCATAGACTGGATCCTCGTGGAGAATCCTCGTCCTGAGCATACGTTTATGCTGGACCTGTCGCGCGTGCGCCGGCGGCCCTTTCCACGCGCCGGCGGTGGATTCCTATCGGATCACGTCGGACTGGACACCACCTTGATTGCGAGCCCGCTGGGCGGCGCATGAGCAAGAGGGAGGGTTGCGATGCCATCACAGACCATGAAACGACTTGAGGAACTGGCAGCACGTGCATTCAGCGAGCCGATGACCGGGGACTTGATCCGCCGGGAACTCGAGGCAATTGCCGCGTCGGATCCGTCGCACCCCATGCCGCCGCTCGCGCAGTCCATCATTCTAGGAATGGGCCGGAAAGATGTGGATGAGATGAAGAAATTCCTCGGTCGGGCTGCGCAACTCCTCGCGATGCGAAGTGGGCGGGCGATGGGCGAGGATTGGCAGGCCATGGAGATACTACACGATGCGCTTTCGGCCGAGGTGACTCTCGTGGAGTACCGGCCCGTCCTGGATCGCCCCGCTCGCCCCGAGGATGCGGCGCTGCGGGCGCAGGCTGGCGCCAAGATGCGTGAAGCGCTCGCACGGCTGGAAGAACGCGCGCGCGAGGGGGAGGATATGGCCTTGTTCCGCGTCCTAGTTGCGGCATTACGGGCGCTTTCGCTGGCGAACGCGCCTGAGAGCGACGAGACGCAGTCCGGAGTGGCGGCGCTGGAGCGCATCTGGGAACTTGCCGAGCCCGCTTCACCACTGGCCGCGTACTTCCTGATATTCGCCTATCGGCGGGCGCGCAAGGCGAACGAGGCCGTGCGCGTGGCCTCCGCACTACTGGGCCGTCATCCTCGCGGCATCATCCCCAAACTGGTCCTCGCGAGCACATACGCCGCCACCCGTGACTACCTCAAGGCAGAGTCGCTGGTGCGGGAGGTATCGGCACTCCTCCCCGAGGATCCGTGGCTGTCCCTCGGCCGGGCCGTTCTGCTGCGGAGGGCGAATCGGATGGATGAAGCGCGCGCTCTGCTGGGCCGCGTGCGGGTCCGCCCACAGCAAGATCGACTGAAGGCGTTAGTGGACATGGAGAACCGTCTCATCCGCCTACGCGTCGGAATTGCCCCTCCTCGCTGAATGGTGAGGATGTGAGCGTGAGGTCAGCCCTTGCATACGCGGGTGAGGGCTAGAGCGCCAGCAAAAACCACCATAATCATGGCCGGTCCTCGCGGGAGTTGGTCTTCTGCAATCGTGGGCAAAACCATGAATGACAAGAGTCACGAGGTAAGGAGCGCTGCAGCTATTGATCTCCCAGGAGGATGACCTCCATGCCTACGTCCCCAAGAACGTTCGATGAGAACACACATCAGATTTGCTTCCTGCAGCGCTACTTGATTGCAATTCACACATGGGCTATCGTCAAGGAGGGAACGAGCGAAGGATTCGTTGAGACCCAGCCTGGATTCGTCAGATTCTTCTCGTCTGACAGACCGGGAAATCTCGATGAGATGCTGTCGAAGGAGCAATTCGAAGTGGTTAAGAGTTATCAAGACAGGAAGGACGGTACGACTTGGTCGAACATATTTGCAAGGAGTCTACAATGATACCGCTCAAGGAAGTTGAATGGATGAGGGGAACGGAAATACTAGAACTGTGGCGACAAGCTAGAAGCACTGTTGACCATCTCGATCACAGGATGGATTAACTCCGTCTCAGGGTCTTTACTTTGTTGGGTACGTTGTCATCCGTTGCAGCAGCGCTGGTGTTTTGGGCTCCCTCGGTATTTGTTACGGTCTTGGCTCGACCGGGTCGTCTATCGGTTTTGGTGGAAATCGCGACCATCCTGATTATGGTGCCGCTCTTCTTTCAGAACCGAGTGTACCATCTCTGGCTGTTCAGAGCGATAATCGTTGCAACGAACCTTGAGGACATCATCTTCGACGATGTTATCTCCAAACAACGCAATTTCTCCAAGGATCAGACCCTGCTAACATACGGACTGACTGGGCTGAATAAGCCCGCGGTCTCGCATTGGAAAACCATGATAAGGTCCAATCTCTTCTGGAACGAAGTGCTGATCTTTCTATTTCTGATACTGGCCGCTTCGATTTTGGCGTGGGCCTTCCAAACTGGCCTGAACCGAAATCGTCTTGTTCTTCTTTGATGAGCATTACGTGTCCCATCTCAGTTTCGCCAACAGCCAACGCGGTGTTGGCGGGATCCGAACCTTCCGGTAAGCCTCGAGACTTGCAACATGGTAGGGTACAAATAGCGGACCAAACATAAGTTGTGGCTCTAGAGAGCCAAGTCAGGCAGGAGTCTTTGACGATTAGATTACGCGTGAGAGCAAGCAACCGGCGGGTTCGAACCCCACGTGATTCGAACCCTCATGAATTCTGAACCCATCTCCAGCAACAAAATTGCTGTGGGTCCCACCGGGCCCGCCATCCCAATCTCGCTATCGGAGCAAATTCTGAGCCGATTATGAGCCAAAAACCAGCTTTTGTCGCATTTCATTTTCGTCACGGTTTTCCGTTTCGCGTGGACGTTCAAATCTGTCAACCGTCCTTCTTTGTGCTGAGGAACCTTGGCGGAAGGTGGCGCCCGACCGAGATCCGGATCCTAAGACTGCTCTCGGATGGGGAGCCACATTCGCATAGGCAGATAGTGAAGCAGACCGGGCTTGAAGACGGCCAGGTTTGGGCATCTCCAATAGCCCGACGGCGTTAGTATGTCGAAGAAAGAGAAATACGAAAAGAAAAAAAAGATAATTGTCATGCCTTCTTTGCAACGCTGTTTGACTTTTCTTGTGGCTCAAGTTTTCCAAGGGTCATACCGTATTTCTTGCCGTCTTGCTTGATAGGCTTTATGACCCCTACCACATACGATCGTATAAGGCCCGAAAATCTTCATAGCGCCAACCATAGACTTGCCGGGATCGGGCGGAGTATCAGTGACTTGGGTGATGTCTCCATCGAAGAGCTTCGCGCCCTCGTCAACCGAGAGATTGCCTTTTTGACAGCATCCATGATGAAGGCAGCACCCTCTTCTTCAGTTTTCGGCCCCCAGCTACGCGTATGCCATTGGTGGAAGTAATGTCCAGTTTCGCGGGCTACCAGGTTAGCGAGACCGTGCAAGTCTCCCTTACCTGTGGCTAAAGCGACAAACTCCGCGTCTTCACCTGAGAAGGCGTAAGTACGAAAGATAATTGTCCAGCGACCCTGGTTTTCGTCGTAGAGCAGCATATTCCCATGGCAGAAGAGAAGCACCATCTTGTGGCGATGTTGTCGACCTATGCGCTGACGTTCGTCAAGGTGTGCTTTGGCCAGATTGTTTATCTGCTCTTCGGTAAGAGGGGGCTGCGACTTCGGAAGGTTGTAGTTCAATCCTTCTCAATCTGCGCCTTCTGCGCAAGGTTATTCCAGTTGGATCGCAGGTGTTTGCAGCTTAACGTGAGGAAGTCTGCTGGGGAAGTCTGCTGGCACTGCCACGGTTGTCTTGTGTGCTTGTCCTCGATCTGATTTGAGGGCGCTATCTGGGTTGGTGGAAAAACCCGTGAATATTGTTGGCACTTTTGACTAGTGCGGAATGCGATGCGAATTACTGTCTGCGCTCGTTCTGTTTCGCGATTGGGATCAGCACCCCATAGGTCTTGACGCGCGAGATGACCGCAGTTTCATACCCCCTGCCCTCCACGCTTGCAAGAAGAAAAGTGAGGATGATGAAGCACAGGGTTAAGCTCACACTGACTGAAGAAACTTTCAGGTTCCTCCGACGAGCCGCACTGGAAGCGGAGAGCGACTCAAGCTCCTCAAATGTACTGGGAGGGGGTCCTTCTCTCAGTCTCAAGATCCAGTTTCGACATCCTGAGAAGTTGAGCAAACGTGCGAGTAGAGGAGACCACCCACGGGATCACGAGCTCGCGGGCCAAGAGCCTGAGGAGATGGAGTTTCGGCTGTTGATCAAAGGATTTTAGATTGTACCCTGTATCTCCCTCATCGTCTTGTGAGAAATATCACGCATGGGTATAGCCCTTCGGTATAACTTAAGTGTCAGTATGACACAATCGGCTTCGCGAGACACAGGGCAAAGAGGACTATCGATGGTTCTACAAGCCAATGGGAGAATGTCTAGGAGAAAGGATGGAAAATACTTCCTGTATCTTCCAAAGAATCTAGTCGAGGACAGCGGCTTCCCCTTTGAGATGACATCCTCAGTTTCTGTCAAGGTCCTCATAGACCTCAAGGGTGGGAAGCTGCTCGTCATACCCCTACAGGAGAATCGACCGCAGCACAGGAAAAGACGGTAGATGCATGGCGCGGAACCCCGACGGACACACTCTGCGCTCTCAGGTGCTCTACACGACGTACTTGCTCGGTCTTAGCTACGGTCCGTTCCGGGCTTCACCGACTACGCATGAAGAGTTATAATCAGTAGTGATACCCAACCACCATTATTTCGGTCATAACCAAGCCGCCCATTTTAATCGATATGGTGTCTCCTTTTCCTGTCACACGAGGAACAGTGAACCCCACTCTTCTGCGGTGTGAAGACTGAAGTGGGCCCCACCGCTCGAGCTAGGCCCGGCCCCACCGTAAAGAGGGACAAGAGCGTGCGGAAGGTTATAACGATGGGGTATACGCAGAGTTATAATAGCCGCAATCGTTAAGTACCCACGCGCGAGTGACATCTTGGACGTTCTATATGAGGAGTCGGAAGATGGCTAGCTCTGTTTCACTTAGAGGAGGGCTTGGTGAAGTAATAATGTCGCAAGCTGCATCTGTTCTATACTTTGCTGATGGCCGTCAATCACCGGGCGCGGTCTATTCCTATGATCCTGTTACGCGTACTGAGACAGTTATCTATACACGACCGTCTGGCAACCTCTACTCGTTTCTCTTCGCCCCCTGGGACTCGTCGCAGCTCTACTTTGTTAATGCCAACGAGAACAGAATCTACAGAAAATCACTCGGTGGTGGCCCGGAGGAAGTGGTCCACACTCACGCTACCTACGTGCGCAGCATCGGGGTCAAGGATGGGATACTATACTTTAGCGAAGCTTTTGGAGCTGGAAGTGATGGCAAGATCTGGCGCGTGAGCAGTGGCGGGACGCCTGCGTTGTTCTACCAAGTGAGACTGCCCGATGTTGATGGTTTCTGGAGTGGCAACTTCGCCTTCGACAGGAATGGTATCCTATACCTGAGCAGCGGCAACAAGACAGGAGCCAGTCTCTACCGAGTTGATATAGCGGCCAGCACGGTGGTCAAGGTCTTCACTGACCCTGAACCGATAACTGGTATGGCTTTTGGCGATGACGTATTCCTCTATTATGCGAACTGGGGAACCAAGATCTATTGTCTGAACCTCGCGAACAAAACCAAGACCACCGTCTATACCGGCCCCACTCACCAATGGATCTCAGATGTACGATTCAAGCCTTGGGTTGCACCGGTCGTTGGCGGTGTGGGGGATTGGGTGATGCCTTGGGGTGTGGGTGGCATAAGAGTGGAAGCAATCAAGCCAAGCGGGCTAATTGACTACACCGAGGCCATGTCCGGTATCGCGATGACTGGTGCACCATTCGGCGGGCATCTCGGGTTTCGCCACGGTGCTTCGGCTTCAATACCCAACCCGGCAATCAAGTTCTACCGATGGCAGTGCAGACGGGCCGGAACCGGTTGGGTCGAGTTCACCGAGCCGGTATATGTCTACTATGTTCTGGAGGCGCCCGGCCGGCTCCCGACCCTTGTCCCCTACAAGTTAGGACCCAACATGGTGGCGGGCATGAACCTCTACGAGTTCCGACCCGACCCTAGCGCCTTGCCCAAACCACCCGGCGCGCGAACCTACTGGGTGAGCAGCGGTCTGATGTTCACCGAATACAGTGGCTACTGGCAGACCGCAGCGCCTAGCATCGCACCCGGCACCTATGACGTTCTCTTGACTGTTTACAGTCCAAGTGGGACTCAAGTAATGTCCGACTCTGGAACGTTCCAGTTTGTAGTGCCCAGTGGAACAGGCCCAGGAGGCGAGATTCTCACGAGGCTGGCCCTGCCTGCGGAGAAAGAGGACGGCGGGTTCAAGTTTAGACTAGTGATTGACAACCGCTCCTGCATCGCAGTAATTGATACGCCGAAGATTGGAACAAGGGTTGCGGATGATTGCGGGATCCTGCGCTATGACCCAGCTGAGACGACACCTGTAAGAATTGCCTTCCGTGCCGACCATCCGGCCGGTTATGGTGTCTTTTCGTTCTCGATAACCCGTGGCACCACGAGCGTGCCTACGACCACTGTCAGCAGCGCCGAGGTCTCGGCCCCCACGGCTGGGGTTTACATCAAAAACCCTGCGGGCTACTTTGAGCACGGTTTCACGATTCCGGAACTCCTTGGTCCCTGCCCGGAAGCAGCGTTCTCTGAGAATCTCTACGTCTATGCCAAGGCCACGACCGGCAACGGTTACCGGATAGGCACCTACGATGCATCGGCTGTGAGGGCGTTCGCACTCTTCAAGAAGAAACCTTAGATTGTCAGAAGGATTCAGGGTGGAGGCTTTTAGCGTACAGCCCTGGAAGCGCCCTCGATGCTTAGCGCAACTCTGTCCGGCGACCTTCTTGGCTATGCTGCGACAAAGCTTAATGAGGCTAGTCGATCGACGGTGAGATAGCAGTTGGCTGAGCAAAATATACCATCCTTCGTCGACTATCTCAAGGACAACCTGAAGCGGCTTGGCTCAGTTGTCTCCGCATTCGGCGTTGAGTGGACCGGACCGTTTGTCGTACCGGTTCCTAGAGATGCGGCCACAGTCCTTGCTGCGGCCGCAAATCTTCTCTCTCTGCTATCGCTACTACTGGTTTGGGACCTTCGAAAAGCTCTTCGGTTGACTCGTTTCGCAGCGATATCCTCTGCAGCCGGCGGCGGACTGCTACTTATCTTCTTGTATTCGACCGCAACGCAGTCGTTATCCTACTCAAACCTGTTCTACGTTGGGCCTTTGACTTATTCCTTTGGCGCTAGTCTTGTTTTCTCTGCAATTGTCGCTCTGACAGTTCAGGACTTCACAGCGTATCTACGCCAACAGAGTCTTATCCAGCAAAGCACCAGTGGGACGAAGATTACCAGTGAAACGCCAACAACGTAACCCGGTGCCGGTGCGGGCACAACTTGCAGGTTGAATTTCAGCGAACGTGACAAGCCGCCGGATTGACCCGTGAGCACCATTTCATAAGTGCCGGGCTTTACATAGGGTGCTAGAGTGATTGTTAGCTGAGACTCAAAATCCGGCATTTCCTTCACTATGCTTAACACAGCGAAAACGTCAGATGATGACTGTGACACATTCAAACTAACGTAGTCATGCAGTGGGCCCCTTTTGGTGACTTTTACAACTAGATTGAGCGTCTTCCCCTCGCTGATGTGAGGATCATAGGGAGCTAAACTGATAACGAAATCCCCGGCAGGTTCTGCTGTAGCAGTGAGTGTACAGAATTGAGAAGAGGATAATTCTCTTGCCACGATCGCATATTCGCCTGGTCTATCCCCAAGTATCAGTACGTTGGTAGTCGTTCCTTCCGGATTGGTGCGCGTCGTAGCATTCACAACTCGCTCTCCCTTTGAAGTCACGGGTTTTGAGGCAAGCTCCCATGAGACAGTAGTCTCGATGACCGGATTTGCAAACCTGTCTGTCACAACAGCTGACATTTCAACCGCACTCCCGACAGCAGCTTGAGACGCTGTTTTGAAGCTACACTCAATTTTCGAAGCAGAGGTAGGACGAATAGTCAATAAAGTACTGTTTGCATTTTTGCCTTCTCCAGATGCTGTGATCTTTGTGAAGCCAGCTTTCCGTATGAGTACAGAACCATCCCATTGTCCGGCAGTGAAGCGATCTGTTGCATTGGGCCATATGGTCCCCGTCTGGTCAGTCAAGGACACGGGCTTGTCAAAAGTCGGAACAGGATTACCGAAGTGATCCACTGCACGAATTGTGATTTTGAATGGTGTATCAACAGGTTGAACAGAACTGGGTATTTCGAGCTGAAACCCGTCGAAGGGTGCTGGATTGACAGTCACATAACCAATGGCGGGAATGAAGTTGCTGTATCTTGCAGTAAGATTCCAGACGCCTGCCGCAGTATCCTCATATTCCAGCCATTTTGAAGATTCGCCCAATTCCAGCCACACGACTGGCACCATTGCCTTGTCGACTGTGAATCTACCCCTTGGCGAGGCCGACCCTAGAGTCACGTTGATCTTGGCGCCTGCCGGAGTCAGATTTGCCTTTTCGTCCTGAATCTGCAAATTCAGCATCACACTAGAGCCGGCCTCGATGCTCAGTTGAGATGGAACGAACACAAGACGGGCTGATGCTGGCTGTGCAGCTACGGTATTTGTTTCCATTTGGAATAGGAATTGACTAAACATGAGGGCGAGGAACAAGAGCTTGGGAATTGTGATCTTCATAAGCTTCAAGAACCGAACAAGTTATCATGCGGTGATCAAGCGGCGATACTGAATTCGCTAGCCCACAAGCCGCGTTTTCGGTTGAACGAACCTTGGCTTGGCAGATTTGTGGGGCGGCGGCGGCCATAGAGACTGTACCAGGGGGGGCTGTACGGGTGCCTCAACTCATTCAGCATATCAGCGGTGTGAAGCACTGTGTATGACATGCAGCCGCCACCAGCGTCTTGGCACCGAAGGAATGTGACGTTGGGTGAATAATCCACGATTGTCGGCATCGCAAGGCCGACGTATTTGCCCAGGTCCGAGCGCCTAGCCCGTCCCGCCATATCCTCGGTGAACGCTTTCTCGATCCCTGTCACAACGGCAGGCCTAGTAACGATTTTTGAAGTCGGATTGCTCGTTTCTTCACACTCTCCTGCTGATGAGACCTCTAAATAGATGGTGGTCACCAATAGTTATCACTTTCGATACGAAATGAACCTGGCATGAGATGAAGCTTGGGTCCAGCAACCTAAGTCGAACCAAGATAACCGACGCGTTTGCCGATTGCAGGTATCCCTACGCCAGAGCAACGGTGTTGCTCCGAGATATCACAGCCCAGGACGCTTCGAGTTTCAGCTCACTTGGTTGGGACAGCCGGCGGGATTCTGCAACCAGTACGCTACTGGCTTGTCGCTTTCGAAGTTCTCTACCAAGATTCCTCGTAGCCTGACTCCTCTCTTCCCGTTGTATTCACCGTACAGCAGGGCTGGCGCGCCCGTTTGCAGCGCGTTCCGCCGTCGTTTGTTTGTTCCCTGCTTGTCGCGAGGAAAGCCCCAGAGCCCCTCTTCGAGAGACTTCGCATGGAAAGTTATAATTACTAGTGATACCTCAGTTGCGGTGTGAGGCTTTGTGTATGAGCAAAGAATTGAAAGTAGCCAGTTACCGTGAAGTGAAGAATCCTTTTGCTGCCGAGATCAAAAACATGTCATCGGCATTCAGCAAATTGGAAGAGTCCGTTGTGAGGCTTTGGGACAAAGCTGACGCCTACGCTGAAGAAGAAGCGTACGAAGCAGGCCCTGCAGGCGCTGATAACATTGTCGGTGTAGGGTATGGTAGACGCATGAAAGGGGGTCAGCCCACAGCTGAAATATGTTTGAAAGCGTACGTGGTCGAAAAGTATCCTGAAGACGAGATACAAGCGGAGGCCTTGATTCCAGAGGAAGTCAATGGAGTGACGGTCGATGTAGAAGCTGTTGGAGAGATTGTGGCTCTAGGGGGAAATAGAAAGGCGCAATGGAGACCAGCGCCAGGAGGAGTGTCGATAGGGCATGTGAAGATAACCGCTGGGACGTTGGGATGCTTCTCCAGCTCTAAGGAACCTGCGGAACCTGTATTGATACTGAGCAACAACCACGTGCTTGCCAACGGAAACAACGCCGGGATCGGAGACCCGATCGTACAGCCTGCACCATTAGATGGGGGCAGGGACCCAAGAAAAAGGATAGCAACACTCTTCGACTTTGTGCCCCTAGACTTTGCAGGAAGGCCAAACTTGGTGGATGCAGCTCTTGCCAAGCCTACAAATAGGGAAATTGTGAAATTGTGCATTTTGGAGTCGCCCTCACAGTGCAGCAAGCAAGGCTGTGTCAAGGTGACAGGTGCTGCTCCTCCTGTGCTTGAGGAAAGGGTCAAGAAGAGCGGCAGAACAACAGCAACAACGTGCGGTGTCATAAGCGGAGTCGGAGCCACCGCGAATGTAAGCTATGGAGGCGGAAAAGTGGCAAAGTTCGTGAATCAGATAGTCATCACTCCTGCAGGGTTCAGTGCGGGTGGAGATTCTGGCTCCCTCATCATGGACATGAGAAACAGAGCAAGGGCATTGCTGTTCGCCGGATCTCCAAGTCACACGATAGCGAATCCTATCCAGTTCGTATTGGCAGAGCTCAGCAAACCACCCAGGGTATTGACGGGACTACAGATACTTGACTGCTAGTCTCCGTCACCTTTTTTATTCAGCATAATCTGGTACTAGGAAAAGCGCGAACTATTCATCATGAAGACTTGCGTTTGAACTCACGAGGCGATTTAATGGCCCGAAAGATCAGCGTCGAGAAAGCAAAGGAGATGCACGAAGAAGAGATAATGTCCATCAGTGGCGTGACAGGCGTTGCAGTGGGTCAAGAAGATGAGAAGCCTTGCATAATTGTATATGTCAAAGAGATTAAGCCAGGAGTTACAAAGGCCATACCGAAAGAAATTGAAGGCTTCCATGTGAAGATTGAAGAGACAGGCGAGTTTGTGGCCTTGGGTAAGCAATAGATCTAGGGCCCGTCACCTCCCACTATCTGAAGCCTCGCCATCTTCTGTCAGCCGCGGATTCTCCCACTTCCAATGCTCCCTAGTATTCAGGATGTGGTAGAGCATCCTCATCGTTGAGACGTGAGCAAGCTTACCTGAGCCAGTTCTCTTCCTCACCGACGCGTAGTATTGCCGCACCGGTTCGTCGTGTCGCATCACTGTGTCAACCTTAATCGACAGAGCCTACCTTGCGATTGATGAGCCATTCTTCGTCATTCTGCGTTTCCTCTTGACATCCGCGCTGTTCCTGCTTGTTGGAATTATACCGAAGAAACTTGCCAGGGGATCATCCGAAGGGAGGAGAGAGTCGTAGACCCCTTCACGCTTCAAGTAGCCAATCACACTGTTCTTCAATCGGCCTATCTGGATGCGCAGCTTCCTACGAGACCATAGACAAAAGCGTCTTTGCCTTCGCCTACTGACGAAGCCCACCTAATGTAGGCGCCTGAGACCGTTCGAAGCAACCTTTCGAGAAGTCTCAAGCGAAGTGGCCAGTTCAGTGGAAGTAAACGTTCGGCCGGGGTAACGTGCCGAGATGTCCATCAGCAGCGTCTTCGACCGCATAATTGGTCACCCAAATGCGAGGACGAATTCCTTTGCATAACTCGTTCTTTGCCGGATCACCCCCAAAAAGAACGGAGGACATAAGACGAGCAGAAATTGCGCGCGATCTCCACCGGTTTTCTGTAGGCAACGAGATCAAGTGTGATAACCCACGTAGAGCAGCTGCTAATCTCCAGATGCCAAGCCGACACAGATTACCCGGAGCATGATTCTCTGATGTTCGAGAGCAATGGACGACTTGACAGTGAAGCCTTTATCCGGCCCGATTTTGCCGGAATCCGGCAGGGATGACAGATTCAAACGACAGCGTGCACCTAACCGGGCCCGCCACAAACATTATTCGAGCCCTATTCGGCTGCCGGGCCTTGCACTCTTGAGTCTAAACCTGCCCGAGAGAATAACACTTGCTCTGCCCAAGTTCGAATCCGGTGGGATTTGTACTCCTTTTGGGATTCAAACCCTTTCCTGAACAGCATATACCGCGCGGAAGTCCCGGCGACCCCAAACCTCAACACAATTCATCATGTTGAAATTCCGCTGACGGCACAAGAAGTTGTGTCGAAATTAGTCCGACTCCCAAAGGTCCAGGACACAGTGTTAGGATTGCCCGCTCTTTGATTCCTTGTTGGGGCCAGCGAAGACGTCCAGCCTCCAGTTGTTGCATCGCATGTAGCTGCCGCTGCTAGGAGGATACTCGTAGTCGGCTTCTCCCAAGAGAGTGAAGCCTAGCTTTCTGCAGATAGCATTAGATGGATGATTGTCCAACGACGGAAAGGCCACAAGATATCTGTGATTCCGAAGTTTGGTAACCAATTCTATGACTAAGGCAGTAGCGGCTGTGGCGATTCCCTGCCCTTGGAACTCTGGCAGCACCATCCAGCCAGTTTCCCATGCCTTCTGCCCGTCCCAATCTCTTTCCCAGTATCCAACTGTACCAGCCGAAACCTTTCCAATTCCGACGGTAATAACGAACATGCAGCCGCGACTGGAGTCCGCAGACATTTCGACGAACCTCTTGTGACGTCCCCGAAGCTTCTCTGCGCTCTCTGGTCCACCAAGATGCCTCATCACCGTAGGATCACCTAACGTCCTCTCCAACAATGGAAAGTCGCCTTCAGAGTATGGACGGATGGAAACGTCAATTCTACCGCTCATGGACTATTACACTGAGGAAGGGCCGTATGGTCCTTAAGAATCCTTTCGAAGTTCCAGCGCTCGAAGGTATGTGCTGTCGCCCGGACTACAACGCAATTTATTCTGAAAGACGTCCAAGCCTTTGGGCCGGGTCGAAAACCCGCGGCAGGTCGGAGGCAGTATCTGCCCCTAATTAGGGGTAAGTAGCACCGCGCCCGCCAAATTGTCACGTTTGAAGAAGAGAACCCACGAAACGTCATTGGAGGATGCCTAGAACACTTGCTTCGTCATTCTGAGGCACCTGAAACAGAAGCCGGAGGCACTTGATTCGATTCACCCATCATGCAAGACGCAAGTTCGAGACCCTCAGGGAGCTGGCCTTGAAGGTTGAAGAGCAAAAGGTTCTGGAAATTGTGAGGAAATCATACATGGTCGAGCGCACCTGGAAAGGTAGGCTGGTAACCACTGGTCCGCTGAACTCGACTCACGTCTTGCGTGTCGTCCTTTAGAAACAGAATAGAAATATCACAGTCCTAACCACGAAGACTGTGGTTGAGAAGGTCATCGGCGGCAAACGAGATCGCCTAAGGCATCTCTTGATCCGGAACTAGAGAGCCTCCTCGGAAGCAGATCTACACCACCATCGCGACCCGAGCGCCTCTGATCGATTTGTTTGGAGTTGCCGACTGAGGGAACGCCCGTCTCAGGGATTCGACTGCATAAACGCCTCAGAGCAAAGTTGGAGATAGATGCAACCAGAAAAGGCATCCGCTTCTCAGATCTTGTTCGCCAGATCTTCACGGAGTACCTAGAAGCGCAGGCCAAAAACATGGGTGTGACACACCCTAGTTTTTCTCCGCTCGACCGCGCCGTCAAACGGTTCATCATAACCGTCCAGTAGGATGTCGGTATCGCAGGGCTGCCTGGGCTGCGGATGCCGCCTGAGTACATCGCGGCGCTGAAAGCCTTCGCTTTCCAAGGTGACGTTTCATTGGCGGAGTATGTACGCGGAATGGCGTATGACGAGATCCTCAAAAAAGGCGCCTCCTTTCGGGAAAGAGGCGCCTCTTTTAGAGCTCTGATCAGCACCGGAGAAGCGTGGGTCATGGACTACCATCAATGCGTAGCAGTCGCGGGAGGGTTGCCTGGAAAGGAGAGACGCACTGAACTTGAGAGGCTAACTTGGGAAGCCGCGAAGAATGAAAGGCACCGAATGCTTGCTATCCAAGCGATCGCGCTGATCACCCGCGCTGAGGAAGAAATACTCGCTGACATGGACAAGGCCGAGGCGGATCAGATCGTCCGACGCATCGAGGCGGCGTCAAATGTCATGTACAAGGCCGCTGGACACGATCCTACGAAAACCGCTCGCAGCAAGTAGAAGGTCTGCAGCGACCGTGTCGAGGGATGCATTCGAGCGCCTGAAAGCCATCGCCGGCAAAGGCATCATAGCCTTCTGCTAAGTAGCTCTGGATTCAAGCCCACAGACTACCAAGCAAAGTTTCTCGTGGACACGGAACAGTTAAGGCTCAGTTTTGGTGGCGGCAATCTCTAGCAACGGTATCAGCCGACATCTTATGGCGCCCGCGTATCAATCGCGTCATGAAAGGAAAGCTGAGCGGCCTGTCATTCTCTCTCAAGCATCCTCTAAGGCGTCTCATCAAATCTGCCTTCCCGTGACCTAAGGGAGATCAGAGCCGCTGTGGAATGGGATCTGTCACAGTGATTCCTTTGACCTTCCGGAAGTCCCAGTCACGAGTTAGAATTCCCCTGACTCCATGTGGATGAATGGTCGCGAGAATCATTGCGTTCGATCTTTTTCTCCAGATGGTCTCATAGTCCGAATCGACTTAGAAAATGGTTAAGTACAGACTCCGTTTGCATTAGCGGCCCATGAAAGCGGTAGTGTTCCACTCACACGGAGACGTTGATGTTCTCAAGTACGAAGACGTGCCCGTTCCAACTTTGGGGCCGCATGATGTTCTCGTCAAAGTCAAGGCGGCGGGCTGTAACTATAATGACATTTATGCGCGCCGTGGAATGCCGGGGCTGAAAGTGATCTTTCCCCACATATCGGGAAGCGATTTGGCCGGAGAGGTTTCTGAATTAGGTTCAGAGGTGACGAGCGTTCGGCCGGGCGACAAGGTTGTCCTTCACCCCGGTGTGAGCTGCAGAACCTGCGAACATTGCACCAACGGTCAGGAGTACTTCTGCAGGGCGTTCATGATCTACGGGTTCCAGACCGGCCCCCTCCAGGGAGCGCATGCGGAGTACGCGAAGGTTCCTGATGTGAACCTCATACCCATGCCGTCTCGTCTCAGCTTTGAGGAGGCGGCCTCCGTCCCGCTCGTCTTTCTCACTGCATGGCACATGCTCGTAACTCGGGCCGGCGTGAAGGCGGGCGAGGATGTGCTCGTGCTGGGAGCAGGAAGCGGCGTGGGATCAGCGGCGGTCCAGATTGCGAAGATGTTTGGTGCGAGGGTCATCGCAACCGCGGGCAACGACCAGAAACTACAGAAAACGAAGGAGCTAGGGGCGGATGAACTGATCAATCACAATAGTCAGGATATCGTCGCCGAAGTGAAGCG
>Ga0129297_10000620_pt1 | contig 17213 bp, 16 predicted proteins | sample I18A1metaG_FD_94708 | JGI IMG/M metagenome (GOLD analysis project Ga0129297, IMG submission 94708) | Lake sediment bacterial and archeal communities from Gulf of Boni, Indonesia to study Microbial Dark Matter (Phase II) - ​I18A1 metaG | ecosystem: Environmental > Aquatic > Freshwater > Lake >... | reverse complement strand
GCCAGGGTTTGGAAGAAGGAGAGGAGTTCTGATTTCGCCGACGAGTAGGAGATCGCTTCCAGAAGGCCCGCGTTCGCCTCCTCGCCCGCGGCGAGAAGATACGCGTACGTCGTCATCACCACAGCCATCTCACGGCCGAGGTTCCAGTCTACCACTTCCGCCTCTAGCGAGCTATGGTGGAGCTTGCCCGGATGGGATATGAAGTAGTTGGTTGGGATGCCGATGCTCGAATCAGTGATGAAGCTGTCGTCTCCGAACTCCGGCCGTTCGCGCCGCCAAGCTATCTCTGGTGGGAAGCAGTGTTCTAGCAGGTGCTCGAAGATGAAGTCACCGAAGAACGGGTTGCTATACGGGTTGTTGCAGAGGGAGAGATGCATCATGCCTGTCCGGGTGATGTCGGGGGTGATGCTGTCGACGTTCAACGCTGCGCGGATGTTCTCCCTCCTCTTCTCGAAGAAGGCAGCTACCCCATACCGCTCCATCGAGAAGAGGAACCGGATACCCCTCTTAAGTGGCGGGATGGAGCCTTCCCGGAGGAGACGCTTAAGGACTCTGCAGGCTTCAATCAGGGCCGCGACGCTGGTAGCGTTATCTGTGAGCATCGGCTCGTAGAGATGAGCGACGAAAAGTATCTCCTCGTCGCTCCGGCCGGGAAGCAACCCCGTGACGGTGGAGATCTCGCCGGCGTATATCCGGCTTCTAACCCTGGCACGCACGTGAACACTGCGTGAACTCTTGAGAAGGCTCTGCAGGACTTCCCCTATTCTCGGAGTGATCGAGAAGCAGAGGAGTTTCTTGTCTTCCTTCGTATGGTACCAGCCAGAGCCGGTGCACCAGCCGTTTATCCAGAGGATTCCATCAGGGGCATCTTTCGCGCCGGAGTAGGCGGAGATGATCCCTATGCCGTTCTTCTCTAGGACCATGCCGCGGACGTACCTTGGAGATGTGTCTTGGACGAAGACCAGCTTCCCGTCTAGGCGTTTTCTTCTCCTCGCCTCGTCGAGAGTCAACACCTCTGCGACGACCCCTTGCTCAGGCGTGGAGGCGCAGCGGTTTGCGACCGCGAACGGGTGTTTCTTCAAGTCCGCTAGGACCGGTGCCGGCGCACCGGCAGGCTCAACCACCTCGAGAGAGGCCTCGTCGACGTCCCAGGCTTCCGGCATGATGAAGTCGCCGTAGGTCGTTTCACCGTCCGCTTTATGAGGGATGAGTTCGACGTTCTCGGCGCCGGCCTTCTTCAACTCTTCGAGACAGAGCCGGCTGGACTTGGCGAAATCCCTGTAGCAGAACGAGGATTCCAGGCTGTAGATCTGCATCGCCAAGTTCGCGTGATACGCCATGCTGAAACTTTTCTTTATCAGCCCGTAATACCGCTTCATCCTACGCCTTCCCTGGAGACATTTTCCGCTGTAAAATTGATCCTATAGCTCTTAAGCTCAGGGGACAGTGACAGGCTTCCCCCGCACCATCCTTGCCCTTAGCCCCGGTGTCCCTGAGGCTGACAGCCACATGGGCGCCAAGCCACATTCTCACTCAGGTTCGGCCTCCCCTATGACACTGTCTATAGGAAATAAACTTTTCCAACTGCTTTTCCACTTTTCCAGATGCATTTAAGCTGGCGGCTACTACTCGCGTTTCCTGAGACGTTTTCGTGATTGTAAAAATATTCGAAGCCGTTCTCTATCAGCTTCCACGCTTCGTCGATTGTAACAACCACGGCTGAGTGGTATTCTTCGCTTTCAAACAAGACGGGCTGTGTGTAGAGCACGGTGTTCTCGACCCGCTTATGTCCAAGCCGCTTCATCACGTATAAGATGCCTTTCTTCCTGAGTTACTCATTGGAGGCCTTCCAGTGTCTAAGAGTTCAGAAGAGGATGTTGAGGAGCCTGGGGTCGTAGAGTTTAGCTGCAAGACATTTCCTCTGTTAGTGAGAGGCTCTGATACAGAGACAGAGACAGACGGGTATACTCCCTCCCAGATTTGTTTCTACGGAGTGGATAAGCCTGTGTCAGGCTTCTTTTCCTGATCTGAGCATGTTTACTAGGGCTTTTGGGTATTACCCGAACTGTGTTTACATGGAGGAAGAAGTGTTCAGAGCCGAACACGGTTTCAGAGCCTCGCCGCAGAAGCCGTGGAACAGCTCAATAATCTCCGCTTTACTCATGTTGGGGAGTGTCTTCAACTCTTAGGTCAGGCTTCAACAACCCCCTTTGAAAAGGTGATCAACGTGCTTTCGATACTTCTCCCTGAGGGCTTCCCTTAGACGGTGGGTGTGCAGAAGCCTTCTGGGCTTCAGCTAGAGACTCCTCTGCGCTCTCTTGCGGATGAGGGGGGGAGTAGTCGAATAAGCCCGTATTAAGCTGCTTTTCTTGATCCGAGGCTGCTACTTGCCCTGTTCAATACTTTTCAGGGGGAGACCACATGGAGAAAAGGGGGAAATCGACCCGAGGGAAACTAAGGGGTTTGTGGAGTAAATGCCTTCTTTGAACGCTTCTCTCAGGTTCTTCTCTAGGTTCGTTCGACTAGGAGGCGGGTAAGTCGAACGTCCATAAATTCCTTATCTTGGGTATCGTAGAGGAGGAGAAGCTCGCCAGGTTTGACCTCGAGGAGGTCGGTGTAACATGTGCTGCCTCGGTCGTTAAGGGGGATGTCTGTGTGGTGGCGCCATTCACGTCCCGTCCCGTCTAAGCTGAACATTATGTGGACGCCGGGGCGGCCGTAGCTGCAGGCGAGCACCCCGTTGTTTAGGAGTAGAAGCTTCGGCAGCACTCCTGGTACACCCGCGGACACTGGGTGCGTCCAAGTCTTCCCACCGTCTCTGGACCAGCATTGATACATCTCCCTGTAGCTACGCGTGCGGAAAACGGAGAGGAGTGCGCCGTCGTTCAACCGTAGAACACTGGGTTCGTTGGCGCCCTCAAGGTCCCGGTCGCCCGTGAGGCTTTGGATGGTAACGCCTTCGCATACGGTGGAGAGGTAATCCCAGCTTCGACCTTGGTCTATCGACTTCACTAAGATACTTCGATCCAGTTCGTCGCCTTCGAAGCGCCCGTACATAGAGGCTAGGAGATCGCCTTCAGGCATCTCAATGATGGAGCGGCAGAAGACGAAGCCACACAGCTGCACAGGGGTTGTTGTAGGCGGCTGCGGCGTAAGCTTCACTGGAAACGGAAAGCGCAGGCGCATCTCCTCCTGGCATACCTTTCTACCCCCCTCCGATAACCAAGTTAGGATACCGGTGAAGCTCCGGTTCTGGTCCAGGGGGTCAGCCACCGCCATGTAGGAGAGTTCCATGAGGCGCCCATCCTTAAACGCGTGTTTACACCAGCCCATCGGGCCCTTCACGTACCGCCGACTCCACGTCCGTCCCCCGTCTATGGAAAAACGGTAGCCGGAGAAACACCCTTCAACGTAATTCTCATCCGGCACCATCCAAACGCAGACAAGTAGCTCCCCGGTGGAGAAGCGGTCTAAGGTTTCAAAATACAGCCAGCGCTTGGTACCGTTGATCTCCCGCGCCTGTCGATCAACAACCATGGTGTCCAAAACCCTTACACTTAAGCCATCCTTAACCTCCTCCATCCCCCATCCCCTCATCTCAACTGGTCCATTCTCATTCTTAGAACTGATTTTTAACCTCTTCCCCATTTCATTTTTAATATTGATCGGTACACAGGGTTAACCCTAAAATTATATGGCAATTGCGTAAGTCGCGGCTTAAAGGCTGGATTAAGGGGTTCGGTAAGCTAACGGACGGTTTATATGGTGGACATGGGAGCTTCTGGGTTTTCCGCCGTGGAAGAGATGCCCATATATTTCTGTGATAAATTGGCTATGTCCAATTTTACTCATGTGTAAAGCAACTCCATAATGAGAGCGCATGGATCTCATTTCTTGAAAAAGGAAAAAGGGGGATCTACTGGGTATACCTGACTTTTGCCGGATAGTATGATAGTATGGTGGAGACCCGCTTAAGACGAAAGGCTTAAGTTCAGTGGCTGGGTAAAAACGGGATTCATGAAACCCTTTAAACCACCTCATTCATCGATGTTCTACACGTTGTTAACGGCCACCCTCTTAACGTCAGCCCTGTTTGGGAACTGGGCCGCATCCTCAACCCGGAGCGCGCAGGCAAGCCCCAGCCCCTACGTCTACTACGCCTACGCACCCCCCACCGTCATGAACTGGACTGCAGTCGACCCGACAAGAGGCGTGACCATCTACAACTACACCCGTTTACCCGCTGAACTCAGCATCATCGGCGTCGAGGACCAGACCCGCGTAGAAGTCTACAACCTCGTGGATAAGAGCCTAATCACCTCCTTCACCCTAAACAGGATGCAGCTTAGAACCCTAACCCTCGGCAGCACAGCCACAGGGGTAACTCCGCCACCCGAGGTTGAGGGGAGCTACGTGAAGGTCGTATCCGATAAGCTGGTCTCAGCGCTCCTGACAGGCGGCGGCTACAACGAGATGTCCACCTACTACCCCAGCACAGACGGCGGCTACGCCGGCAAAGAGTTCATATTCAAACCCGTAAACGGAACATGGGAATCCACGTTTAATCAGGCGGAGTATGAATCAAGCGTCGTATTGGGGGTTGAGAACGCCCGTGTCACGGTCTACGACGCCGCAGGCGCGAAGGTAACGGAGCTGGACGTTCCCGCTAATGCGTATAGGATAATCAAGTTGAGCCCCGGATCGGTTTACAGGCTTGTTTCAACGGGTCGAGTTATGGTCGCGGGCACAAGCCGTGAATCCTTCATGTACGCGCCTTCGGCTACAGGAGGCTTCATAGGTAAAACCTTCTACGGGTTCACAGGCGGCATTCCCAGCGATAAGGGGATGGGAACCCGCCAGTCGTTCATCGTTATAGCCTTAGAGAACTGTGAAGTCAGTGTGTACAACTTGAACAGGCCTGGGTGGCAGATCGTCCTCCAAGGCCCTGACGTTAAAAAGTCTTTGAGGGTGGGGGAATACTGGTTTGACACAAGCTTCCTGATTCAAACACCGACGAGGATCGATAGTACGGGTAAAATCACCGTCATCCTCGGAGCCGGCGGTTATGGCTGGGGCATCGCTGTAGAGAAGGCCATAACCATACCTGAGTATCTGGGGGATGATGTGAAGACGATGGTTGTGAAGACGGGTGAGGAGTTCAAATTCTATGCTCCTACATCGGCGGTCGTGTTCTCCCATGAGGACGCTGACGTCATGATCGATGGATCTACGTTAACGATGGACGCGGATGATTACCAAGTCATCCTCGGCGGTATGCACACAGTCCAATCGACAGGTCCGTTAACGGTGGAGGTACTCTCCGACGCAAACATCAATTACTTCAGTGTTTACGTCCCACCTCTCCCGAGTTTCCAACGTCGTTTCGACAGCTGGGCCATGTACCTGGTTTCAACCCGATTCCTCGAAGTCACGTATCAGCCACCTCCACCCGCGGGTAACATCACCGAACTCCTCATCTACATCGCGCCGCTCATAGCCATTCCCGTCATCATAGCTGCAGTGATCGTTGTATGGAGGCGTAGACGAACCCGAGGTAAGGGGCTTAAGACAGACGAGGAATCCTCAAAGCAGTGAAAGAAATGGAAACTATGGAGCGTATCATAGCAACCTGAAAATCGATTTAGGCGTTATTTCTTTTTGAGACCCTCTTTCCATCCGACTAGTTACCGATCTCGAGGCTAACCGGTCTTGGAGGTACAGCCGTCTATGCGGCGCTTCCAGCTTGAAGCCGTATTCGCAGAGAAAGCTTTTTCCACGTCTTAAGGGTAAATGGGAGGTAAACCAGGTTCTCACACCGATTAAGCCTTAACCTCAGAGTTTATCCTACGCCTTAATACTCGGGTAACTTCTCTCGTTCTTTAGAGAAGCGTAATCACGTACTTGTAGGCGTCTGCCATACGCCAGTCCTCTCTCTCGCCGAAGCGTGTCAGGTACAACTCGGCCGCCCCGGATTCCCGGTTCTCAAACACGCTGAAGTTGGAAAACTGCACCGCACTACTGTCAGACCTTGGATCCCGGTCGTCGATCACCGTCAACGTGTCCTTTTTCAGCGCGGGGATGGACTCCTCCACCTCAGCGATGTAGAGGGGATACCGGGGACTGTTTCCACGGGTTGGACTGGGGGAGATATTTAGGAAGCAGTAGAGCTTTTTCGAACGGCTGTGGCGATGAAGCTTAGCGAAGGCGGAGGGGGAGTAGAAGGACTCCCCGGTTTCATAGCGTAGGTCGGTGACTGGGCTCCAGGTGCGGCCGCCGTCCTCGGAGACACTCGTCCACTTATGCCCACCGTTCTCCACGGTTCCCTCCCAGTCAGGTGGGAAGACGATGTTGGAACCCCGCATCACCAGCCAGAGCCTGCCGTCGGAGAGCTCAGCGATGGCGGGTTCTAAGAGACCGCGCCCAGAGAATCGATGCGGCACGGCAACCCGCTCTGAGACCTCCCAGTTATAAGTCCGCTCCGCCCAGTTCCACTTGCCGATGAAGCAGAGTACACCGTCAACCTGCTCCTTCTTACCCTTATCCGTGACCTCCACGTGTATCCCAGCGGAGGGGTAGACGATTGTACCCTCCCGCGTAGCCACGGCTGAGTAGCTTCCATACATCTGGTTTGTACGTTGAAAGGCATCATCCCCCCAGTTTTCCGGGTTAAAGTAACCCCCGGCTTCATACCGGAGCTGATACGGCTTCCCCCAAGTTAACCCGTCATCGTCGGAGACCTGCCAGAAGTTATGGTCGAAGTAGGTCTGCCTCCCCGTTTTAAACATCTCCGCGATGGCTTCATTCCCCCTCCCAACCGTGATACGTTGGAAAATAAACTGGACCTGTTTCCCGCTTACCGGGTCGTAGCACCAGGCTGTGGGACTCTCCTCTTTCGAGAACCCACCCTGCTCAGGCCACTCCTCATGCTGGAGCGCCCATTCCGACCATGTTCTACCATTGTCCTCCGATACACGGACTCGGTGTCCTCCTGTCCAGTCGCTGTAGCGTTCATAGCTAAGCATCTCTTGGCGCCGTAGACCGTTGCCTACGTAGCGGGCTGAGACACACGCCGCGCCACGTTCCTCTGAATGCCGGAAATAGACCTCGCGCTTAACAGTGCAGATAGCCGTCATACCATGATTCACCTCACACTTGCACTTGGAAACTTCGAGTAGGAATCAATTAATCTTTTTATGAAAGCGTTTATAACGCTTGCTAATTTAAGCCCTACCCTTTTTTAGGCTATGAAGCCCCGTAACCTATGGGAGACCATAAGTCTGGACAGGGATTTGAACCCCTTGCACTCACCTTAATCAATATATCAAAGCGCTGACGCTGCGCTATCCATAAGAAATACGCTGGGTTTGTGGATGGAGGGTATTTAAGCAAGCGCGTTCCTTTTAGTTATGGTTTACTGTCTTGGACAAGACAGATATTATCTTGTCGCAGCTTTTGATGATGAATTCTAGGTTTTCATACCGTGACTTATCCGATAGAGTCGGTCTCTCCGTGAACGCCGTCCATAAAAGAGTCAGGGACTTGAAGGACCTTGGTATAATACGCGCCTTCACGGCTAACGTGAGCTTAGCGGCTTTAAAGGCTATCGGGGTGTTCATCTTCGGCAGTTCAGGGGTAGATGTTACCCGTGAGGTCCATGATAGACTGAGGAACAACGATTCCACGTTCTGGGTCGCATTTGCCGGCGGAAGCTACGTTTACGTTGGGGCTTACCTTCAAGACGTATCGCAGCTTGAGCCCTACGTTGCCTTCGTGAAGAAAGAGGCCTATGTTGGGGACCCGGTTGTAGGCATCGCCAACAGTCCCTTCACCTTCTCGAAGGCGGGTAGATTATCCACGTTGGATTATCAGATCATCAACGCGCTACGTAGAGACTCGAGGAAACCCATATTAGACTTAGCTGAGCAACTCGGCGTCTCCGTGAAGACTGCACGGCGGCGTCTGACGAGGATGATACAAGAAGGCCTCATAGAGCTTTCGCTTGAATGGTATCCCGATGCTTCAAACGATGTAATGACCATCTTCCATGTACAGCTTAGAAGCTCAGCTGATAAAGCCGATGTACAGGCTTTGCTTACGCACAAATACGGACCGAGCTTTTTCAATATAGTATCGTTCAGTAACCTTCCCAACCTGTTGTTATGCTGGGTATGGACGAACACGATGAAGGAGTTGAGGGACGTAATGGAACGCTTACAGAAGGAGGAAGCCGTCGAGTCCTTCGTGCCCAACGTCCTTTACACCGGTTACATCTTCGAAACGTGGAGAGACAGGCTTGTCATGGAAAAGGGCGTCTTTAGAAAATGAGGGCTCAGGTTAACGTGTACGTCTATCGAAGGCAACAGTACTTCTTTTCAACCAGGTCTGTTACAAAGTGGACAACCGGGCTTCTCAATCAGCCTTTCTTTCTCCTAAGACTTTGACAAGAACTTATATTCCAACCTAAGTTAACGTTAGAGCAGAGCTGTGAGGGAGTTGAACGTTGAAGAACGGAATCGTCATCCACAATCTAACGAAGAAGTACGGCGACGTCACGGCGGTTAACGGGTTAAGCCTCGAAGTCAATGACGGAGAGCTCTTCGGACTGCTTGGTCCAAACGGGTCTGGGAAGACCACTACCATCAAGGTTCTATGCGGTCTCCTCAAACCTACGGCTGGTCAAGTCTATGTAGGCAGCTACGAGGTGGGGAAGAACCTTGGAAAAGTGAAGGAGCTTATCGGCGTCTGTCCCCAGGAACCCGCTGTTTACCCTACGCTCACAGGTAGGGAGAACGTCGAGCTCTTCGGAAGCCTCCACTGCATGCCTAAAGAAGAGCTGAGAAAGAGCACCGACTTTCTCCTTGAAAGACTGGGGTTACAGGGAGATGCGAAGAGGCAGGTGGGGAAGTACAGCGAAGGCATGAAACGCCGTGTAAGCCTAACCATGGCTGTGGTTCACGACCCTGAGATCGCGTTCTTAGACGAGCCCACGGTAGGCATGGACCCGCAGACCCGCCGCGCAGTCTGGAGCTTCATAAGAGGCTTGAAGGAACGGGGGAAAACCGTGATCCTGACCACTCACTACATGGAGGAAGCAGAGGAGCTGTGTGACAGGGTGGGGATAATCGACCATGGGAAACTCATCGCTTTAGGTCCGCCGGAGCAGCTTAAGCAGAAGTTCACGGCAAGGAACTTGGAAGAGGTCTTCATCCAGTTAACGGGTAGAAGGATAAGGGAGGGAGCTTAGCTTGAAGCTTCAGAGAGTATCAGCCCTTGTGAAGACGAATATAAAGAACCTTGTGAGGGCGCCTGCCGGGCTGTTCCTACTTATGCTGTTCCCGGTGGTTTTAACGTTCTTCTTGGGAATAACATTCGGCGCCGTCGGCGGTCAGCAATCCACCTACGCCGTTGGTACAGTCGACTTGGATAAATCCACGGCATATGCGCGGTGGCTTCAACGCTTCACAGATGGACTGAAGGCGACACAGATCCTGAATATTCAGTCGTACTACGATAACGAGACGGCGCAGAGCGACTTGGTTCAAGGCAAAGTCCAGGCGATCCTCTTGATACCACAAGGTTTCGGGTTGAGCTGCGAGCTTTTCCACATGTCACCGAAGGACCCGGGTGCTTGGGTAAACGTTACGGTCCAGCTGTACTTGGACAGCGGGTCGATGTTCGCTATGCAAGCCATTCCACCTATAGTACAGCAGGTGCTTGCAGCTTCAATCTATGGAAGCCCATCAGAGAACGCCTTCAAGCCCATCCAGTTAGGCACCCCGTCACTGGTTCAAGCCCTTAAGTTCACAACCTTCGATTACATGGCGCCGGGGATCTTCGCCTACGCCGCCATCTTCATGATCATGACCGTAGCCCAGTCCTTCACCGAGGACCGTGAAAGGGGTATGTTGAGGAGGATCAACACCACGCCCACTACCTCATCAGAGTTCATGACAAGTCAAGCCGTATCGAACATGCTCATAGCCCTAGTTCAAGTAGCACTCGTCTTCGTAACAGCTTACCTTATAGGCTACCGGCCTATGGGCGACGCCATAAGCTTCACAGTTGCATTCATCATCATATCGGTTTTCACCCTGTGCTGCGTCGGTTTCGGCTTGATAACTGCCACCATATCGAAGTCCTCAGGGGCGGCCACAGGCCTCGCCTTCCTCTTCATACTCCCTCAGATGATGCTGGGCACCTTCATCTCAGGTGGACTTTCAGGTAGCATGCGGGAGGCAAGTAAGTTCGTCCCAAGCTACTACGTAACCGATGCGCTTACCTCACTTTTCCTACGGGGAGCACCCGTCCTGAGCCCTATGATAGTCACGGATTTAGCGATCGTCTCGGTAACCAGCGTGGCTGTGCTAGTCACAGGTGTAGCACTCTTCGACAAGTACGGGAAGAGCTGAGATGGTTGATCATGAAGGATAGGAAACGGGTAATCGCCCAAGCCTTGGTGAAGGAGGCTGAGGAATCGGGGCGTAACGAATCCTACAAAATATTGGAGAAGAAACCCTATTATCGAGTAAGCATAGGAGCCAGACTGGAAACCCCCTGCCAACCCTCCTTCTTCATCGAAGTCATCGTTCCCATCTGCGAGCCTTCCACAGCCTTCCAGCTAAATGACTTAGAGCTTAGGATGATATTCGTGAAGAAGCTGAGTGCCCGAGGATACTCCTTAAGCTGCCAAGACAACATCATCGCATGTGAGGTTATCATCCCCCGGGAAAGGCTGAAAACGGAGCGCAGAACCATCAGTTCAATAGCCAAGAGGATATTCATGAAAGAAACCCGCGTACACTCGAGAAAATAAAGTATGCCCAGGGTAAGCTTGGGGTGTTTTTCCCTTAAAGCTTATCCCTTACTCCCTATAACTGAGCTTACTATGGGCTTCCCTGCGTTTAAACTCGCTATGGGCCAGATGCTGGTTGAAGGGGGAAGAGTAGAGGAGAATCTGAAACGCGCGGAGAGGATGATATCAAACGCGGCTCAAGAGAAATGCAACGTAATCGTTCTACCTGAGTGCCTAGACGTAGGATGGACTCATCCAAACGCCCGTGAACATGCCAGAGAAATCCCAGGTGAAACCTCGGATAGGCTTTGCCGAGCTGCGAGAAACGGAGACATCATGATCGTAGCTGGTTTAACAGAGCGAGAGGGTAGCCGCATCTACAACTCAGCCGTTCTAATCGACAGGTTGGGAAAGATCCGGCTTAAACACCGAAAGATCAACGAGTTGAACATAGCCCACGACCTGTACAGTATAGGCAACACACTTTCCGTCGCCGAGTCGGAGCTTGGCGTGGTAGGGGTCAACATCTGCGCGGACAATTTTGAGAACTCGCTTGCAATCGGCCACGTATTGGCTAGGATGGGGGCACACTTCATCTTCTCACCGTCAGCATGGGCTGTTAGCCCAGACCATGACAACACCAAGCAACCATACGGTGAAACGTGGAGACGAGCATACTCAACCTTATGCAGATTATACGGTATCACCATCGTAGGCGTAAGTAATGTGGGATGGGTCGAGGCTGGGCCTTGGAAGGGAAGAAAGGTTATAGGATGCTCACTCGCGGTGGGACATGACGGAGAGGTCTTGACTAAGGCGCCGTACGGGCATAACGCTGAAGCCTTGATCACCCTTACGCTGCAAGCTCAACCTAGAGATGTTAGAGGGACAGGTTACGGATCATACCTAAAAGCGAGAGGATATGAGGGACCCTAAGGAAGCGACGGTTCCTACAACGCGGAGAACTACGTAAGTGACTTCAAAATATCCTTAGGATCCTTTTTCCTAGAAATTTAAGGAATGGAGAAGCCTGTGGCTTGGAGGAACTTATCCACCTTTTCTCTCCCCAATTCTTGTTCGCATTCTCTCGCCCGCCTCAGACACCTTTCACGTTGATCCATGTGTCTCTGCGCTCGGTCTGTGCTGTCTTCTATAAACGCTTTCTTCCAGCTCTCATGCCAGAAGCCTGCGTCGATTAGGTTGTTAATCATCTCCCAGAACAGGTGGTCTTCCTTCTCACTGCTGCCAATACCCGCTAGGTCAGCCGCTGCGTGGATGTACTCGTCTTTCAAGGTCCTGTTATTCATCGCAGATGGACGGGAGTGGAGAGTGATGACCTTGCCCTTATAATCAGCTGTGGCGTCGCTGTCCACGAACTTGGCTGAGTCGACTATTATTTCAATTTGACGCAGGATATTCTCCTTCTTCCCATGATCCAGCTTCACCGTTCCGCCGCTTGATTCAACATAGGCATCGAGGGCGTTACTGTACTCATCTGGGAGACTGCCTTTCGCGAAGGGAGATACGTAGACGGCGAAGAACCCTGACCAACCCCATGAACCCTTATCGTCAACCACAGAGCCTGAAAAAGAGCCCTCGACCTTATCGCCGCTTCGGATACCTTTGTAAGAGGTGACCACATCCTTAGCGCGGGTTAAGGGGGTGGCTGGGTTGGAACCAGGGCCTGTAACAGCGAAGTCCACGGCGCTGCCTTCCGTTCTCACGCTGAAGAAGAACTGCCTTCCCTTCTCGTCGACGCCGAAGCCTTCAGCTTCATAAAAACCGGGTCTAGGGGACTGCCGCCATTCTAACGGCAGGCATACGGAGAAGTGGCTGAGCATGGTTTCCTCACCTTTAGGGATAGGCGAAGTCTTATGTTCAACAACCGCCATCACCGTCCACCGCTCCATAGGCGTTACATGGACCGGTACTGGAACCGGCTTCCTCCTCCTCGACCTCGCCGCGGCTATTAGAACCCCTACTATCAGCGCTACACCTACTGCACCGATTATGTAGGGTACGTAATCAAACTGAACCGTGAAGGGACTCACAGCACTGCTGATTTCAGCGTAGTTTCTGGTTCCCATGAAGGCGGCTCTTAACTGGAAGGCGCCTGTGGCGTTAGGCGTGTAAGAGGTTGAAGCCGTTCCGTCAGCCCCGGTTGTAGCTGAGCCTATCTTGGTTGTTGAAACGTAGAAATCTATGGCTGCACCCTGTATCGGGTTTCCCCTCTCATCCCTAAGCGTAGCCGTTAGGGTTACGGGTTTCCCCTGTGTTACAGTTGATGGAAAGCTCACGGTCAGGGTTGTAGCCAACGGGTTCACTATTACGTTAATCGTTGCCACACTTCCCTGATAGTCTCGGCTCCCCTCGTAACCAGCCCTAACCTGATACGTTCCAGCGTCCACGTTCATCTTATACGTGACTACAGCGTTCCCCGACGTGTCGGTTGCAGCTAAGCCCACAACTGTTGAGTCGAGGCGTACAGTAATGTTCTGCCCTGAGATAGGCCTCCCGTTTCCATCGAGCAGCTTCCCCGTAACGGTCAGGTATTCACCTATCTTAACGCTGACCGGTTGAAGGCTCAGGGATATGCCCGTACTTATCGGTACAACTTTAACCACGGCGGTCTTTATCTCCGAATGCCCTGCCTCCGATACCGTAACCCCTCTGAAGTCGTAGTACGCAACCTGAAACCTTACGGTGTGGTTGGTTACCGCCATAGTCGCCGGAGCGATGACTGAGAAGCTCACCGATTTCACTCCATTTGAAACGATGTCTCCGAGGTTCTGGGATTGTGGACTTATCTGCAGCCCCGCGCTGTCCACCACGGATACTGAGGCACTGTACATGTAGTCGTTTCCACCATTCCTGAAGCTTAGGGACCAGGTAGACGCTGCGGATAAGCCGCGTTGAACCTCGAGGCTTGCAGGAGACCAGTCGGCCACCCTTAACCAAGCCACAGAGACATCGAAAAACTTGGTATCCTGAAGGTAGGTTGTCCCCCCTCTATCCTCCCAGAGTTCAACTTTAAAACGGGTAACCGCTGGTCCTGTGAAACCATCCTTCCAATACCATCGGGCAATCTCAGATTCAAGATCCCTCATCAGGAACTTCTTATCCGAAACCTCGTACAGGGTGTTGTTGATGTAGATCTTTATAAAAAGATAGGCTCCAGGATAAAGCCGGTAATTCCTCACCGTTACGTTAATCCAAACGTGAGGTTGAGCGGAGTAAACCTTGGCGCTTCCGCCGTCGACGAGGTCCTTAACCCCGATACCATCCGTGACCCTAATACGGATGAAACGCGCATCTAAGGAGCCTTGCCCATACACAGATTCCACTTGCAGAAGCCCTACGAGAAGAAGCGAAAAGACGAGGATTCCAAGAACCTTCCCCTTCAAAGATGCCAGCTCAACCACCACGCCTTACAATTACTAAACGCTGGACTTAGCTCTTAAAATTAATCGAAGGGTCTCATTCTAAGCCCCTGTGTTAAAATGAAGCTGCATTAGAGCCCTTGCTACGGTGTTTCCTTTCCCCGCGTTTTCTCCCGTTCCTCCAAGCATTTCCTCGCGTAAGGACACCAGTCTATACACGCATCTAGGTCTCTGAAAACCATCTCCCCACAATTCGGGCACTTCGCCTTATACTCATCTGTGAACAACTCCACTTCCCCGCCGCAATGCGGACAACGCTTAACCTCGATCCTAACTTGAACCGCGCCGGGACACTTGCTCAACCTTCCACCCTCAACCAGTCCAAGACTAGGAGCCTTGAATAAGACCGTTGTTTAATTAAGGTTACGTTTCATCAACACAGTATGGAAAACCTAAAGAGCCCTCACCCACAACCCTATGGCAGGCTAACCTAATACGTGAACAGTTTGGTGGGGTTTATGGGAGCGCCAGCTGAAACATCCATGGTTGACATCACATCGAAGCCAGAAGCCCTTAGAACAGCGACGGCTAAGGGTTTAATCCATCTTAGAAAGGATACTCTACGGATGATCAGGGAGGGGAAGGTTGAGAAGGGAGACGTTTTCACAACAGCCAAGCTCGCGGCGGTCAACGCTGTGAAGCGGGCTTCAGAGATGGTTTTCCTCGCCCACCCCATCCCCATAACAGACATCCAAGTAATCCTCAAGGTCTTAGAGGAAGAATCAGCTGTGAAAACGGTGGTAACGGTTAAGTCCATCGCTAGGACTGGGGTTGAGCTTGAAGCCCTCGTAGGCGTCATGGCCGCCCTCCTCAACGTATTCGACATGTGCAAACCCTTAGAGAAAGACGTTGAAGGACTGTATCCAAACACAGCCATAACGGACATAAAAGTAGTATCCAAGTTTAAAACACCTCTTAGGTGAAGAAGTTGAGCAACACAGCCGCGGAGCATAGGAGGAAGGCCCCTGAAAAAACCGGGTTCGCGGTGATCACATGCAGCTCCACACGGCATAAAGCCTTAAAGGAGGGAAGAAGCCTCAGCGATGAATCCGGGGACCTCGCCTCAGCCTTAATCATCGAGGCTGGACATAGAGTTATCCTCCGAAGCCTTGTGCCAAACAGGGAGGCGGATTTGAGGAAGGCTGTTCAGGAAGCGATTGAACGGAAAGACGTTAACGTCGTGTTCGTCACCGGGGGCACAGGGCTATCCCCTAGAGACATCACCGTTGAAACCCTTGAAACCCTCCTTGAGAAACCCATCCCAGGCTTCGGTGAGCTGTTCAGGAGATTAAGCTATGAGGAAGTCGGGCTTGCGGCTATGCTTACAAGGGCTTCAGCCGGAGCCATACATGGGAAGGCGTTGTTCGCGGTTCCAGGTTCCCCCCACGCCGTGCAACTAGCCCTGAAGAAAGTGATCCTACCAGAGGTTGGACACATCGTGCTTCACCTAGGGGAGCCAAAACACCATTAGGCTCAATAGGGTTAGAGTACACGGCTTTACCTTTAAACGCTAACGCAACCGTGTTCAAGTTTTAAGTCCTCCCCACGTTATTTAGGATCGGTGCCTGCTTTGAAAAAGGGTTTAGCGCTTGGCAAGCTCAGCCCAGAGATTCTCACAGCGGTCGTGTACAGAAACCTTGGGAAAATCGATTCACGGGTTTTAGTGGGACCCAAAATTGGTGAAGACGCCGCCGTCGTAGACTTCGGTGACAGGGTTTTAGTCGTACACTCAGACCCGATCACGGGAGCCGTTGAAAACATCGGGTGGCTGGGTGTAAACGTGTGCACCAACGATGTTGCGACGAGGGGGGCAACACCGCTATGGATATCCCTCATAGTTTACCTACCCGAGGGAAGCACCGTAACGCTTCTAAGACAGGTAATGGAGCAGGTAGACGCGGCGGCTAAGGAGCTGGGAGTAGCCGTAATCAGCGGGCACACCGAGGTTACACCGGGTTTAACGCGTCCACTCCTAGCCTGCACAGCCATCGGCGAAGCCCCAAGGACTAGGTTCGTAACCTCGAGCGGCGCTAAGGCAGGAGACCGCGTCATCCTAACCAAGGGCGCGGCTATCGAGGGGACAGCCATCTTGGCCACGGAGTTCGCGGATTTCCTTAAGGAAAAGGTTGGGGAAGCCGTGGTTAAGGCTGGGCAGGCTTACATACGGAGGGTAAGCGTCCTCAAAGATGCCTTAACGGCGATGGAAGTTGGCGGAATAACGGCTATGCACGATGCTACGGAGGGCGGAGTCGCCGGCGCCCTCTACGAGGTTGCCTACGCTTCAAACCTCGGCGTACAAGCCTATGAGGAAAAGGTCATCGTCAACCATGAAACGCAGGTGATATGCGCCGCCTTAAACGTGGACCCTATTCAAACCATAAGCTCGGGAAGCCTCCTCATCGCCGCCAAACCCGACAGTGCGGATAAGGTGGTTCAAGCCCTTAGAATCAGGGGGATTAAGGCTTCAATCATCGGGGAGTTCACTGAGCGTAGTCAAGGCTTAAAGGTTCATAAACCCGGCGGAGGCTTCCTCGACGTATCAAAACCCGTTGAAGACCACCTCTGGAAAATTCTACCGCAGATAAAGCGTTTCAGGCATCGGTGAAGGCTACATTTATTTACTGAAACAGGTCTCCATTCTGTGGAGGCATAACTATGCGGCTGTCAGCTGAGGAGTTAAAGGGCATAATACCAGCCCTCGTTACACCATTCACATCAAAAGACGAGGTGGATGAGGAAGCTCTAAGAGGCTTAGTGGACTACGTTGCGGGGAACGGGGTTCACGCCTTAATGACCACAGGAGGCAACGGGGAGTTCCCCCACCTCCTAAACGAGGAGCGGAAACGGGTCCTCGAAATCGTAGTCGACGCGGCTGAGAAACGTTTACCCATCATCGCCTGCACAACAGCCTGCAGCACAAAGGAGACCGTTATGCTCAGCAGGCATGCAGGGGATGCGGGAGCCGACGCCGTCATCATCGT
>Ga0129297_10000619_pt1 | contig 17247 bp, 16 predicted proteins | sample I18A1metaG_FD_94708 | JGI IMG/M metagenome (GOLD analysis project Ga0129297, IMG submission 94708) | Lake sediment bacterial and archeal communities from Gulf of Boni, Indonesia to study Microbial Dark Matter (Phase II) - ​I18A1 metaG | ecosystem: Environmental > Aquatic > Freshwater > Lake >... | reverse complement strand
GCTCGACATCGGCGGGGGTTCGGGCGCCTACTCGATCGCCTTCGCCCGAGCCAATGAAAACCTCCAGGCTGAGGTCCTGGATCTGGCCGCGGTCGTCCCCATCGCGCAGAAACACATTCGTGAGGCCGGTCTGACCCGCCGCGTTACCACTCGCGTGGGCGACTTGCTCCAGGACGAGTTCGGCAAGGATTACGACCTGATCCTGCTATCCGCCATCTGCCATATGCTCAGCCCGGAAGAGAATCAGGACCTGCTGCGCCGGTGTTCCCGGGCGCTGGCGCCGGGCGGGCGGGTTGTCATCCGCGACTTCATCCTCGAGCCGGACAAGACGGCGCCCAAGTCAGCCGCGCTGTTCGCCTTGAACATGCTGGTGGCCACCCGCACCGGTTCCACGTACAGTGAAGGCGAATATCGCGCCTGGCTGGCCGCGGCGGGCCTGCGGGACATCACCCGCCTCGATCCCACCGGCGACCTGATTGTGGCCAGGCGGCGGTAGAGCGTCCCACGAGGCCGCCCAGGAGCCGAGGCGACGATCCCAGGGAGCAGCCTTTTCGATGTACCATCTTGGGCGGGCAGCCTGACGACCTTGATGGTGGGTCTGCCAAGTCGCTGGAAGGGCGCCGATTCCGCTTGATCCGGTTGCGCACTCGGAGTAGTGTTTAACCAGGTTAATTAATAGCGGGGTTAAGCAAATGGCTGGAAGCGGCGGCATTCACGGGCCATTTCCGCATGTGGGCAACGGCAAGAGCAGCGGGAAGAAGATCCTCCGGCTGCTTCGGTGTACTCACATCTTCGCGTCCGCCGTGCGCGAGGTCCTGGAACTGAGTCTGCTGCGGGAAACGAGTCCTCTTCCGCTCACCCTGTCCCAGTCCCATCTTCTGAAGCTCATGACCTACAACGGGGAGCACCACATCTGCGAGCTGGCCAAGATCCTTGGCGTCAGTGCGCCGGCGGCGACGAAGAACATCGACAAGCTGGAGCGCCTGGGGCTGGTTTTTCGCGAGCCCTCCAAGGGGGACCGCCGCGCGACGCTGGTGTCGGTCAGCCCAAGGGGACGACAGCTCGTTGAGAAGTACGAGGAGATGAAGACCGCGCGGATCTCGCCGGTGCTGGAGAGCTTTCAGTCAGGGGAGGTTGAGAAGCTGTCCGATCTCCTCGAACGCTTCGCTGTCTCCCTCTTGGAAGCAGCGGGGGCGGACGGTGGGTTCTGTCTACGCTGCGACGCCTACATCGAAAGCGACTGTGCGGTGGGTCGGGTTCGTGGCGGTTGTCCCTACAGGAAGGCACGGGGAGCACGAACAAGCTGAGGGATCGGCAGTGAGGAGTATTCGATGAAGTACTGGCGGCGACCGCTGGATCTGGACAAGGTCATCATCCCGCACGGCAGGGTGTACGTCATCGAGGACCGCTGCAAGGGGTGCGGTTTCTGCGTCGAGTATTGTCCGAAGGACGTGCTGGTTCTGTCGGAACGTTTCAATCGCAAGGGATACCATCCGCCTGAGGTGGTCAAGGAAGGGGAGTGTGTCAACTGCAATCTCTGTGAAATGATTTGTCCGGACTTCGCCATCTTCAGCGTCGCGGTAGACGAGAAGGAGGCCGTACCGGTGGCTTGAGAGTCCTGTCCGGGCGGAGTCATGCGATGATCCTGGAAGGCAACAACACACGGGGGGCTTGGCGATGAAAGCGCGACCGAGGGGTGTTTTGACCGGCGTCCATTTCCTTGACGGCGATTTCGCCTGCGGTGAGGGGGCCATGGCTGCCGGGTGCCGCTTCGTGGCCGGCTATCCCATCACGCCTTCCACCGAGGTGGTGGAGCGTATCGCCCAGAGGTTTCCGCTGATGGGAGGCACCTTCATCCAGATGGAGGACGAGTTGGCCAGCATGGCCGCCGTGGTGGGTGCGAGCTGGACCGGGACCAAGTCCATGACCGTCACCAGCGGTCCCGGCTTCAGCTTGATGATGGAGAACATCGGACTGGCGGCCATGATGGAGACGCCCTGCGTGGTGGTGAACGTCCAGCGCGCGGGGCCCTCCACCGGCCTTCCCACCATGGTCGGCCAAGCAGACATGATGCAGGCGCGCTGGGGGTCGCACGGCGACTACGAGCTCATCGCGCTATGTCCTCAGTCGCCCCAGGAATCATTCGATCTCACCATAGAGGCCTTCAACCTCTCGGAGGAATACCGGGTTCCCGTGCTGCTGATGATGGACGAGTGCGTCGGCCACATGACCGAAAAAGTCGTCATTCCACCGGCCGAGCAGATCGAGGTCCGGCCGCGGGCGTTGACCCAGGCCTCGCCTTCCGAGTTTCTGCCCTACCAGGCGAACGGCAGTTGGATACCTGAATTCGCGCGAGCAGGCGATGGATATCGTTTCCACACCACCGGCTTGACCCACGACGAGCGTGGCTATCCGGTGATGAGCGCCGAGGTTCAGGAGAAGTGCGTCCGGCGCCTGGTGGAGAAGATCAGGCGCAACGCGGACCGCATCGTCCGTTATGAGGAGGACGGGACCGAGGACGCCGACGTGGTGGTCGTCGCTTACGGAATAACGGCGCGTGTGGCCCGGGAGGCCGTGGATCTGGCAAGAGCTCGGGGAGTGAAGGTGGGACTGCTCAGGCTGGTGGTGGTCTGGCCGTTTCCGGAGAAACACATTCGGGCGCTGGCGCGGCAGATCAAAGCCTTTGTGGTCCCGGAGATCAACTACGGACAGATCGTCTTCGAAGTCGAGCGTTGCGCTGCGGAACGGGCCGCGGTGGTGCCTGTTTCTCATGGCGGCGGCGGGGTCCACGACCCGGAGCGCATATGCGAAATCATCCTGGAGGTGGCAGCGTGAGCGAGCAAGCGGCACAAGCCGAAGTCCAGGTGCCAGAACACCCCATCGCCCCCTATCTCCGAATGGACCGCATTCCCCACATCTGGTGTCCCTCCTGCGGCATCGGTACGGTGATGAAGTGCTTCGCCACCGCTCTGGAGCAGACGGGCGTGGACCTGGACAAGGTGGCCATCGTGTCCGGCATCGGCTGTACCGGCCGGGTGGCGGGCTACATGAAGCTGGACGGGTTCCACACCACGCACGGCCGGGCCATTCCCTTCGCCACGGGAATCAAGCTGGGCCGGCCGGAGTTGCTGGTCACGGTTTTCTCCGGCGACGGCGACCTGGTGGGGATTGGAGGCAATCACTTCATTCACGCCGCGCGGCGGAATATGGATCTGCTGGTCATCCTGGTCAACAACTTCATCTACGGGATGACCGGTGGACAGAACGCTCCCACCACGCCGCTGAAGGCCAGGTCCTCGACGATGCCGTACGGCAACTTCGAGCGGCCCTTCAACCTGCCTCACCTGGCGGCCAGCAGTGGCGCCAGCTACGTGGCGCGATGGACCTGCCTTCACACCCGCAGGCTGAAGAACGCGTTCGTGGAGGCGATACGGCGCAAGGGCTTCCGTTTCATCGAGGTCATCACCCCGTGTGCAACCTTGTACGCGCGCCTCAACAAGCTGGGAACGGGGCTAAGCCTGATGCGCTTCTACCACGACAACGCCGAGGTCCGCCACGGCGAGGACACGCGCAACGCGGGCATCGGCTTCCAGGACCAGATCATCTGCGGCAGGTTCCTGGACCGGGAAGGGCCGACCTTCACGGACATGATGAACCAGCATTACCGGGAGTTTCTCGGGGACAAGTACGTTCCGCTGCCTCCCGAGGGAGGGCTGATCCGTGAGTAGGACAGAGATACGTATCACCGGCTTCGGCGGGCAGGGCGTGGTGCTTTCCGGCTACATCATCGGCAGGGCCTGCGCGGTGAACGCCGGAATGCACGCCACGATGATCCAGAGCTTCGGCCCCGAGGCCCGGGGTTCGGCCTGCAGCGCTACCCTGGTGATCTCGGACGCTTCGATTCTCTACCCCTATATCCGCCGCCCCAAGATCTTCGTGGCCATGTCCGCCGATGGCTATGGGAAATACCGGGACGAGCTCTCCGACAAGGGAACCCTCATTTACGAGGAGAACCTGGTTCATCCCACCTTCAAGGATGGCCAGGCGGCCTTCGGGATTCCTTCCACGCGCATCGCTGAATCACTCGGCCGGGCCCTGGTGCAGAACATCGTTATGCTGGGCTTTTTCCGGGAGGTGACTCAGATTGTTTCGCGGGAGGCGCTGCGCGAAGCTGTCCGCGCTTCCGTTCCCGCGGGAACCGAGGCCCTGAATCTCAAGGCCCTGGATGCCGGTATCGAGTACTTCCAAAAGACGTATGGCCCCGGTCGGTCGGGGAAGGAAGAGGAGACAACGGTCACCCTAGGAGGTCAGTGATGGTCATCCCGGGCGACCCCGTCCTCGGGATGTAGGACTATGGAGACTGGAGTCCAACAGCAGGATGTAGCAACCGGGCCGGAGCCGCAGATGAGGGCTCTGGTGATCGGCGGAGGGATCGCCGGAATCCAGGCAGCTCTGGATCTGGCCGATGCTCGCATTCGCGTGACCCTGGTGGAAAAGTCGCCCTCCCTGGGCGGTCGCATGGCCCAGTTAGACAAGACTTTTCCGACCATGGACTGTTCGATATGAATCCTCGGGCCTAAGGCCATGGATGCCGGTCGGCATCCACTGATCGAGGTTCTGACGAATGCGGAGGTCATCGGCTGCGAGGGTGAGCCCGGCCGGTTCCGGGTGAGGGTGCGCAAGAACCCTCGCTATGTGCGGGAGGATCGGTGCGTGGCCTGCGGGCGCTGCGTGGATTCCTGCCCCGTGGTGGGCGGCAATGAATTCGATCTTGGGCTCAAGGCCCGCAAGGCGATCTACCGGCAGTTCCCGCAATCCGTGCCGGCGACCTACACCATTGATCCCGAGGCTTGCCTGAACTTCCTCGGCTTTCTAAGCGAGAAGCAGCGCAACCGCCTCAAGAAGGTCCATGAGGTCAAGAAGCGGAAGCGAGCCGACTACCCCAGCGTCCTCTGGGTCTGCGGCCACTGCGCGCGGGTCTGCGACGTGGACGCGATTGATTTCGACATGCTGCCGGAGGAGTTCGAACGGGACGTCGGCGCGATCCTGGTGGCCGTGGGCTTCCAGGAGTTCGACGCCCGCCGGTTGGGCAATTACGGATATGGCCGCTATCCCAACGTGGTCACCAGCCTGGAGCTGGAGCGGATGCTCACCCCCTCCGGTGTCACCCAGGGTCATGTGCTGCGGCCTTCGGATCTGAAGACGCCGCGACGGATCGTGTTCATCCAGTGCGTGGGCGCTCGCGGCGAAGGCGGCCGGCCGTATTGCAGCCGCTTCTGTTGCATGAACGCGGTAAAGGATTCCTTCCTGGTGAGGGAACACGATCCCGAGGTGGAAGCGGTGACCATTCTCTACACCGATCTGCGCGCCTTCGGGAAGGGTTTCGACGATTTCCTGAAACGATCCCTGGAGGAACAGAGCGCCACCTACATTCGCGGCCGACCTTCCAAGATCGCCCATGTGCCCGAAGACGACAGCCTGGAGATCTTTGTCGAGGACACTCTGGCCCACAAGCAGATGCGCATTCCCGCGGACCTGGCGGTGCTCTCCATCGCCGCGGCGCCGAATGACGGCGCGCCAAGGCTGGCCGAGATCCTGGGAATCGAGACGGATCCGTACGGCTTCATCGCTCGCGCGGATTCGGCCATATCGGCCGTGGAGACTTCGCGGCCCGGCATTTTTGTCTGCGGCAGTGCGGTGGGTCCCCAGGTGATCCCCGACTGTGTGGCCCAGGCTTCGGCCGCGGCGGCTCGGGCGCAACTGTTCCTGACCGGCCACCGAGTCCAGGAGGAGAAGCAGACCGTCGAACCTCTGGATGTGAGCGGCCCGCCGCGCGTGGGCGTGCTCGTCTGCCACTGCGGTGTGAACATCGCGGGGGTCCTGGATGTAGAGGATCTGGCCCGCTACGCGGCCACCATTCCGGACGTCGTGGTGGCCAGGACCCACATGTTCGCCTGCTCCTCGACCGGTCAGGACGAACTCATCGCGCTGGTCAAGGAGCACCGGCTCAATCGCCTGGTGATCGCCGCTTGCACCCCGCGCACCCACGAGCCCGTCTTTCGGGAGACCTGTGCGCGAATCGGCCTCAACCCCTACCTGTTGGAAATGGTCAACATCCGCGACCAATGCTCCTGGGTCCATACACGACAGCGGGCCGAGGCTCAGCAGAAAGCGCGCGACCTCATCCGCATGGGCGTGGCCAGGGCCTGCCACCTGGAGCCGCTCGAGCAGGGTGACGTGCCCATGACGCGCGGAGCCCTGGTCATCGGCGGGGGCATCGCCGGCATTGAGGCGGCCACCGACATCGCCTCACAGGGTTTCCCCGTGACCCTGGTGGAGAAGCAGGGGCGGCTCGGGGGCCGCTTGGCGGAACCGAACCTCAAGTACTTGTACCCGAACATGCGCCCGGCCGCGGGGGTTCTGGAGCGCAAGATCGAGCGCCTTCGGCAGAGCGGCACCCGTGTCTTGTTGAACACGGAGGTCCGGGAGATCACCGGATTCGTGGGCAACTTCCGGGCCCGGCTCAGCGGCGCCAGCGAGGAAGAGCTGCCCGTCGGCGCGATTGTTCTGGCCACGGGAGCGGAACTGTACGAGCCGCGGGGAGAGTACCGCTACGGCGAACTGCCTAACGTGCTGACCAGCGAGGAACTGGAGAAGCTGTTCTGCGGCCACGGGCAAGTCCTGCTTGCCGGCGGCCGCAAGCCCCGCAGCGCGGCATTCGTCCTGTGCGTGGGCTCTCGCGATCCACGAGGTTACAGCGGCTGCTCCCGCTATTGCTGTCCCACCGCGATCAAGCAGGCGATGTTGCTGCACCGTGAGGGCCTGGAGGCCACGATCTTCTATCGCGATATCCGCACCATCTCCACGGGCGCGGAGGAGATGTACCGGGAGGCCCGCGGCATGGGTGTTCTCTTTGTCCGCATTCCCCCGGGTGAGAAGCCTGAGGTGATCGGCGAGCAACGTGCCGAAGCCGTCCGCTGCTGGGACGATCTTCTCGGGCGGACGGTGGAGGTGGCGGCCGACCTGGTGGTGCTGAGCGTTGGAATGAGGCCGCGGCAGTCGGACACGGAGAAGTTCCGCGACATGCTCAAGGCCAGTGTGGGGCTGGACGGTTTCTTCCTGGAACGCCATCCCGAGCTGGCACCGGTGGAAACGGCGGTGGAGGGAGTTCTGCTGGCCGGCACGGTGCAGGGTCCGAAGGACGTCGTGGACACGGTGGCTCAGGCCTCGGCGGCGGCGGCCAAGGCCTCCGTGTTTCTGGCCAATGAGAGGATCAAGCGGGACGCGGCGGTCTCCGTCGTGGACCAGCAGAAGTGTCGTGCCTGCGGCCAGTGTGTGGACATCTGCCAGTTCCGGGCGCCCCAACTGGTGGAGACGGCGCCGGGTCTCTACGCGGCCGAGATCAACCCCTCCCTGTGCAAGGGCTGCGGAACCTGCACGAGTTGGTGTCCTTCCGGGGCGATTCAATCCCTGCACTTCACGGACCGCCAGATCCAGGCCATGATAGACGCCTTCTGCGCTGAGGAGGTGCCGGCATGAGCGCCACCCCTGCGACGGATAGATCCGATGCCCGGAGCAGGAGCACATCGCCGGCCTGGCAGCCTCATATCGTGGTCTTCGCCTGCAACTGGTGCTCCTATGCCGGAGCGGATACCGCGGGTGTCTCCCGCATCCAGCACCAGCCGCACTTTCGCATGATTCGCGTGATGTGCTCAGGGCGCATCCAGCCGGGGTTTGCTCTGCGCGCCCTGGAGAATGGAGCCGACGGTGTTCTGGTCTCCGGGTGCCACTTCGGAGACTGCCACTACATCTTTGGCAACCATCGCGCCGTCGAGCAGTTCGAGCGCACCCGGAGCCTGATCCGGCTCCTGGGCCTGGAGGAAGGGCGTCTTCGGCTGGAGTGGATCAGCGCCGCGGAGGGAGCCCGATTCGCTCAGGTGATCGACGAGTTTACCGAACAGATTCGGGAGCTGGGGCCGAGCCCGCTCCGCCGCGGGCATCCGCCGCTGCAGTGTGGCGAAAAGGGAGGCGAGCGTGCAGCAGCTTGCTGAAGCCGCCAGGCAGACCAGAGCGTGGGCCTGCTACGACTGTGGCAAGTGCACCGCCACCTGCCCCATCGCCCGCGTCGGCGGTGTTCATAGCCCTCGGCGGCAGGTGCTGGCCACCAATCTGGGACAGGGGCGGGAGCTTTTCCACGACGGCACCCTGTTCCACTGTCTGACCTGTGCGCTCTGTGATCGGCGCTGCCCGGCCCAGGTCGCCTACACCGGCCTGGTCCAAAAGCTGCGGGAGATCGCCCATCACCAGGGCGCGGAACCGGATTGCCCGCACGGCGGGGCGCTGCAGTCCGTGATGCGCATGATGGCCCAGGGGGGAACGCGGCAGGACCGGCTGGGCTGGCTCAGCGACGACCTGAAGACGGAGCCCGGCAAGGGCGAAGTGTTCTATTGGACGGGCTGCACTATGTACTTTGACGCCCTTTTCCCGGAGTTGCAGGTCGCCACCTTGAACGGGACGCGCGCCGCGGTGAGGCTCCTGAACAAGCTGGGCATCACCCCCGTGGTCTCACCCCTGGAGCGCTGCTGTGGACATGATCTGTTGTGGAGCGGCGACCGGAAGAATTTCGAGCTGTTGGCCCAACACAACACTCGGCTCGTGGCGGACAGCGGGGCGAAAATGCTCATCAGCTCTTGCGCGGAGTGTCTGCGCACGTGGAGGCTCGACTACGAGCCGTTTTTCCAGGGCCAGCCGCCCCGGATTTTGCACCTCACGGAATTCCTCGCGGAGCGCCTGGAGGAACTGAAGCCCAGGACGGAGGGCCGCTTGCGGGTGACCTATCAGGATCCGTGCCGTTTGGGCCGCCACCTCGGTGTCTACGACTCGCCCCGCCGAATCCTCAAGGCCCTGCCGGGTGTCGAGCTGGTGGAAATGCGCCGCGCCGGCCCGGCGGCCATTTGCTGTGCCGGCGGCACCTGGTCCCACTGCGACCGGTTCGCGAAACGGATTCAGGTGGAGCGTCTGCGCGAGGCGCGCGCCACGGGCGCGCAGGTGCTTGCGGCCGCCTGTCCCAAGTGCCGAATCCATCTGGTGTGCGCCATGAAGGATCCCCATCTCGGCCAGGAGATCGGGATGGAGACGTGCGACATCGCCGAACTGGTGGACGCCGCCCTCGGCGGTCGCCCGGTTCGTTCAGAGAGCCCCGCCGGGGCTAAGGGAAAAGGAGGGAGCCCATGACTGAGAAGGCGACGAATGACCAGCTCCGCATCGGGGTCTTCGTCTGCGATTGCGGGCTGAACATCGCGGGGGCCGTGGATTGCGCGGCGGTGGCCGAGTATGCCCGGACGCTCCCCGGCGTCGTCTGCGTCGTGCGGAACAAGTACACCTGCGCGGACCCGGGTCAGAACGAAATCAAGAACGCCATCCGGGAATACCGCGTGAACCGCGTCGTCGTCGCCTCGTGCACGCCGAGGCAGCACGAGCCCACGTTCCGGCGCTGTATCGAACAAGCAGGCCTCAATCCGTACCTGCTGGAGATGGCCAATCTGCGGGAGCATTGCTCCTGGGTGCATCCGGGGGATCGGGAGGGGGCCAGCCGGAAGGCCAAGGACCTGGTGGCCAGCTCCGTGGCGCGAGCCTCGTTCCTGCAGCCGCAGCAAGAAACGACCGTTCCGGTTACCAAGGCGGCTCTGGTGATCGGCGGGGGCATTGCCGGCATCGAGGCTGCCCTACAGCTCGCCGACGCCGGACATAAAGCCATCCTCGTGGAAAAGGAGCCGTCCATCGGTGGGATCATGGCCCAACTGGACAAGAATTATCCCACCATGGACTGTTCCATATGAATCCTTGGCCCTAAGGCCATTGATGCCGGTCGGCATCCAAACATTGAGTTATTGACCTTCAGTGAGGTGGAGGAGGTTTCCGGTGCCATCGGGAACTTCATGGTCAAGATTCGCAAGAAGGCCCGCTACGTGGACCCCGGCGCCTGCAACGCCTGCGGGGAGTGCGCCCGCGTCTGTCCGGTGGCGAAACCCGATGAGTTCCAGGCGGGCCTGTCGTCCCGGAAAGCGATCTACATTCCCTTCCCCCAAGCGGTTCCGTGCTCCTACATCCTGAAGATGGACGACTGCCTCGGGAACAACCCCATCGCCTGCGGGAAATGCGCCGACGTCTGTGAGAAAAAGGCGATCAATTTCGACGACCGCGACCAGATCCTGACCCGAGAAGTGGGCGCCATCATCGTGGCCATCGGCCTGGACGTCTACGATCCGACCGAGACGGACGAGTACGGCTATACGCGTTTCGACAACGTTATCACCTCTTTGGAGTTCGAGCGGCTCATCTGCGCCGCCGGCCCCACCGAAGGTCACTTTGTGCGGCCCAGCGACCAGCGCCGGCCCAAGCGCATCGGTTTCATTCAGTGCGTGGGCTCCCGCAACCCCAAGGTCGGGCGGCCCTATTGCTCCAACATCTGCTGCATGAACACGATCAAGGACACCCTCTTGCTCGCCGATCACTACCCGGACGTGGAAACCGTGGTCTTTTACCAGGACATCCGCGCCTTTGGGAAATCGTTCGAGGACATGTTCCAACGGTCCAAAGAAGCGGGCACGCGCTATGTCCGCGGGCTTCCGGGCGATATCGAGGAGGACCGGGAAACGCGGAACCTGACGGTCACCGTCGAGAACACCACCCGGGGGAAACTGGAGCGGTACGAACTGGACATGGTGGTGCTCTCCGTTGGCGTCCAGCCCCCGCAGGATATGGGGAAGATCTCCAAGATGCTAACGCTGCCCCGGACGTCCGACGGTTTCTTCATGGAATCTCATCCCAAGCTGAAGCCGGTGGACACCCCCACGCGCGGCGTCTTCTTGGCAGGACTCTGCGAGGGGCCCAAGGACATCAAGGACTCCGTCTGCCAGGCGGGGGCGGCCGCCTCGCGCTCCGGCGCTCTGCTGAATGCCGGCGCCATCCGCATCGAGGCCATTACCAGCGCCATTGACGAGGCGGCTTGCTCGAAGTGCGGTTTGTGCGCGCCCGTGTGCCCCTACGGGGCCATCCACTGGACCAAGGGCCAGGTGGCCACAGTGGTCCAGGCAGCCTGCGCCGGATGCGGCTCGTGCGGGGCAGCCTGCCAGTATGGGGCCATCACCATGCGCCACTTTACGGATGACCAGCTGGTCGCCCAGGTGCGGGCCACTCTGGCCGAAAACCCGCAGGACAAGGTCCTGGTCTTCGCCTGCAACTGGTGCTCCTACGCCGGCGCCGACATGGCCGGCATTTCCCGCATCGTCTATCCCGCAACGAATCGTGTGATCCGAACCATGTGCTCGGCCCGTGTCTCCGAGGACCTTGTGCTCGAGGCCTTCCACTGCGGGGCCCCCGTGGTCCTGGTCTCCGGCTGCCACTATGCCGACTGCCACTACATCAACGCCAACCGCCAGACAGTGAAGCGCGTTCAGCGCCTGTGGGATACGCTGGAAAAGAAAGGGGTGCGCCCGGAGCGCCTGCAACTGGAGTGGATCAGTGCGGCCGAGGGCCAGAAGTTCGCTTTGGTGATGAACCGGATGGAAGCGCTGCGCCAGACCGTCACGATGGAGGAGATGGCGCACGCGCGGGAGGCCCTGAAGCCCAAGCCCAAGAAAACTGTGAAGAAAAAAGGGGTCCCGGTGGTGAGCGGGGAGGCTGCCGGCACAAGGGAGGTCTTCGCATGACCGCGACGCTGGAAACGTTCCGCTGCATGATGTGCGGCCACGAGTATCAGGAGCGTGTCGAAAAAGGAGAGGACAAGGAGCGCGCCTGTCCGAAGTGCCGCTCGAACAGCATTCGGCATCTCAAGCCCCAGCGCCCGCCCGAGTCGGGCCCGCCGCTCGCGGTCGAGGAGAAGGGACATGCCTGAGGGGCCGGCAGATCGCGCAGGTCTGGCCAGGGTTGATTTCGAGTTTCGCCGCAAGGTGGCTCAGAAGATCGAGGGCAACCTGGCGACTTTTTGCTACCAGTGCGGCGCGTGTGTGGGTGACTGTCCGGCGGCGACTTACAGCGACGGCGCGTTCAATCCGCGCGAGATCATGTTGAAAGTCCTTTACGGGCTCGGAGACGAGTTGCTCGTTGAGGACTCCGTCCTCTGGAACTGCACCAACTGTTACAACTGCCACGAGCGCTGCCCTCAGCAGGTCAAGCCGGTCGAGGTAATCATCTCCCTGAAGAACCTGCTGGCGGATGCGGGAATCTGCCCCGACCCCGTGGCCAAGGTCATAGAGGTCTTCGAAACGACCGGCCGCACCGTCCCGCCCAGCGCGGCCATTGACCGGCAGAGGCAGCGCTACGGCTTGCCCCCGTTGCCGCCCGTTCCCATGGATGAGATCCGGGCGCTGCTGGAACCCTCTCCAGACAGGAGAGAAAAGCCATGAAGCGCTTTGCCTTCTTCCCGGGCTGCTTGATACCTGCCAGGCACCCGGCAATGGAGTTGGCGATTCGGTACGCGTTGCCGAAGCTCGGGATTGAGATCGTGGACCTCGAGGGCTCTTCGTGCTGTCCCGATCCGCTCTACTTCAAATCCAAGGACAAGCTCTCCTGGCTCGCCGTGGCCGCCCGTAACCTGTGTCTGGCCGAGGATCTCGGGTTGGACATCTTCACCAATTGCTCCGGTTGCACGGCGACCTTGTCGGAGGCTCGCCACCTGCTGCTGGACGAAGCGCTCCGCTCGAAGGTCAACGACCGGCTGGCGCGCATCGGGCGGCAATATCGCGGGACAGCCAAGGTCCGGCACATCGCTTCGCTGCTGCGGGACGAGGTCGGATACGACCGCATCCGCGCATCGGTCGTGCGTCCCTTGGAGGGCCTGAAAGTGGCCATCCACTACGGATGCCATCTGCTGAAGCCGAGCCTCATCATGCAGGTGGACGATCCCAACGATCCGGCCGTGTTGGAGCACCTGGTGAGAGCGCTGGGGGCCACCCCCAGGCGGCACCGCAACTGGTACCTCTGCTGCGGTAAGGCCTGCCAGTCGGCGGAGGTCCCGGCGCGAATGATGTGCCACCTGTTGGAAACGGTGAACGAACAAGAGGCCGACGTTCTGTGCATGGTCTGTCCCAGCTGTTTCGCTCAATTCGATTATGGGCAGTTCAAGATCTCACAGCAGTTCGGCAAGGATTTTCACACGCCGCCCATCTACTACATGCAGCTCTTGGCATTCGCGCAGGGAATGCCCTATGAAAACCTGGGATCGGAAAGGCAACGGTTTAAGCCTGAATGTCTCAACCGCTACGAACTCGTTCCGACTGCCGGCCGACATGGAAATACCCTTGCTCACAACGGTGCTTGACTGCGCCAGGAGGACTCACTGTGAACGCGACAACGACCGTGAAGCTGAAGGATGGTACCGAGGTCCTGATCCGCCCCATGACCAGCGCCGATCTTGAAAGGTCCCTCGCTTTCTTCCGCGCGCTCCCCGAGGAAGACAGGGCGTGTCTTCGAAGAGATGTGACCAAACTCGAGGTTGTCCAGGACCGCATGAGGGAGATGGAGGACGGCAGCGTGAAGAGGCTGGTTGGGCTTGTTGGGGACGAGATCGTGGCCGACGGCGCCCTGGAGCTGGCCCACTATGGTTGGGAACGGCATGTGAGCGAGCTGAGGTTGATTGTCGCTCGTCCTTACCAGCACAAGGGGCTGGGCGTGCTGATGGCACGTGCGCTCTATGAGGTCGCGGACACTGCGGGCATTGAACAGATCGTCGTAAGGATGATGGCGTCTCAGACGGCCGCCCGGAGCATCTTCCGCAAGCTGGGCTTCCGCGACGAGGCTGTGCTTGACGACTACCTCAAGGATTGCCAGGGAAGAAAACAAGATCTCCTCTTGATGCGCTGTAAGCTCGAGGATCTATGGCAGCAATACGAGGAGTACATCCACCAGTTGGACGGGCGGGGATTCGAGATGGACTGAAAGTTTGACCGCTGGGGCGGACCACGCGGTGCGGTGACAACGTAGATTCCTTTGCGCCTGTCCTCCGCAAATATTCCATCCGGGCACCCACATATTTATTCTGCGGGCAGTCGCCCCGTGCCCTCCTGAGCCTTTGTGCTCGTCTCGAGGGTTGAACATGCTGGTGGCCACAAGAAGCGGTTCCACTTACAGTGACTTACTGATTCCTGCATAAATTGGGCGCCGCCTCGCGTCAGGGCACGGCTGGTGCGGTATTTTCGCAGACCTCATTAAATTGTCGCCCTGGAACCAGGTCTTCAGCCCCAGCCAATGAAGAAGGATGCAAAAAGCGAAAGGAGCCGCCCAATAAGCAAGCGCCTTGCTGTGCTTGCTCAGCTCGGAGTATGATCTCGGGCGAAAGACCAGCATGTTCTTGGCTGGAAGGTGCTTGACTGTACAATCAGGATGCTCGCGATGTTTGGCTGCAGGTGCGCGAAGGGCGTAGCGATCGCGTTTCGCTGCACAATATCAATCGGACTTGCCGCTCAATTGAAGTCGAAGGACTCGATGTGCAGGTTGGGGTCGCTCTTGATGAGCACCGGGCGGTGCGTCAGCTCCTCGATGTCCTGGAGCACGGTCACGTCTTTCTGCTTGAGGTAGCGCGCCACCTCGGGGTTCACCCGCAGAATCACTTCCTTGCGCTGCGGCGCCGGCTCATGGCGGTGAGCGGCGGCCAGGATGCCCATGGCCACCGAGTGCGGCGACTTGACGAAGCCGGAGCCGTCGCAGTCCGGGCAGGGCACGCACAGTGTGCGCTCCAGTGAGTGCTTGACGCGCTTGCGGGTGATGGCCACCAGCCCAAAGTCGTTGAAGGCCAGGATCTTGGAGGGGGCGCGGTCAGCCCGCAGGGCCTCCTCCAGCGTCTGCATCACCTTCTGGCGGTTCTTCCTCTCGTCCATGTCAATGAAGTCAATGACGATGATCCCGCCCAGGTCACGCAGCCGGATCTGGCGCACAATCTCCCTGATGGCGTCCACGTTGGTCTTGACGATGGTGTCTTCCAGCCGCTGCGTTTTGCCCACGAACTTGCCGGTGTTAACGTCGATGGCCACCAGGGCCTCGGTCTGGTTGATGACGATGTAGCCTCCGGATTTCAGCCAGACCTTGGGCTTCAGGGCCTTGTTGATCTCTTCCTGGACGTAGAACTGCTCGAAGATGGGCGTGTCCTTGGTGTAAAGCTTGACGCGGGAGACCAGCTCCGGCTGGAACTGCTGGACGAAGTCCAGGATCTTCTCGTACTCCTGCTCGTTGTCCACCCAGACGGAGTGGAAGCTCTCGGAGAGCTGGTCGCGGAGGATGCGCTCCACCAGGTTCAGGTCGTGGTGCAGCAGTGCGGGAGCCGGCTTGCCCTCTGCCTTGGCGCGGATGTCCAGCCAGAGCTGGTGCAGGAAGTCAATGTCCTGGCGGATGTCCTCCTCGCTCCGGCCCTCGCCGGCGGTGCGCACAATGACCCCGCCGGGGACTTGCTTGCGGCGCTCCAGGACGATGCGCTTCAGGCGCTGGCGTTCCTCCTCGGAGCCGATCTTGCGGGAGACGCCGACGTGGTCCACCGTCGGCATGTAGACGACATAGCGGCCGGGCAGGGCGATATGCGAGGTGATGCGGGCGCCCTTCTTGCCCAACGGCTCCTTGGCGATCTGGACGATGATCTCCTGCCCTTCCCGCAGCAGGTCGGTGATGAGGGGCTGACCGCGGCGCTCGACGTGCTCCGGGCGCTCCGCGGCCGGGGCGCCCTGGCACGCTGGTTGCGCCTGGGCCTGCCGCAGCTTGCGGCGCATGCGCCGGCTGAGGCGGCGCGGGAAGCGCGCTTGCTGCGACGACCCCCGGACCTGAGCTTGCTCGGCCGGGGTCCCGGCAGCGGGGGCGGGCGCTTCGGCCGCCGGAACTTCCACCGGCGCTTGCTGGGACCTATCGTCGCGGCCGGCGTCCGCCTGCTGCTCGCCTGCAACTCGCTCCGCCACGGCCACCGCTTCGATGTCGGCCCCCTCCAGCGCTCCGCCGGCCACCGCGGCCGCAGCCGGCCCGGTGAGCTCCTCCGGCTGGGGATCGGGCTCGCCCTCCGCGTTCCAGGTCGCTTCCGTCATCATCTCGCTCGACGGAGGAGCCTCATGCTCCGGGGCTTCTTCAGGCGGCGCAGCGCCGAAAGCTGGGTGGCTTTCCTGCCTGGCCGGCGCCTCTTCCCCCTCGGCGTGGGCTCCAGGGGCGGGCTGGGCCTGGGTCAGGTGACGATACTTGGCCAGCGATTCGCCGGGCAACACCAGCGGAATGTCTTCCCCGCCCCGTTTCGGCGGAGCCGCCACCTCCGTGCCGCTGGCGTACTTGGACTCGGGGAAGCCCCGGTCGCGGAAGCGGCGGCGGCGGGACCGGCGGCGACGCCCGCGGTCGCGCAAAGGCAGACCCGGGCTCTCCGTAGCCGGCCCGGCGGCATCCGCTCGAGGAGCGCCCGACCCGGCTGCCGGAACTCCTTCCGCTACAGGGGCGGCTGCCTCCGGCCCAGGAATCGCCGCTCGCGCCGGAGCCGCTTCCTGATCCAGGCGGGCGACCTTTTCTTCCACCCCCGTAACGATCTTGTCGTACTCTTCGGTGTCTTCCAGGAAGTCGGAAACGTAAAGGAAGGCGTCGCGTTCCAGCCCGATGTCCACGAAAGCGGACTGCATCCCGGGCAGGACCCGCTTTACGCGACCCTTGTAAATGCCCCCGGCAATGGTGCGTTCCTGTGGGCGTTCAAAGTAGACTTCGGCAAGCTGATCGTCCTCGAGAATCGCCGCTCTCGTCTCGTGGGAAGACGAGGAAACAATCAAATCCTTGAGCATACAAACTCCTTCGGGCGGGGCGATGCGGGGAGGGAGCGGCGGAAGGGTCAGCAGCCAACCGCTGACGCCGTACTCCGGCCGAGCGATTATCGCGGGCGGCCCCGGGGGCCTGTTGCCCTGACCTGTTTTGCACCAGCATCACCTGCCCGCCGGCTTCTCCAGCCGGCTGCAAACTTGCTCTGAGAACCTTGCCTGGAGCGGACTCGAAAGCCGCCCCTGGACCGGCTGGCTTCGCTCCAGCCGACCGTGTGTCGCGCCCGCCAGCCCGGGCTCACTCGCGCTCGCGGCGCCTGCGGGCGGCCGCCAGACGGGCCGGCGAAGGCTCTGGCGCAATGCTAGTGCCGTGACCGCCTGATTTCTACCCGATGACGCCCTCTATCCCTGTGTGCGCGCAGTCTTCACGACCGTACTCAAGGGAAGAAACTAAGCGGTCACGGTACTAGTTCACAAAGCGCCG
>Ga0129297_10000618_pt1 | contig 17282 bp, 16 predicted proteins | sample I18A1metaG_FD_94708 | JGI IMG/M metagenome (GOLD analysis project Ga0129297, IMG submission 94708) | Lake sediment bacterial and archeal communities from Gulf of Boni, Indonesia to study Microbial Dark Matter (Phase II) - ​I18A1 metaG | ecosystem: Environmental > Aquatic > Freshwater > Lake >... | reverse complement strand
TACTTGAGCCGCAAATGCGGCAGCTAGTTCGTGTGTGAAAATGCATCGGACTTGACACTCGCCCAGTGGGAGTAGATTCAAGCTTTTGTATATACAACGATTGCGATTCTAGGCAGACTTTTTCAGGAGGATTCCCATCGAAGCTGCAGCTTCCCCTACTGCCTGCTCTTCCGTGTCAAATGGAAACCGCTCCTGCCATAGCTTCACGAGGCGAGGCCAGTAACTCGTCCAGTCGACTCTGGGTGTCGTCTTAGAAACCAGATATGGTTGAAAAGGCTTGGTGAGTCGTCCGACAATGTCGTCAAAGCGGTATGAGCGAAGATTATTGGGTTGTTCCGACCAATCGGCGGTAATCGCGAGGAATCCTCCGGGTTTGAGAACCCTGAGCAGTTCCTGAATGGCCACGATGTCCAAGTTCCTTTTGCGAGCATTGAAGGGCTTTCCGTTTCTGGTCTCCTCCTCCAAGTGTTCGAGCACAGATATACAGTAGACGCGGTCAAACGTGTTATCTGGGAATTCCAGACCGACCGCGTCTCCGACTTCGTAGCGGACTTCTGCCGACACCAAGCGAGCCAAGAAAGGTGAAATGCAACTCATCTGGACAACATCAGTGTCGACCGCTGTCACACGTGCACCAAGTTTCGCTAGGTACATTGGGAATATTGACCAGCCGGAGCCCACATCCAACACCTGCATCTCCTGACGAAGTTGCGTGTTGACGATCGCCCATGGGTATTCCCAATAACGTGGAGCCCACAGCCTGTTGCTATTGAGTATTACGTACGAATAGTCTGAGAAGCCCCTGAACAGCCTGCGCGCAATCGCACATAACCTACTGCGCACTTGACTTGTTGTCTTTTGACCCAAGATTGGTGCAGCCAGCGTCAATGAAACGCTCATAGCCTCGATCGTCAGCCTGTTCCCAAGCGACTGGCCGAACGGGTTCTGTGATACCAGGTAAGCGTCCAACTCAGGTATCTTTCTACTAAGAAAATCCCACAGCTGTTCGAGTTCCTTTCCGATCTTGATGAAGCTCCCGGATTGGAGTTCGTCAAAGCTCAGAGGGGCGAGCATGAAGTTGACCCCATACGTGTGCAGATCGCTTTGAAGTTCGACCTATTCTTGGTATGCGGAGGGCTCTGACCCGGGTTTCTTCGGCGCACTCAACTACTTGTCTCCATGAGAGTCAGATGAAAATCGACTACGAAGTGTGGTATCAGTTCGAAGCCAATATGATCGAGTATTACGAAGCACCCTTACGTGAATGGCGACAAGTCTTCTTAACAGCCTGAAGAGTCTTCTCCAGACCATGTTCTCTCGACGTGCCTTCTCCACGACTTGGTCATACCTACGTATCCAAGCCGGACCATTTTCGAGTACCCACGATCGGTCCAGCAGTAGTAGAACTGAGTCAAGGGATTTATCCAGTCTGACGTAGGTGAGATCTGGATCTATGTACTTGACATATGCCTTTATGTTGTCAACTACCCTTCTTCGCCAGTTTTCCTGATTAATCACAATTTCTTTCGGATCTTGAAAAACAATCTTGGTAGCAGCCTTGGACAGATCGGATCCATATTTTGCCTCCTCGGTCGTATGGTGGAAGTGAAAAGTTGTTGTCACCTTGCCGTAAGTGTAGTTGTTCTTCTCAACAGTCTGCCTGGATGCAATGTCCGTGATTCGCCAGAGGTAGTCATCGTCAACATGGAAATTCTCCAAAGCCTTCCTTCTGCCCATCTGAGGAGATGTCACGTACGGTCTGACATCGTGGTCAATGGTTGATGGGTCTTCACGATAGAACTCATAGGCATGGATGCGTCTCGAATCAAATGCATCAAAAGAACCCCGATACTTGCACATCTCATCGTACCAGCCCTCCGGGAATGTAAGATCGGCATCGGTAAACATGATCCATTCTGTTTCCGCCTTTGAGAGCAGGAACTCAATGGCTTTCCCTGTAGTTCGGATATCAGGGCGAACGTGCAGGTCTACTCGCGGAAACTGTCTCAGGATAGGTAGGGTGCGGTCTTTTGATCCTCCGTCACAGACCAGCAGTCTCGCAACAGGGACTTCTGCATAGAGAGATAGCAGAGACCTCTCCAAGAATCTCTCTGCGTCCAAGGTGACGAGCAGAACGTCGATACCCTCCTTCATCTTTGCGTATCTGTCCACGAGAGTTGGCGCACTCAAAGAATGATCTGCGCTCCGAGACATCCACTTGATTCTCTCACAGTCTGAGATGTGAGGCAAATGATAGGACTCTGGACACGACTTCTTCCACGTCTGAGTTTTCCATGTTGTTGAATAGAGGAAGAGATATGGACCTCGCGAAGAGGTTGGCGCTTTCGGGAAACTTGGCGCTGACAGCTCTAAACTGCGGTTGTTGATGCAATGGCGGCCAGGGGGTTCGTGTTTCAATGCCATGTTTCTCCAGATATCTCTTGAGGTTATCTCGCGTTCTCTTGGAAGGAAGAACAGCGATGGACATCATGCGGGCATGTCTTGTCACGTAGTCAGGAATATCTTGGAATGTGAGCAATCTGACCAGCTTCTCTTGGTAGTATTGGGCAATCTGATTCCTCCTAGAAATGGCTTGGTCGAGTTTTTTCAGTTGGCTTAGCCCCAATGCCGATTGAATATCCGTCGTCCTAAGGTTCATCCCTACCATCAGGGAACCATATTTTCGCACGGGAGATTCTCCGTGATTTCTCAACAATCGGCAGCGCAAGGCAATTTGAGGATCAGGGGTCAGCACAGCCCCTCCTTCGATCGTGGTCAGCTGCTTTGCGGCGTGGAAGCTCAGTGTGGCTGTGTGGCCGAAAGATCCAACTCTTTGGCGTTTGTACTCTGCGCCGATCGATTCGGCTGCGTCCTCGATAAGAATGAACCTGTATCTATCTGCTAGGTCGGATAGCAAATCCATGTCGTTGGGTGAGCCCGCGACATCGACAGTCACAACAAACTTTGGTCGCTGTTCTCTTACGACTCCTTCCAGCTGCTCGTAGTCAGTATTGAACGTGTCTGGGTTGACATCGACTAGCGAGACTCGACAGCCTAGCAGTCTTGGAACATTGCCAGTGGCTACGTGGGTGTAGTCGGGGACAAGGACGCGGTCTCCTGCTCCAGCGCCGTGAGCCATTAGTGCGCAGAGTAGCGCCGACGAACCACTGTTTACGACGACGGCATACTTAGCACCTGAGTATCTTGCAAGTCGTTGTTCAAATTTCTGCGTGACTTCTCCTTGACTTAGCCAGCCTGTCCGCATGACTTTGACTACTTCTTTGATATCGGACCGGGAAATGTCCGGGCGACTCCATTGGATTCTGCGATTTGCCTTATGCTGGCGTCGTGATGGAGCGTCTCTAAGTACTCTCTTGTCGACACTGAACCGTACCAAATGTTATCACTCGGAAATCATGACGAGTATCTTCGTTCCCACTCCCACATGCAGTCATTTGCTCTATACCACTCGACTGTCTTCTCCAGCCCTTCCTCCAATGTGACCTGTGATTTCCACCCGGTCAGTTTTCGCAGCTTTGAACTGTCGCAAACAAGGCGCTCAACATCAAAGGGCCTGAGCCTTCGATTGTCGACTGTGATCTTCGCTGGCGTACCTTTCATGATCATGCTGATCTTGTCTGCCAGCTCTTTCACTGAGTAGTCCTTGCCTGATCCTGCATTGAAGACTTGGCCTTCAATCCCGTCTTTGCTTGCCAACATGACAGCCGCGCGTGCAATGTCATCAACATAGGTGAAATCTCTTCGAGCTTCCAAGTTGCCTAAATATAGCTGATCAGATTTTGCCAGCTGAGACATGATCTCGGGAATGACATATGGATGCGTCTCCCGTGGGCCGTAACAGTTGAAGGGTCTAACGATCACTACAGGGACATCCTGCTCCTTCGCTAGGACCTGGCACAGATGGTCGGCTGCAAGTTTGCTCACCGCATACACCGATTGCGGCGCCGTCGGGTGCCCTTCATTCATAGGGACGGCTTTAGCTGAGCCATAGACCTCGGATGTGGAGTAGTGGATGATTCGTCTCACGTCGAAGGTCTTGCATGTCATCAACACGTTCAGTGTTCCTTCGAAGTTTGTTCGAAGAAAACGCTCCGGGTGATCGTAGGACAAGGGAATGTATGGATCAGCTGCTAGATGGTACGTCACATCAGGCTTGATGGCTGAAAGTGTCCTTCCGAGTTTCCAGCCCTCTACATCCCCGCGAATTATGTGGTCGGGGGGGATGATGGCTTTCAGGTTGGAGGCCGTGCCTGTCGCAAAGTTGTCATATGAGAACGCTTCATAGCCTTCGTCCACCAATACTCGGATAAGAGCTGATCCCATGAATCCTGCTCCGCCAGTAACTAACACTTTGTCTTCCATATCAACCACACAATTGCATAAGCCGATCTAGTGACACCATAGCGCTTTGTCACAACTGAGTTCGCATATAAAGAATCTCAGAGCCGGCACAAGAAGGATCCGTCCATCGACCATGAGACCTGAGGCGGCCTCCATCTGTTCAATGTTACCGTTTGTCAGTGCGTCTCAAGTACTTCACTCTAAGTGGAGAATAGTTCCCTGCAGGCGCTAGCGCCTCGGAAAAGAAGAGCGCAAATTCAGTATTCCTTATCTTTCCTCCCGCAGGTTTGATCAGATCGTGAAAGAAGCGAGTCATGAAATAGTGACTGCTTAAGAAATTCCCCGGGACAAGACCTTTGGTCTCCTCCGGACGCAGTTCCTCAAATCCCTGGTCTAGGAACTTTCGCCAGCGTTCTTCCGTGTACCAATTGTTCACAGCTGGCTCGGGAATTGGAGCAAGCAAGAATTCGGCCCGAGCTCGATTCAGGTTCTCAAGTCCTGCCTTGAAACCTTCGATCGCGACCATCAAGCCACCGGAGCGCAGGATCCTTGCAAGCTCACGGTATGCCTGAACCTGTTGATCGGCATTCAATATGTTGATTATGGCCCGTTCGCAAATCACCAAGTCGAAAAAGGCGTCATCGAAGCGCATCTTCCGGATGTCACCAACCTCGAAAGTACAGTTCAAGCCACGCTTCTTGGCGATGCCCACGAGTTCCGGGCTCATATCAATGGCATGAAACTCGTATTTCCGAGAGAACTCCGCCAGAATCGTTTGCATTAGGAAACCGTTGCCGCATCCCACTTCAAGCCCCTTAAGTCGGCGACATGAGAACGGCGCCCAGCGGAGAAAGGCCGTGATTGCTTCGATTTCCTTCCTGCGAACGATCACGTCCGGCATTGTAGACTCGCTACTTTCGCCGAACTGCTCCGCTTGGCGCCGATAGTGTTCGCGGATTGCGCTATCATCATTCGCGACCATGGGTTTCCTCACCGACGTCGTTCAAATGCTGATAGGTTGGAGGCTTCTATTAACTTGTGACGATTCCACTGTTTGGTGAATGCAACTGATCGAGCCCTAACTTCTCACGCTAGCTTGCTTTCGGAACAAAGCCTCCAATCGTATCGGATTCAGCTCATGGCCTGTGAGCCACATCAAGACATCGGATGCCGAGTTGGTCAGCCCTGTTCGTCCGTGAGATGCTGTATGCTCCGGCCGTATACAGCAGATTACAGAGCCACGTTGTCGAGACATCGCCCGAATAGGTTTGGCTCTTAGATCGGATCACGAGGCCGAAGAAATCTAATTCAAGCACGTTTGATGTCTTTTCCCAGAACCTTTGTTCAAGCTTGACGACGCTGTACGTCGATTTCCTACCGCGCCCTTTCACAAGGTATCTTTCAACCTACAATAGGCTTGTGACCAAAGTTGATCGCGAACGCTGTCTCTCGATGGAGCCGCGTCAATCATCACTTTGACGTCTCGTATTGGGGTCGCCATCGTCGTCTCACTAACGATTGTAGAAGCATACGTACACCAATCGCGCTCGTAACCAACTGATCGTTCGACACCTGACACACAAAGGATCTTTAGTGACTACTGGAATTATGAGCGGCCACATCAGGGAACACGCTATCTCTATGCAGCGGACGGATACTTCAAACACTTCAAGAAAGGAACACATGTTTAGGGGGACAGAAGAGTGAGCAAAGCTGAAATAAGAAAGATTGCTCGAGAGACCACGCTCACGCTTCGAAGGGTCAGAGGGAGCGCCTCCTCCGGACAGTCGTCGCGTGCCAAGCATTATCTCGAGCGCACGATCTAAGGCTTGAAATGGAGGACGAAAGAAGTGAAGTTCTTGATAGTCGGCTTGGGCTCTATGGGCAAGAGGCGCGTTCGGAACCTGCAATACTTGAAGGCCGGCCGGATAATTGGGTTTGACCCAAATGAGGACCGCCGTAGACAGGCAGCGCAGACGTACGGGATGAGGACTTTCGGGGACATCGACACGGCGATGCGCGAGAACCCAGATGCCTTGGTGATTTCGACTCCTCCGGACCTGCATGTGAAATATGCGTTGCTAGCCGCAAGGAACAACAAGCACTTCTTCATGGAAGCGAGCGTAGTTGATGAGGGCATGGACGAGCTTATCTCTTTTTGCAGGGGAAAAGACGTGGTCGCTGCTCCTTCTTGCACCTCGAGATTCCATCCGTCAATAATGAAGATCAAGGAGCTTGTCGAGGCCGACGCTGTGGGAGAAGTGTTGGCATTCACGTACCATTGTGGACAGTATCTTCCTGATTGGCATCCTTGGGAAGATTACAGGCAGTTCTATGCTGCCAGGAGAGAGACTGGAGCAGCGAGAGAGATAGTGCCGTTTGAGCTGGTCTGGTTGACTTGGGTGTTGGGTCGCCTCGACTCAATTTCTTGCTTCAAAGGGAAGCTTTCAAAACTCAATATCGACATCGACGACATCTATCAGTTGATTATGAAATTCAAGACTGGAACTCTTGGGCACATGCTGGTCGACGTAGTTGCAAGGGTGCCGTACCGCACGTGCAGGTTCCTCGGTGAGGAAGGCGTCATACAATGGGAGTGGGGGGAGGGAGTGAAGCTGTACACTGCGAAAGAAAGGAAGTGGCGTGAATATCGCGTAGAGGAGGGACCGACGGTTGAGGGCTACTCGGACAAGATCAAAGAGGGCCACTACATTGAGGAGATGAACCGCTTCATCAAGGCGATCAAAGGAGAGAAGAAGTACCCGTACACCCTCGAGGACGACAGGGAGATGTTGGGTCTACTGTACGCGGCGGAAAGAAGCTCTGACTTGGGAAAGCACGTGATGATAACGTGAGTCGTATGGCGAGGGCGAAGACGAAGACACGAAGAAAGAGCGTGATCATAGAAAAAGGTCCTAGGTTGTGGGACAAGGCAAAGAAGATGATCCCGGGAGGGACACAGCTTCTCTCTAAACGTGCAGAGATGTTCCTGCCCGGACGATGGCCTTCCTACTTTAGGAAGGCGAAAGGTGTCGAGATCTGGGACCTTGACGGTAACAGGTTCGTTGACGTATCCTACATGGGCATCGGCGCGTGCGTCTTGGGGTATGCTGACCCTGACGTAAATGCTGCCGCTAAGAGAGCGATCGACGCGGGGCCCGTGACTACGCTCAACTGCCCGGAAGAAGTTGAACTTGCGGAGCTGTTGTTGAAACTGCATCCTTGGGCCGGCATGGTCAGGTACGCCAAATCCGGCGGGGAAGCCATGGTCGTGGCGGTAAGGGTTGCTCGCGCCCACACGGGAAAGGACAAGGTGGCATTTTGCGGCTATCATGGCTGGCACGATTGGTACCTTTCATCGAACTTGGCAGACGACAAGAACTTGAATGGGCACCTCCTTCCGGGACTGGATCCCAAGGGTGTGCCGAGATGTCTGATCGGTACAGCGCTCCCGTTCACCTACAACAAGATACAGGAGCTAGAGAACATAGTCTCAAGAAACGAGGACATTGGCGTAATAGTAATTGAACCGGTGAGGCACCATGAGCCACAGGACAACTTCCTTGGAAAAGTCAGGAAAATCGCCGATAGCGTTGGAGCTGTTCTGGTATTCGACGAGATAACGTCGGGATGGCGCATGAGAGTTGGCGGCATCCATGAGTTGTATGGAGTGAGACCAGACATCGCGGTATATGCAAAGGCGATGAGCAACGGATTTCCGATGGCAGCGGTAGTTGGAAGAAGTGAGGTTATGGATGCGGCGCAGGAGAGTTTCATCAGCAGCACAAACTGGACCGACAGCATAGGCCCAGCTGCTTCGATTGCCACGATAAACAAACTCATGAAGAAAGATGTTCCTTCTCACCTGTGCAAGATCGGCACCTCGATCGAGGAAGGCTGGGAAGAACTAGCGAAAGCCCACGGTCTGAAGCTGGAACTGATGGGCACACCTCCTCAGCCAGTTTTTGCGATCGATCACAAGGATAGCCAAGCGTTGCACACGTTGTTCACTCAGGAAATGCTAGAGCGCGGATTCTTGGCTACCAGGGCGATATCCACATCATACAGTCACAGGAAAGAACACGTAGCCAGCTATCTTGGGAACGTCGATGAGGTGTTTGGAATAATGAGCGAAGCCATCAAGCAAGAAAGAATCTACGATCTCCTTAAGGGGCCTCCTGCTCACACAGGTTTCAAACGTCTCGCGTAGAGTAACACGACTCTGAGAAGGACCCGAAATGTGATTGTTGGCAAGAAAGTGAATTTGGTGGCGATGGAGCATGAACACCTGAGACTGCTCCACGGTTGGGCGAATGATCCAGAGCTCAGACGGATCGTCGGTCCCTACTTCCCAGTCTCCATGCGGGAAAAGGAAAAGTGGTTCGACGAGATCGTCACTAACGAGAGCAAAAGGGTCTTTATAGTCCAAACCAAGGACAAGGCCCCTATCGGCTACATGTACTTGAACATGGATTGGGTGCACAGGAAAGCTGAACTCGCCATTGCTATAGGCGAGAAGAGATTTCGCCACAAAGGCTACGGCACCGACGCGGTTAGAACCCTTGTGAAATACGGCTTTTCCGAGCTAGATCTGAACAAGATCTACGTGTATGTCTTTAGATTCAACAAGTCCGCCACTCGAACCTATGAGAAGTGCGGTTTCAGACGCGAAGGCGTTCTGAAACACGATTACTTGATTCGTGGGAAATATCATGACCGGTTGATCATGAGCGTGTTCAAGAAAGACTTCAGACTGGAAAGGCACTCCTGACCAGCGATCCTACGAGTCTCTAGGTGAGAGCGATGATAGACATAAGGCCTGTGAAGATCCGCGATAGATTCGTTGGATATGGGCAACCCTGCTTTGTTGTGGCGGAGGCAGGAGTCAACCACAATGGAGATCTCAAGACGGCGAAAAGGTTGATAGAAGCGGCAAAAGAGGCAGGGGCAGACGCGGTCAAGTTTCAGACTTGGATGACCGAGGACATCGTCACCTTAAAAGTCCCAAAGCCGAAGTATCAAGAAACTGCCACAGGCAAGTCGCAGTATGAGATGTTAAGAGAGCTGGAGCTTTCTGACGCAGATTTCGAGGAGCTTGCGGAACATGCAAGATCGACGGAAATGATTTTCCTGTCAACTCCTGAAGGTCAAGAATGCACAGATTTGGTCGAGAGCTTGGGTGTACCGGCGTTCAAGATCGGCTCGGCAGATTTGACCAATCACCCCCATTTAGCGTATGTTGCAAAGAAGGGAAAGCCCATGATAGTCTCCACTGGCATGGCAACACTGCAGGAAGTCAGGGAAGCTGTCGAAGTGATAGAAAACGCCGGGAACGACAAAATAATCCTGCTCCACTGTACGTCCGCCTATCCAGCGAGATTGGAGGACGTCAACCTACTGGCGATGCTCACACTGAGGGACGAACTCAATCTGCAAGTTGGCTACTCTGACCACACAATAGGCATAGGCGTTGCAATCATGGCGGTCCTGCTAGGAGCCAGCCTAATAGAAAAGCACCTAACGCTGGACAAGACGCTCCCAGGACCCGACCACAAAGCATCCTTGGAGCCGCGTGAATTCAGCCGGATGGTCAGAGCAATCAAGTTTGCCGAAAGAAAGATCGCTACGGTCAGCAATCTGAAAGACAGGCTACAAGAGATTTCAGACCGGGTCGCTGTCGAGAAACAGGTGCTTGAAGGGGTCGGAAGCGTACTGGGAAACGCCACAAAGAGGCCTGCAAAACTCGAAGAAGAGATGATAGTGCTCGCGAGAAAGTATATCGTTGCCAAAGATGCAATCGAAGAAGGAGATGTCATCACCGCAGACATGCTATGCATCAAGAGGTCAGGGGGCGGGCTCGAGCCAAAATACCTCGACAGGATAGTAGGGAAGCGGGCTCGGAAGACAATAGAGAAGGAAGAGCCAATAACATTCGAAAAGGTAGTCTGATGAAAACGAGAAGAATTTGCGTGGCCACTGGGACGCGGGCGGAATACGGTCTTCTTCTTCCCGTGATGAAAGCGATAGAAAGAGACCCGAGGCTTGAGCTTTCCGTCATGGTCACGGGGATGCATCTGATGCCAGAATTTGGACACACTGTCAAAGAAATATGCGCTGACGGGTTCAAGATCGACGCAAGGGTTCCTATGCACACGCGGGAGGACACAAGCGCAGCAATGGCAAAATCCGTTGGAAAAGGCATCATCGGGATGACTAGCGCGCTACAGCGGATAGCGCCAGAAATGCTGGTGGTCATCGCTGACCGAGGCGAGGCCCTTGCGGCTGCCATTGCGGGAGCTCACATGAACATCCCAGTCGCACACATCCACGGGGGGGACGTCACCGCCGGCGCTTCGATTGATGAGCCGGTAAGACACGCAATCACAAGATTTGCACACATCCATTTCCCCGCAACGAGAAAGAGCGCGCAAAGGATAGCAAGAATGGGTGAGGAACAGTGGAGGATCCATGTCGTGGGCCCACTTGGCATCTACGCCCTAGCGAAGAGAGATTTCATCCAGAAGGACGAGTTGTGCAAAAAGCTTAGGTTGAATTCAAAGGAACCGATACTTCTGGTTGCGCAGCACCCGGTAACGACAGAGGCACTGAAAGCCCCCGAACAAATGGAACAAACGATGAAGGCGCTCGTGGAGCTAGGTGAGCAAGCTGTAATAATTTACCCGAACGTCGACGCAGGCGGAAGAAGAATGATCCGGATAATCGAGAAGTACAGCAAGCATCGCTTCTTCCGGATCTTCAAGAATCTTCCCTACTTGACGTTCATCAGTCTCATGAGGGTCTCATCAGCAATAGTGGGGAATTCCAGCTGTGCGATTGTAGAAGCTCCGCTTTTTGGCGTACCTGCAGTGAATATCGGTGTGAGGCAGAAAGGCAGGGAAAGAGGGGGAAACGTGCTTGATGTCCCGCACAGGAAGGATTCAATAGTTAAGGTCGTGAAGAAACTCGTGAGCGATAGGCACTTAGCGAGACGAATCAGAAAGGCTCCAAATCCCTTTGATGTTGAAAGGCAAGGTGCAAGTAAGATCGCGAACGTTCTGGCACGGACGAAGATCAACGAGAAGTTGTTGCGGAAAAGGCTCACATACTAGGTGACAGTGCAGTCGCATGGAAACACCCCAGTCACGAGAGATAGGAGGCGAGTTCAGCCTCCCCACCGAATACCTACATAGGAATTCCACGAACCAGTTCTCCAAATACTGTCAATACGGTCGCCAGATTCTTCTAACCAGCGGTAGGGCAGCGTTGAAGCTGGTGGTGAGATCCTTGAAACTCGGTAGAAGAGATGAGGTGCTCTTGCCGTCATATCTCTGCAAAGACATACTGAAGCCGTTTCGGGAAGAAGGGGTACGGATCACATTCTACAAAGTCGAAGATACCTTGAATGTGGATGTTGACGACGTGGAGAGCAGAATCTCGAAGAATACCAAGGCGCTGTTGTTTATACACTACTTCGGCTTCCCACAGCCAGCCACGGAAAGGATCGCTTCACTGTCGTCACAGAGCGGTATCTTCCTGATTGAGGACCTAGTTCAATCATTCTTGACCAATCTCCGTGGGAAGCCGCTCGGCAGCGCTGGTGATGTGACAGTATCCAGCTACCGAAAATGGATGCCGATACCTGACGGCGCGTTGCTGGGGATCAACAATGCCGGATTCAGCGTCCTTTCAGCCAGGAACTCGTCTCGGGAGGCGCAACTGTATGTGAAGAAACGAATCGCCGCGCTCAAGCTTAAGGGAAAGTACTTCAGCAAGTCTGGGCTTCCCAAGCGTGTTTTCGAAGAAGCATTTGCTGCTGCCGACGAATTTCTTGGGACGACGCCGGTGCGTATTTCAGATTACTCCAGAAGGATGCTGAGGAGATTCGACTTTGAGGCGATCATCGCCAAAAGGCGCGAGAACTTTGAACGGTTCCTTCGGGCAACGAGTCGCCTCAAGATTGTGCGGCCGATTTACAAGGATCTGCCGGCTGATGTGTGCCCCTTGGGATTCCCCATATTGACCAGAGACAGGAACGTGGTGAAGAGAATGCTGATCAAGAACCAGATCTATCCTCCAATCCACTGGAGACTGCCTACAGAACTCGATAGGCAGGACTTCCCAGTTCCGTGGCGGGTTTCCAATAACATACTGACGCTGCCGATAGATCAGAGATACGATGTGAGAGACATGGATTTCCTCGCCGACACACTAAGGGAAATCGAGGCGACTCTATGAAGGGATGGCATTCTGAAGTGCTCGGCACAGAAGGCGCCGAAAGGGAGGCCTGGAAAAACAGAATATCCTCTCTTCCGGCCAGCGACATATTCTACGCAGCAGAGTATCTCATCGCATTTGAGCGGTGTCCACCGTGCGAGGCGAGAACAAATTTTGGCGGGGACGCACGACTTTTTGTGTACGGTGACGAGAAGGATTTCATAGTCCACCCGTTCTTCAAGAGGGATGTGCAGGATCTGCCGTTCTATGCAACGGCGCCGGAAAACCAGAAGCCATCCTACGACATTGCGTCGCCCTACGGGTATGCTGGGCCCGCAGCATGCGTCTCTCACCCGAACCTGCAGCAGACGCTCTGGAGGGCTTTCTTGGATGAATTTCACACGTTCTGTACTGAAGACGGGATTGTTTCAGAATTCGTCAGGCTGAATCCGTTTCTCAGAAATCACGAGCCTCTCTCAAATCTTGGACAGGACCTGAGAGAAAACGGAAATGTCGTTTATGTCGACTTGACGCTAAGCGAGGAGGATCTTTGGAGGAATCTGCAAAAGGCGAATCGGAACGCTATTGCCAGGGCCAAGCGCCAAAAAGTGGAAGTCTTTAGAACAACGAAAAGCGCGGACGTAGAGGAGTTCTTCCACCTATACAATGAAACCATGGATCGCAGAGGAGCCAAGAAGATGTACTACTTTCCGAGGGAATTCTACAAGGTGCTTTTCGATGTGCTCGGCGAGAGCATCAGTCTATTTGTGGCCAAGCACGAAGACAGAACGGCGAATGCGTCGCTCTTCATTGGAGAAGGCGGATGGATTCACTATTTTCTATCCGGGACGCGAACGCAAACGCGATGTCCCGGTTCAAACAACTTGCTCTTGTACGAAGCCCTATTGTGGGCGAAGAAGGAAGGCTATAGGACCTTCAACCTCGGGGGAGGCTATAGGGAAGCGGACAGCTTGTTCCGGTTCAAGTCGACATTCTCAAGGACTGCCACAGCGTTCTACACTTATCGCAAGGTCCACGATGAGGTTAAGTACCGCGCATTGTGTGCCACGAGGGAAAGCTATGACAGATCAAAAGGAGCAAGTCCTGTCCAATCGGACTATTTCCCCAGCTACCGTAGGTAGGATATCCAGTTCAGACTGTCGTTGTTTCCGGAAGAGAGCAAGCCAATTCCTTGCTCGGTCTGGATCTCCGATTGAACGACGACATGCTGAAAAGTCAGGAGACCGCACGAACTACGGAGAATCCTTATTCGAAATCTGTCAGGGCCCTGACCAAGCTTTCGGCGAAGCGATTCTCGACCTCGTGACCAACAGGAACGGGGACGATGCATTCTGGACCTGAAATGAGTGGTGCCTTTATATCGCGATTCTGTTCCGAAGTCGTTTGGTGAGGAACGGCCCTGAAGAGCGCACCCTTTTCGGAGAGATGCGCAATGCGGAACACTAGTGTAAGCTCAACAGTTTTCTCTGGCAAACGCATCTTGGTCGTCGGCGGGACAGGTTCTATAGGAACGGGCGTCACACGGGCTCTGCTGAGATTCAAGCCAACTGTGGTCAGGGTTCTCAGCAACGATGAAAACGGGCTCTTCGAGATGGAACAGGAATTTGGAGACAGACCAGAACTGAGGTACCTCCTTGGTGATGTAAGGGACAGAGAGAGGCTTTCCCTGGCGCTGAGGGATATCGACATCGTTTTCCATGCAGCAGCTCTCAAACACGTGCCGATTTCAGAATACAACCCGTTCGAAATCATCCAGACGAACGTGATCGGGACTCAGAACCTTCTAGAGGCTGCAATCTGGAGAGGCATCGAAAAACTAGTTTTCATCAGTACAGATAAGGCAGTCAACCCGGTAAGCACGCTCGGAGCTTCAAAGCTTCTGTGCGAGAAACTCGTCTTGGACGCAGCTTCGTACAGAGGACCCAGACTGGCAGCGCTCAGCTGTGTCAGATTCGGAAACGTAGTAGGCACAAGAGGCTCCGTTTTTCAGACGTTCCTCTCACAGATTGCCAGAGGAGGGCCTGTAACTGTGACTGAAAAGGACATGACGAGGTTCGTCATGCGTCTTGAGCAAGCCGTTGAACTCCTCCTGAAGGCAGCCGACATCTCGCGTGGAGGCGAGGTTTTTGTGTTCAAGATGGACGGATTGCGAATCTGGGACTTGGCCAAAACGATGATTGAGGAATTTGCACCATCTTACGGGTTCAGACCAGAAGACATCAAGATACAGGAGGTAGGCATGAGACGCGGCGAGAAGTTGTACGAAGAACTGATGACCGAAGAGGAGGCGAGTCGGAGCTTCGAGTCTGAAGACCTCTATGTGATCCTGCCACCGCAGGAAGTCGCAGGCGGCTACCTCGACTTCAGGCCCGGAAATGTGACCAAGTACACTTCGAAAGATGTCAGACTCTTGACCCAGCCAGAGATGAGAGAACTCTGCAGAAAGGCCCTGGCTTCTACCCCCGCGGCGAATTAGAGAGGTCGAGTGTCTTCTGAAGAATGGCGCTAACGTCTCGTAGGTATGGGATTGCAAGCATGGACACTCTGCGAGTGGCAATCATAGGTGCGGGCGGCATGGCACGACAGCACCTCCAAGTACTGCAATCTCTTCCCGATGTCCAGGTTACTGCAGTAAGCAGCCGTGGACCCGAGAGGCTCAATAGCATTGCCGAAGATTTTGATATCCCTCAGCGATTCCGCAAACATGAGGAGATGATCGAGACCGCGAAGCCTGACGCCGTTTTCGTGGTCGTCAGTCCAGCAAGTGTCTATGAAGTGGCACTGTCATGTATTGATCGTGAAATGCCGAGTCTTATCGAAAAGCCGCCGGGCCTGACTGCAGTGCAAACCGAAGCTTTGCTGAGGGCCTCGAAACACGTCGTTGGACAGTACATGGTCGGACTCAACCGAAGATTCTATAGTGTGTTTCGAAACGCCAAGATGCTGTTTGACGAATCCGGCGGCATCGTCTCGGTTGTCGTTCAGGCTCCTGAGGATATGGCGTCCATTCGCGCCATGAATTTGCACCCGCCTGAGGTCCTAGAACACTGGATGGCCGCGAACGGCATCCACTGCATAGATCTTCTGAGATTCTTCGGGGGAAGCGTGGTGTCTGTTCACGCGCTCTCGTCAGCATGGAGAAACGGCGGACCAGACAGTTATGGGGCACTTCTACGATTCGAAAGTGGGGCGATCGGTCACTATGTTTCAAACTGGATCTCCCCAGGCCGATGGCAAGTCACGCTGTACGGCTTTGACATGAGGGTTGACTTTTGCCCTCTCGAAAAGGGAGTCGTAACTAGGCGAGCAGGCCCATCGTCAGAGGTTCCGGTGGATGAGGTTGACCTGAACTTCAAGCCAGGACTCTTTGGGCAGGACCAGTATTTCCTAGATCACATAAGAAGTAATGAGCCGATTGAGCGACCCGCTGCTAACCTTGAAGATGCCTTGGGTACTATGAGGCTAGTTGAAGCTATTGCGTACTCCCGCAGGAGCGAGGTCATGACTAGGCGAAGCGACATTGACTAGGACGGTTTATGCTGGGATCATAGGTCTCGGGCGAATGGGTAGGCGCCACCTTGAGGCGTTCCGTAGGATTGAAGGACTGGTCGTCGGCGCATGCTGTGATGCTAGGTCAGAAGCCCTGAAGTTCTTGGATGATTCAGGAATCACCTGTAGGCAGTATACTGATTGGCGCGACATGCTGAAAGAGGAATCGTTTGACGTCCTCAGCGTGGTCACTAATGGGCCAAGCCACGCCGCGATCACGATCCAAGCCGCGAAAGTTGGGGTGCCCAGGATCGTTTGCGAGAAGCCGATGGCGACCTCCGTCAAAGATGCCTTGGGAATGATCGAGGCGACCCAAACCAGTGGAGCGCGACTTGCTATCAACTATTCGCGACGTTGGTCCGATGACTACCGAGGACTCAAAGAGTCAATCCGACAGGGCACAATAGGCGACCTATGCCACTTCTACTTTGTTTGCGGTGGCGGGCTACTCGCGTGCAACGGCTCACACTTCTTCGACCTCTTGAGATTCATTTCCGACTCTGAAGCGATCTCCGCGACGGCGTACATTGACAAGAGAGGGTCCCCGAATCCCCGCGGTAGGGAGTTTAACGACCCCGGAGCCTACGGAATTCTGCGATTGAAGAACGGGGTGCGAGGATTCCTTGACATGTACGAGGATCTGGGAGTGCAGCCGAGGATGGAGATCGTCGGGAGCTTAGGCCGAGTCATCATCGACGAAGTCAACAACTCTTGGTCAGTGGAATCAAGGGAAGAAAAAGACCGTACGGAACCGCTCGGCAAGTACGACCTGCCTGTCAATCGTCGACCGTTTCCATCTCGCCCACTCGACGTAGTGGACCTCCTTCTCAAGACGGTAGAGGAGATCTTGGACAAAGGGCAGATCTCATGCACAGGAATAGATGGGCTGGCCGCTCTTCAAATGATCATGGGGTTTCACGTATCAGACATGGAAGGAAACAGACCAGTAGCCCTTCCCATTCCGAAAAAGTTTGAAGGCCTCAGAGTGAACTTCACCTAGAGGGAATCATGGGACTTCATGCATTGAGCGCCGGTTTTGCGATCAACGAGGCTCTCCTAGGGATGATCACACAGACGATGCATAGGGGCAAGCACACCGGGCATGAGAGCCGAATGACTTCGACAAGCAATCGGAT